>Ga0070698_100003416_pt1 | contig 17460 bp, 26 predicted proteins | sample KBSK1502metaG_FD_65477 | JGI IMG/M metagenome (GOLD analysis project Ga0070698, IMG submission 65477) | Corn, switchgrass and miscanthus rhizosphere microbial communities from Kellogg Biological Station, Michigan, USA - KBS K1-50-2 metaG | ecosystem: Host-associated > Plants > Roots >...
CGGGGATGCCCATTCGCCGGGAGCCTTCGTCTCTGCGGGAGGTGCAGTTGCCGCGCGCTTCTTGGCGATGCGCTCGGCCTCTAGTTGTTCAGCAATACGCAACAGGTTCTCGGGCACGACACTAACACTCGGCGGCGTCGCTGGTGCGGGACTGTCCATCTCAACGGGCGTCGCAGGCACTGCGGGCTGAACAGATGGTTCCGGACTGGGCGGCGCCGCAACAGGAAGGATGGGCGCGAGCGCATCGAGTTCCGTGAGCAACGCGGGCTTATCGCGCTTCGCGGTGCGCTTGCTACGGAGCATCTTTCTGATTTCCTTAACCCGGCGTCTGCCGTCGCGGGAAGTTGGGATGGCGCGTCTTGGTGTTTTGGGCACGATGGTCTCCTCTATGCAGCCTTCGGAAGCGCACGTTCACGCTGAAGCTGCGCTCCTCGCCTTCCATGCTCGGCTTGACGCGCTATGTATGCCGGGTCATTTCGCAGAGCCTCTTTCCTGGCCTGCTCCTTTGCGCGGAACTCGGGGTCCGCCCACTTCTTCTTGATTCCTTCGGCGACACGAGCGCGCCAGGCCGGGTCGCTTGCAGCCCTTCTCCCGTAGTCGGCACCTTTAATCCCGTGCTCGGCACCCTTCTTTCCGTATTCAACCTGCCTCGCGCGATATTCAGGGTCCTGCCGCAACGCCTCTATGTGCGCAAGATACTTAGGCGATTGCAACGCTCTCCTACCGCACTCAACCTGCCTCGCACGGCGCAACTCCGGGTCCTGAGGTACTTTCTCTATGAGGCGCGGTGCAGGCTTGGGCTTTGGAGTGTAGGTGTAGGTAGCGTCCTTCCAGGTTTTGTTGTGCACGACCGAATAGACCAGGTTGGCCGATACGTTGAGGCGTTTCGCAACATCTTTCTGCCTTGCGCCTTCGCCCACCAGACGGCGAATCTCCTGGGCTTTCTCCATCGAGAGCTTGGTCGTGGACTTCAGGCGCGCCTGGACCTCGGCGGTCGCCCACACGCAGTTACCGGGCTCGTAGCCGACATCATTCTTCAGCCGATGGATGGTCGTGCCAACAGGACGAGGACCCATGTCTGCAAGGAAGTTCGCGAAGCCGTCCTCGCCAGACCAGCGGGCGCAGACAGTGATGCCCTTGGACGCGTAGTTTCGGTGATGGTTCGTTCCGGGCTTGGCAGTGCAACGGCGGTGCGCTCGGTGCCAGGACACGTACGTGGGAGTGCGCTTCTTGCCTCCGTATCCCCCGCTTTGTCCGTGCTTCACGACTGCACCGTGGCGGAGCGGCGCAGAACGTACCTCACCGTCGAGTACGGGACTCCAGTGATGAACGCGATGGATTGGAGAGTCTCTCCGGCCGTGCGGCGTGCCAGTATGTCCAAAACGATTTCTTGGCCGTGCTTTCGCGGGCGACCGTGTGTGCCCCTCGCGAGCAGATGGCGGTTCGACTCAGTGACTGGCGGCGACAGCTTGTCCAGTTCAGCTAACGCCTCGGTCTTCTCGGCTGCCCGGCTCCGAGGATGATTGAGAATGGCTCGGAGTTCCACCACACGGCGTCGGGCCGCAGCAGTGGTTGGCTTGAGTCTCTGTACTCGCATAGGTCACTTATGTCCTCTGACCCTTCTGACCTGTGACGAGTCACTATGTACGGCGTACTTGTTTTGGCAGAGCAGGGGAGGTAACGGGAAAGCATGCTTGCTCCGGGCAAGGGAGGTAGTTGAGAAAAGGAGTACCTACTCTGCGGGAGCGGATTCGTCCTGCTTGAGTGTCCAATGGACTGTGGACTTTGGCAGGCTGAGGAAGTCCGCAATCTCGCGGATGCTCGCGCCCTCGGCATGCATGGCGCGGATGGCGGCAATGTCCTTAGCGTCGAGCTTTCGGCTGAACCGCCCCTGAGGGTTGCGGGAGGTGTTCACGAGCCCACTATACCAGAAACCTGCGTAAGTGTCCAATGGTGGTTTGAACCGCCCCTCAGAAAGTGTCCAATGGTCGCTTGCAGGGGTGTCCAATGGTCGCTTGCAGGGGTGTCCAATGGTCGCTTGCAGGGGTGTCCAATGGTCGCTTGCAGGGGTGTCCAATGGTCGCTTGCAGGGGTGTCCAATGGTGCGGGAGGTAGGCGTGCGAAAGTGTCCAATGGTGAGCTTTCTTTTACATCGGGCCGATTTTTTGCCGGTGTCCAAAACTCGCAGGTTCTTTAACATCTTCTTTCGCATGAAGAATTTTTGTTAGCTGAACTCCGGGCACGAGGCTCGACCCTCAGGGGTATAGCCGGGGGTGGCCTGACCGAAAAAGTCTAAGCAACCTTTTTCAACACCTTTAGTATCAACACGATGTAAGAGGGAGAGAAGCGCGAGACCAGAGCCCAAGTCGAGCAAGGCCCGGTTCACACTCATCTCACAGACCGACCAGTTCGCCGAGGCCGTGCGAGTTTTTGCGACCTTGCGACCAGCCAAGAGCACGCGCGACGCTCTCTGCTAACTCATTGAATCCGTTGCGTGTTGCCTCTCCAAGTTGCTTGCAACCTGAAGAGTTCTGGCGGCCCGTGTTCCCCACATTCGACCGATTGTGGGGAGCGTAGAAACGCGGAAAATGGCGGCTGTAAGTCTTTTGTTTGCGTCATCCTTCGCCCCCGTTTTCATTCGCCCCAAAGAAAAGGCGAACAGTTTCGCGGTCGCACGTGGAGAAAAAAATAATTCGCGCGCGAAATTACTTTTTTCAAATTGAAAGTCGAAACTCCACATAGTTAGACGATGGCTCTTTTTCCCGCACAGTTATCTCGCGCCTGATTCTAGTGCATACTTGCGACCGAGTTCCCGCGTCAATCGCGCTGTCCGTCCGCCACTCCAAGCCATCACTTACCCTCGCGACCGGCCTCTGCGCGTGCGGTCGTCTCAAGCCTCTACCGGACAATCGTGTAGACTCTAGCCGCCATGGACATACCAGTTGCGATGTTGTTTGGCCTCGCCGTCATCTGGTTCGTGTTGCAAGAGTGGAAAGGCTCCGGTTGGCCGCCCATTCCGCGAGGCATACCGACGCTCTCGGCGATGATTCTAGTATCCATTGTTGGGATTGACTGGTTCGCCGGGCGTCGTGGCATTCTTGGCCATCCGGGAGGCTTCTTTCACACCCTACCCAAACTCGTATTACTGTTCCTGCTGGCGAGCCTTATCGGGAGTGGTTTGACTGTTATCCGGTCATCCCGAAACATCACTGCAGTACTCCTTAACATTGTATGGGGTGCTGGTGCTATCGCCCTCGTCCTTAGGTTTATGCGCGTCTGGTAACAGAATCCCGCCGCGTCATCGAGACGGGCGTTCCACGCCTTCCACTTTCCGACTCATGTGCCCGGCGGTTCTTTTCCTACTCTCCTGCCACGTAGTCAGCGAAGCGGGCTTCCACTTGCTCACGCGTGAGCGGTCCTTCGGAAGTGGATAGTTGTTTGATGTTCCGGCCCTCCACACCTGCTGAGTACACGAAACCGACCCTTGGCTCTCCCTCCATTTTGTAGGTAACGGTCTTGCCGTCTGGCGATGGCTTTGTCCATTCGTCTAGCATTTATTTCTCCGTCTCTTTCGCTAATCTCGGACCAGCGCAACGGTTCACCCATTGTCCCCTTTCCGCACTAAGCTCGCGCGTCGAGTCAGCCGCTCTTTTGCTTCCTAGGCGTAGGCCCTGAGACAATCTCGCCGGGCAACCGTTTCATCAACGGCTCCTCGCAGTCCGGGCACGTGATTCGGTAATCGCCCATCTTGTCGGGCTTTGGAGCTACTTCCAGGTCGGATTCCTTGCCGCAGTGAGGGCACTTCACGGGAATCGTCTTAGTTTTCAGTCTTTCAGTCATTCGTTCCTCTGCCGGTCGGGTCAATCTGTCCTTCCCTCTGCAGTTCAGTGATTTGGACGCCCTTAACGGCCGGGCTCTTCTTTTGCCGTTCGGCGAAAGCTTCGGCTTTCTTCCGGTCGATATAGACTCGCTGGAATTCCTCGCCATCAGGGTAGGTAATCGTGACGGCGTAGTGATGATGCTTGCTGCCCTTGCGCATGGGCTCCGTATCTTAGCACTCGGCCGGGCTCTGTTCGCTTTCCGCATGTCCTCCGTTCGCGCGTCAATCTGTTCTTCCGGTCTATCGCGCGGTCTCGTCTGTCCGTTTCTTCGCTCTTCTGGTCGGCCTCCGGCGCCTCGCGCGTTTCTCCCACATTCCGGTCTCGCGTCAAATGCCGTGCTCTTTCCTTCGGCTCAATGCTGCGCGTCTCATGCTGTCGTTTCCGGCCCGGGCTCCTACATAGAGCCGAGACAGCTAGCGCCAGTTCTCTCCGCTTTCCGCAGTCTGCTGTCCCGGCGGTCGCGCTCCTCGTGCGTCCCTATATCTACCGGACCCATCCATCCGCCTCCGGGTTTCAAGCTGTCTCGGGTCACGCGCCCTTCAGCACGGTTTCTTCGGTTGTGGCTGGCTTCGGCGCCGAATATCTCCCAAAAGAGGTACGCCAGCACCTGACGCTGCTCCGGTGTGAACGTCCCGCCGAGCATGTTCGCTGTGCCATAGTGCATCTGCTTGTCTCGGGGGGCACGTGATACTGCGATGGCGCCCATCTTGCCGGGCCTTGAGCTACGATCACTTCGTATTCCTTCCAGCAGTTCGGGTTCGGGCATTTGACGGGAATGGTCATAGTTTTTGAGGCTGTTCTTTCAACCATTCGTTACTCCCTGCCTTCCGCTCCGTCGCGTGTTCTGTGAAACTGCTACGACCCTGCTTTCGGCCTGTGCTGGCCCCGGAATTAGCGGCGCTCGAACCTCACGGTTACAAAGAATTCGTTCACTTGGTTCATGTCTTCCGTGAACGCTCTCAAACCGTCGAGAGAAAAGATGTCTTTCCCCTTCCACACAGGTTGTGACTTTCTGAGATTCTCAGGGAAGAATGCGTGAGCGAGCCCGTTCCTGAGCGCATTCAATCTCTCGATGTCAGCAGAAATGCTCCTGGGAATTTGTCTGAGGGACTTAACGTACCTGAGTTTTTGCATGAGGCTGAGTTCTTCTAAAATATGGTGGTTGAAATACTTGAACTTTTTTGTTCTCCACAACTCGATATAGCTTCTTTTCCGCCCAAAGAAATGGTCGCATAGCTCACCATTCAGATGCTCGTCAACAAGGACGTACTTCATCACAACCTCTGCCCTAATGACCTTGTTCCGCATCAATTCGAGGCGAACCGTCCTTTCCTCCTTGTCATAGGCTGCGATGTCGTTGAAGTCGATGGAGAGTAGGTCGTAAATTTCCCTAAGTTCTCGAACGAGTGCTGTCTGCTTTGCAGTTAGCAAGGTTCACCGACGATGCCGACCGAGAAGAAATGGAACAGAATGGCCGCTGCCAGGGAAGTCACGAAGATACTCGGGGCCTCTTCATCGGGGTCTATGCCAACGGAACGGTTGAACAACCGAAAAATCCCATCAACCTCGACTCCTTGCGGAAAACTCTCAAGGCGAGAATTGGCGTCCGATATAGTCAGTACGGCGGCTTGGACTTATCTTTATTGTCCTTTTCGTCCTTCTTCTCCTTTTTGTTCTTTCCGTCCTTCTTCTCTTTTTTGTCGTCCTTCGTTGCTCTCTTGTCGTAGGACGAATTACCGGTCGAGCGGCTCTTGTCGCAATCTGTGTCACTAGGCGCACCTCCGCCACCGCACGGGGTTTCGCCTTTTTTTGGCTTGGGTTCTGGCTTGTCCGCTTGCTGGTCGCTTGATGCAGATTGAGCCGAGGCAAATTCGCAAGAGACAAAACCGACTGCTAGGCCGATTATCAACAGATACGCTCCGATTTTCTTAGTCATTGGCAGTCGCCTCCTTTATTTCCACCTGGCCGCGTTCCGCTCGCGCATTCCCGGTGTGACCCCTCTTTCGTTCGGACAAGAGCAACACATACCGCCAGAGGATTGCGACGATACTTGGAGGCCACAAAACTAGATAGTATCCCCACTGCATTAAGGCTACGTCGTACAACAAAACCCAAACAACCGCTGTGGCCAGAAACGCAGTTAATACTGCGCGGTGAGGGTTGTTGGCCCACAATCGAAAGATGACTTCTATCAGTCCGAGCCATGCCAGGGCCGCTACTACGCTTAGCCAACCCTCGACGGGCTTTAGAAGTCTCGAATCCAAAATCGATTCAATGTAATTTGCTTGCAGCACCGCCCCGGGGACTTCTCCGATGACGCTGTCCCAGCGGTCGATACGTGGGTCGTCTTTTCCAATGACGACAATACGATGGTTAATTTGTTCGAGAGGGTCGGTATCCGTATCGGTCGAACGACACTTCTCTTGACTGAGGCTTGCATGCGTGCCCCCGGCCAGAATATCGAAGGCAGAGAAGCACAAAATCTCACGCTGGGTCAGAAAACTTGTGAGAGGGTGACTGTCGTGGTCCTGAAACGTTCTGATTTGGGAAATAATCCTCGGGTCAGGCCGAAACGCTTTCGCAACAGCCACTGAAAATGTATCAATAGCAGTAGGCTTTTCATTCCCTACGGTGTCCAACGAACTGTAGGCTGACCAACTGAGTGGAACTTTTCGGCGGTCTTCATTGAATGTGTACAGGCCAAGGGTGACTTTGTTTCTGTCTGTAGAGTCAAATGCGACTTGGGGTTCCAGAATAACTTCGCTGTCTTTGAAACCATGGTGGTCTCGAAGGTCTGCAAGTTTCTGCGGTGATTTCTTGAGCATATACGTCGCATCTATGGTCCGCTGGGCAATAACGACGGGAATAGTTCTCGGAACGGCAGCGATTGCGCGCTGCAGTTCGACGGTGCTCTGGTAGAGGTCCGGATTTGTTTGTGGACAGGTTTCTTGGCTGAACGTAAGGTCCAAAGCAATTGCTGCAGGGCAAGCGTGGCTGATTCTATCTACGACCTCTGCGACATATCTTCTCTGCAAACACAGATTATCTCTCGTGGCTTGGGGAACCTTGTCATCGAGAAGTACTAAGACAACATAATTGTTGCGGGGTTTTTTAAATCCGGAGGTTACAGCCTTTTGGAAGAGAAGAGCGGCCGGGTTGATACCGCGTAAGAATCGGTTCCCCTGTGCAATCTCAGCGAAATTGTCCAGGAAATAGAAGGCCAAGACTGTCACTGTGTAAGCTATTCCGAGGACGAGGAACTTTCGCATAGAACCCCGGTCAAATTTAGTCATCCACGCCGGTGGGTAGGTGTTAATTCTTGCAGTAAGCTATACACTCGGGGTATTCACAAGTCAATACGTCCAGGCGAAACAAAGGGCTTGTCGCGCTTTTAGCAAAATCATCGGCGGGCGGCCAGGACTCACAGCGGCCCTAGCGATGCCCACTTTGTGAAGCGATACTCTAGCGAAGTGAACGAAGGCTGCGCGCGGGGGCTGGTTTAACATATGAGGTTCCAAATGGCAGACCTGCTTGACCATCTAGAAGGCATCTATGGAGGCCAATATAAGCTAGAACGTGTGGATATCCAAGATGCTAAGCGCCTAACTGTTGCCCACCTGGACCAGGTAGTCAGCATCGACCTCTTCAAGACTGGCAGGCCAAAGGTCGGGGGCACGAACTGCCCGCTGAAGGACGAGATTCAGCAGCATGTGGACAACTTCCGCAAAGACCCCAAGTACTTCGATAAAAAGAAGGCGGCAGTTGAGCCTTGCGCGGCCAGTCCGGAAGAAGTTATCTTGAGGAAAATAAAGAAGGAGCTTTTTTTTGGTTTCTTGCCAGAGCACGATAGGCAAGCGCTCATCGCTGTCTTTCAAGTGCTGCTATCAGGTCTTGACCTCGTAGATTATTCCCCCGCAGTAATGCCGGTTGGTCGAGTGTATGAAGGATTCCTTGGAGAATTGGTTGTAAGGACTGGTATGTGCACGAAGACCATCCTACAAGACCCCACCTACAGCCTGACGAGCGCTTTTGACACCAGAGAAGCAAAGTCCCTCAAGGCAAAAGTATCGACTCACGAAGCCAAGATGGACGCTGCAAAACAACGGCTGAAGGAATTTCGCCATATTCAGTTGCATAGTCAGTCCAGTCAGTTCGTGCAGTTCAAGACCCGCGAAGAGGCTTCCAGGTTCACCGAACGTGTTCTGGGAGACATGCAGTCCCTCTTCGACTACTTCAAGAAATATTTCGTCGTTTAGAAGTCCAGCCAAAAGTCTCTCAAGCTCTGGCGAAGAGCGTACCGCCCAGGCTGCGAAAACTTGCCCGTGCTGGTAAGATTTTTTCATGCCCGAATCTCCCACGCCCACGGCTCAGGAGCAGCCTGTTGCACCGGAAGTCGCCCCGGAGGCCCCTCCACCTCAATACTCGCCTGCTAGTTGGGGCACTCCGCCAAGGTGGCGAGAAGTCATAACAAGTGTGACTGGGAATAGCTATACGATGGGCTTAAAGATTGGCGAGGGACACTTTGGGTATGTGTATAACTGTGTGGACGTCTGGAACAACAGCCTAGCCGCTAAAGTGATGAAGCCGTTAGGTCCATACGAAAAAGTTAAGGCATCGGCTGAGGCAGAACTAGAAAAGCTCATGCATCTTCGGCATCCGCACATTACCTACGTGTTCGATGCCTTTGAATTCCGTGAAACCTTCTACATCATTACAGAGCGTTGCTATTGCCCATTGAAGAGCTTGTTCGGGCTGGAAGAGTACAACGGATTCATTTGGATTAAGCCTATCGCGCGCTGCCTTTTGCAAGCTGTTCGGTACGCTCACATCAATCAGTTTGCGCATCAGGACATACATCTAGGCAATGTGTTCGCTGCTTTCGCCAAGAACGAAATGAATGCCGATGACCCGGGCGCGATTCAGTTCAAGCTAGGAGACCTGGGCGTCGCGAAACTGTTTAGTGAGATAGACGCGGCGAATACTAGGGCGCAGTGGATGCTTCCGCCCGAAGTTTTAGAGCCTTCGGAGTTCGGCCCGCTCGACTATCGGATTGATATTTACCACTGCGGCTTGCTGTTTTTGCACCTGGCGCACGGCAGCGAGTTACGATTCACCGCCGAAGAGATTAAGGAAGGCAAGCCTAGAGAATTGGCACTGCAGCTTCCGGCTCCGTATAGCTTCGCGTTAGAAAAGGCTTTACGCAGACACGTGCCTTATCGCACGGCAGACGCGATGGAACTGTGGCGCGATTTGAACTCTCCAGAACCGGCCCAAGCTCCGCAACCCGAACCCGAACAGTTAGAGCTTGAAGAGAAAACCCCCGAATGATGTCAAGACTTTCTGGTTTTTTAGATATTTGGTTCGCTGCGTAAGCGCGCCGCGACAAAGTTTTTTCAGGCTGCGGAGGTTGCTGAAGTCCAGGTTCAAGGGCTCCGGCTCCGCGACCGGCTCTGGCGCTCTGACTTGCGAAGCTGGATACCACTCGAAATCATGTGCACCGGAGATGTTCAGCGGCCACACGAGTGTCACAAGTACGGCCAGCGGGACCGGCCGCGCCGGACCGAGCGGGCGAAGTGCTTCGCCAACGCCGGTCACCCGACTCTTCCGAACCGGTATCCTTTGTCGGTTGGCGGACCGAATACGAGTCGATTTGCGGCCTCTCAACACCGTTCTAGCCTCCTACCACGTAAGAACTTTGTGGCCCTTCAAAAACCCGCATAAAACGCTATCTCCGTCCTACCCTACGCAGCCATCCGAACCGCTCTACCACCACTTTTCGCGAAGCGGGCATTGCGCTGGCAAGTCGAATCGCAGTAGCGCGCGTCGTTTCGGAGGTGGGCGGGCAGCGGCAAGCCGCAGTGCTGGCAGACACCTCCAGGTTTCACTGTGTTCGGGTTCGCCTTAGGCATCGCCCGGCCTTCGCGCCACATTGGAGGCCGCGTGGTACCGATGAGCCATAAACGTCGCAGGCGCTGAATCGCTTCGAGGCGACCGAGGCTGTCTCGCTCCATCAGTTCCGCGATGATTTTTTCCTCTGCTTGTGACCAGCTAGTTGCCATCTTCTTCTCTCCAATGTGCTTGCTGCTCCGAGTTCTTTGAGACCGGCGCGGCCTCGCGAGCTTTCAATCGACGAGCGGCTTCCGCATAGTTGCAGTGCTCAGTTTCGACAATGCGCAAAATCGCGCTTTCTTCCAGAAAATTAAGTTGGCGACCTTCCATACTGACCTCACTTGGACTCCGAACACGCGGACTCTGTGAGGGCTCTGTACTAAAACATGCCGACCGGTTCGGGCTCTGTCGTCGCTGGCGTATCATCGCGGGCCAACTGATTGAACGAGCCGCCGGTCGAGTCTATCTTCAGCCAAGTTTGTTGCTGGCCTTTGCCTCTGTATCGTCCCTTCTTTGCGACCACATGCGTATCGGGCGCCAACTCCCCAGACTGCGGCATTGCTCTTCGATGTAGCAGATAAACTTCGGCTGCTTTTTGTTCCTGCTCCTTGGACCCGCGCAGTACACCGTACTCATTGTTGCGAAGCTCCTTGATTTCCTGAGCGGCGCCGTTCGACTGCCCGATAAGGATGAAAATGACTCCGTAGTCGCGTACAAGTTTCTCGAACTGCTCCATTGTTCGGCTCTCAGCTTGGGTTTGATTCTCACCGGCTCTCGGCTCCACAAATCTGCTCAACGTGTCGATGATGAAACGCGTTGCACCAGTGCGCTTAACGACTTCCTCGATAAAGGCGAATTTTTCGTCTGGTCCGTTTCCCGGAAGAGTGTCGTAGCCAGAGTAAAATTGTGTGGGCTGGTCGATGTTTTCATCCCGCATGTGGAACTTTCTCTTCACTTCCGTCGATTGCCACAGGCCATCAACGAAGACCTTTTCGGCATAAGTCCGACACAAAATGTCCGCAGTCTTGTGGAAGTCCTCGGGTGTGAAGTCTCCGTTTCGTGGAAGCTGAAGAATTTGGCTGGCGAGCAGGTTTAGGTACTGTGGTCCACGAACTTCAGGCGACCATGCAACGACGACTTCACCACGGCGCGCCTCGTGCACGGCTGTCTGTGTGATGAAAATAGTTTTCCCGGTTGCCGTATAACTTGCATAGACGATTACGACGTTCCCTTTCGGGATGTATGCCATGTCATCGACCCGTTCCCAGGGAAAATGCAATCGGTCGGGGTCCTTTTCGGGTGACGAAATGACCTCCGAGTTTCTAAGTTGCTCGACCACATTCTTGAACCCTTCAATCGGTGTGGAGCGGGCCGACTCCATCAGTCGCTCGACCGCCAATTTGAACTTGTCTGTGTCCCGTCCGCAGGTCTTCAAGAAATAATCATTCGCGTCCTTGATACCGTCCGGCCATTTCAAGACGTATGTGTTCTCTCCGAGTTCCTTGTGGAGTTGCTTCATGTACTCGTTCCCGACGCCGCCGTCATTGTCACCGGCGAGATAAATCGCGCGCGCGTACTTCAGCGCATCTTTCATTTCCGGTGTCAACTTCGCACCGGCGGAGGGCACAGAGACCGCAGCAAATCCTGCCTGCTCCAGGACGCAGGTGTCTGGCTCGCCTTCTGTAACAAGGATGGGCTCGAACGGGTTGATAGTGTCGTGGTTGAACCATGTCTTCGAGTCCATCCCTTTGACTTGGGAGAAATCCTTCGACGCAATCGAGCGAAACTTGATGGCGCGGACCTGGTCGCCGTAGACCCGAGGGAAGCAAATCCATCCCTTCGAGCGATTTTCCTCGTTCTTGACGGCGTAGGGATGGGTCTGCACAAACCCAAGTGTCAATCGTTCGGCAGTCGCCGCCGTGATGCCTCGCTGCTCGTGCAAAAAGCGGAGGGCGTCCGGACAGTTGAGAAGGGCTTCGACCGATTTCAGGTACTTCTCCAAAGGGATGGTCTTCTTTTCTTCCTTAGGCGTCACTGGTTTGAACGCTGAGTCAACCTGTTTGGCCTTTTCTCGATAATCTTGATTCGGGACGGCACCGCCATCTTCCTCCACGAGCTTCGCGATGGCTTGCGGCACTGTGATGTTTTCTTTCAACTGCAGAAGGCGGACAATGTCTCCGCCCCTCTTGCAGCCACCATGGCAGAAGAAAGGCCAGACCTCTCCCTTTTGGCCCCTCCTGTCCACCTTGAAGCTGCCTGTGTCCTCGTGATGCAGCGGACAGCGACCAACGTACGTTTTGTCCTCCAGCTTCAGTGTCGCGTAACGCTGGTAGATTTTTAGCGAGACCCGGTCTTTCAGTTCTTCAAGCTGCTGTCGCGGCATCATAGCCAGGGCTCCTCGCCCTCCACCGATTCCGTCTTCGGGGAAGGCGTGTTCAAGAGGGCAAACTGCGCCCTGCTCGCAGCGACAGCCCGCTCGTCAGCTTCTCGCTGTGCTTCCGATTGGCGCGAGGCAGCGACACTGTTCAGGTATCGGGGAAAGTTCTCGACGAAGAGATACAGTGGCATTGTGGTCGGCTTCCCGGACTTTGCCTCCATCTCCTTCCAGGGCTCCTCCTGGATAAAGACATCGAGAGCAGCCGAGACATCGTCGAACGACGGACCGAAGGAAGTTAGCTGGACTTCGAGTTGGGCTTTGAACTTGTCGCTCAGACGAGGCGACCGGTCGGTGCGCTTTTTCCGAAACAGGTCTTGCACTACCACAACGGACGGCGCAGCCGTCACGTCTGTTGTGTGGTTTGTTTTCTTATTTGCTTCACTTATTTGTTCGCCGGACTCTGAGTCCTGACCATCCGGACTTATAGGGGGGACCGTCCGGACTTTGAGTCCGGACCCTCCGGACTCTGAGTCCTGACTACCACTGTCAAGTCCGGACTCTGAGTCCTGACTCGGCATGGCACCCGAGCCCCTCTTCTTCCTTTTCGCCTGTTCTCGCTCTGCGCGCGACTCCTCAGCCAGTTTCCGGATGCCTGCGACATTGAGGACCCAAAAGTTCGTCGAGTTGCTGCTTTCGCCTCCGTGCAGCAGATGGATGTAGTGCATGTCTTGAAGCACAGCCGTCGCACGCCTCACGGCTTTTTCCTCACAACCCGCGTCGTCGCCGATGTCATCGTTGCATGCGTAAATCGTGCTCTTGGCCGGGTTCTTGCTGTACGGCTTTTTTGAGAAGTCCACGTCGCTGTTATGGCGGTCGGCAAGCGCACGGAGGACGGCCTTGGTAACGCCGTTCAGTCGAGAGTACGAAATATCTCTTACCATCTTTGAGAGTTCAAAACCGTTCGCTGACCTGTCCCATTCGGTTCGCCATTTCGGATTTGGTTCCGGGCACAGAGCCAGATTCTCGGCGGCGGTCGCTATCTTCTCGATGCGTTCGGCGGCTCCCGCCAGGACCTTTCTGACATAATCTGAGAGCGCCTGGTCCTCGCTGCGTTTCCTCCAAATCTGCGCTAGGCTCTCGATGAGAAAGAGGCGCTCGTCTTTTGAGAGGTCGTGACCTATCAGTTTTGCGGCGGACTTGATGAACTGCCCGTACGTTTCAGTTTTCTTCATTCATTCATCCTTGCGTCCCGACTACGGTCGCAATACTTTCAACTCTCTGGCGTGAATCACAACGACAGGACCCTCGCGCCGAAAGTACCCCTCGACAAGCACCTCCGAGCCTTGTTTCAAGCCGCGCGCGAGTTCTGCCTGCTCATGGGTCGTCACGACCTCAAATAGCGGCGGAGTGCCGTGCACGCTGTCTTGCTCGACGGCGACGTGCACTACGACGATGGACTTGCCCATAGCACTGACCTTGGATGTGGGCGGGCGGGTAACTCGGCCAGTGGCGTAGCATCTGTTCATTTTCCAACCCTCTCCGCTTTCGCCCGGCGCGCGGTCTCGATGTCCGCAAGCTGAACGACGTGGTCAAGCCCCCACGCCCTCAACTGCAACTTGGTAAAGCCGAAGACCTCGGCCATCTGAAAAAGCGCCGCCGGGTAAAAGACTGGAATTTGCAGAGTCGCACCGCCCAGGCGGCCGATACGCTTTCCGCTAGGCAATTCGTAAACATCACGCGACTTCCTGCCGCGCACGACAAAGACTCGGTTGCCACGAACTATGTAGGGTTCATCCGCGCGGACACCGTAAGATTCAGCAAGCAATTTTTCGGCGAGAAGCTGTTCGGCTCGCATCACGCGACCTTCTTCGCTTCCTTAGCCTCAAGCCTGCAAGTGGAGCAGAGCGTAACCAATCTTTCCTCTTCTTCGGCGCATGGGCCGCACAGGTCCGCGTCGCACTCCATGCAGAACGTCGCGTCGGGACCCAACAGTTCTCCGCAGTCCGCGCAGATTTTTGTATCCGTCCGAGTCATGGTGCCTTCTCCTCTGTTAGGATTGCTCGCCTCAAAACTTTGCCCTAAACCATCGTCACCATCGTCATGCTGCCTGGGGTTTCGGCATGGCAAAAACGTAGTCGAGACGAATGAAGCGTCCTCGATTCGTGCGGCCGCGCTCGACGCGTATGCCCCGTTTGTTCAGGTTTGGCTCAATTCGCGCAAGTTCTGCCGATAATTGATTCGCGGACTTCGGAAACCGTGGATGCTTCTTGACGAGTTTCTGCGACCCATTCTCATGTGCTTCTACGTACGTTGTGAGTAGTTGCAGGAGACGCAGGGCGGTGCCGTCAAAAGTGCCGCACTCAGTCAGGAATGCCTGGAGTGTGCTTGCAATTGGAGACGCGTCCAGCGCAGAGAAGTGCGCTTCTTCGATATTGGAGTTGTACGCTGCAAGGAATTCCCCAGGTCGGAATCCGAGACTCTCCTCGACCGCGACGCCCCAGCGAGCGAAATCCGCCATCCGAGGCGATTGCGACAACCTGACATCGTTAATCTTTTGGAGTCCGGCGGCGAGGACATTCAGCAACCCGCCGAAAATCTGGGGTCGTAGCTGGTCAAACTCGCCTCGAAAAGTTTGCTCGTCGCGCCGCTGTTCTTGGACGATGGGCTTGACATGAATCAAGATTGAGCGGTCGAGAAGGTCAGGTCGCAGCGCAAGCTCTTCGATACCATTCATCACTAATGGCCGCCGATAGGTGAAAATCATTTCCTCATCATTTGTGTATAGCTCGCGAGTTCTGAATGAGCCGCCTGTGGCGACGCGGCACATGACGTCAGATAATTCAGGCGAAATCTCGGACAGATTGTCCATCGCGATGAGGTGCGAGTTCGTCGCCGCAATTGCGAAATCACGCTCAGACTTTGGAGTAGTTGTGAGTTCCGCGATTGAGGGGTCAATCAGTGCGCGCAGGATTCGCGTAATCGTGCTTTTTCCTGAGCCCTGCACGCCGGAGATAGTGAGCACCGGATAGGGTCCAGTCCGGAAGGCGAACGTCAGCCACGACAGCAGAAGTACAAGGCTATCGTGCTCAATGTTAAGGAAGCGGCCAACATCCTGAAGGTCTCCGGGCTGGGGAATGGAAAGCGCAGTCATGCCGGTCGCTCGGCGGAATTTCACGGGCGACTCATCAACTACACGCCAACCATTCGTTGTAACCTCTACCGCCTGCCAACTGTCGTTGCACAAGTCAATGTATGTTGCGCCTTCGTGCTCGGCGACTCGGACGTAGACATTTTTCTTCTCGCCCCGACAAATGGCGGTCATCTCAAATTCCTCTACGCAGTCCTTCACGAGTTTGGCTGGCGGAGCAAATTGGAGAAGGTCGTACAGCGTCTGCATGACCCAGAGTCGAAAGTCGCGAGATTTGACACGCCATGTTTCGCGGTGACCGGCTACGGGCACAGTGGCGTACGCCTTACGATACTCGTCGTGAAAAAATTCCAAGGAGGAGGCGCGCGCCTTTTCCTTGGTAGCGACAATGGCGGCTTCGCGCTGTGCAGCGTTCATGCCGCTTCTCGCTGCACGTTCTGAGCAATCCAGGTATCAAGTTCAGCCCGGCGCAGGTTGAAGCGTTTGCCGACTTTCACGTAGGACAGTTTTCCAGCATAAATCAGTCGGCGCACAGCCCATTCGGACGCGGCGAGGTATCTGGCAGCTTGCTGAATGGTGAGAAGACTAGGCTCAACAGGAATTTCGATTGCAGATTGCACGGGCACACGTTTCCTTGTGTTTCAGAAACGCATCCCCGGTCTTGCGGGAGGTTGACCGCGCGCTACAGCATTCCGGTCGTGGCAGGGTTGCCTTGGAATTGCTCCTTGCCGTTTCTGAGATTCGCGCCTAGCAACCGTTGGCCGCGTCCAGCAAGGTATCCAGTAACGTCCTATTATCACAGAAGCCATAGGAACGCAAGCGCTCCCTGGGAAGTGCTTGAAATGGACCCTAACATCTTTGAGTATCTAACTGAGCCCGCTACCCGCGAAATTGCCGAGAAGGCCGTTGAACATATGATTGCAGAGCGTCGCAAAAAACGCGTGGGTGCGGCGACTAGTAGCACGTCAATTCCAAATTCGGTTTCAAGTTAAAACTCAGTCCAAAAAATGTCCCCAAAAATGTCCCCAATGTCCCCAAACGCAATGCAACGCAACACAGAAAAGAAACGAGTTATCTTTGCACTGCGTTTCGCTAAGTTGCTTTGTTTTCAGTAACCGACAGATTCAGGGTCTAGTGATCGCAAGGTCGTGGAGGTTCGAGTCCTCTCTCGGGCACCAAATCAATCTGCCGTTTGTGAACAAACTGTAACAATTGCCAAGCATCGAGCAGCGCATCTCTATTGCATTCGTTTGGAACACGGTAGAATAGTGTTGCCCAGAATTTGCTAGGGCCGTGAGGCGTTATTCCTCAGGTCAAAGCCGAAGCGAAGGGGACGCTCGGTTACTCCGGCAACTGCCAGCGCCAGTCGTTGGCTTTCCTTTCTTTTTCTCTTCTGTGGTTCTGCCTAGTTTTCTTTCTCTCGTTCGTATCCGGTTGTAAAACCCAGCGATCACCACAGCGCGAATCCGCAACACAAGCCCCGCGTGGCGCGCTCGAGCTGGTGTTTCCGTATGGCTCGGAAAAGGAAAACTGGATCAAGGATGTAACTTCGGCATTCAATCGAAGTGGTGCGAAGACGCAGAGCGGCCGAACGATCTTCGTCCGTACCGTACCGATGGGCTCGGGAGAATTGATCGACAATATTCTCTCGGGGCGTTTGCAGGCGCACATTGCGAGCCCGGCTTCCGCGGCGTTCATCAAGCTGGGCAATGCCGAATCGCGCACGAAGACGGGCAAAGACCTGATCGCCTCAACGGATAATTTAGTCCTTTCTCCTGTGGTCATCGCGATGTGGAAGCCCATGGCGGAGGCCATCGGCTGGGGCAAAAAGCCTGTAGGCTGGGCCGACATCCTGGCCCTAGCACGAAACGAGAAGGGTTGGGCAGCGTACGGCTTTCCGCAATGGGGGAAGTTCAAATTTGGCCACACGCACCCGGAGTACAGCAATAGTGGGCTGATTTCACTCTTCGCCGAGGCCTACGCCGCCGCAGGAAAAACAGCGGGACTCAAGCCCGCGGACCTGGAGAAGCCTCAGACCAAGCAGTTTATCGCCGGTGTGGAGCAAAGCGTCGTGCACTACGGGAGCTCCACGGGGTTCTTTGGCCGCAAAATGTTCGCAAACGGGCCGGAGTATCTGTCGGCAGCGGTTCTGTATGAAAGCGTGG
>Ga0070698_100003417_pt1 | contig 17449 bp, 17 predicted proteins | sample KBSK1502metaG_FD_65477 | JGI IMG/M metagenome (GOLD analysis project Ga0070698, IMG submission 65477) | Corn, switchgrass and miscanthus rhizosphere microbial communities from Kellogg Biological Station, Michigan, USA - KBS K1-50-2 metaG | ecosystem: Host-associated > Plants > Roots >...
AACTTGGAGAAATAATCAGCTTCTTTGCCCGTGCTTCCCCACTCCTCGCTATCCTTCGGAAGTTTCAGCTTACGCACTGAAGCTTCGGCTTCGCCCTCATGAAAGAGGCGGTACATCGGCACTTCTAAGGCGCGTGCCATCTTTTCGAGTGTCGAGACCGCTGGAACCGTATGTCCGTTCTCAACGCGGGAAATGTAACACCGTAGCAAGCCTGTCCGCTTTTCAATGTCGCCTTGTGAGAGTTCTTTTGATTCGCGCAGTTGCCTCAGGCGGTCGCCAATTACCATGATTGTCTCCTAGAATCTCGATTTTATTCGCGACTGTCTCCGTCGCTTCATGTTGCTTCAATGTTACCGCCTATGCTGCCGAATTTCAGAGAGGAGTGGCTCGGTGTTAGAGATGTACGCAGAGGCTCGCGGCCTGATTTAGGATTAAGGGACTCCGCATGGCGGTCGCACTGACGAAGATTGTTGGCGAGAAACCGGCAGTATGCGACATGCTGACGAATGAGCAAGAGGTGAAATGTCCGCGATGCGAACAGAACTACCGGCTCGGCTATTCTGACGATGAATGGCACAGACTGAAGGATTGGTTGAAGCTGGCGGACACTTCAACGTTCTTGCATTATATGGTCAACGCCGCGTATCGTTCGGCCATGAAAAACATCAGCCGCCGCAACCTTCTTTACGCGTTCGGGGTCGTGTACGCCACTCCGCTGCTTGCGGAACAAGCGGCCCCAAGTCGGCGTGCCGCCATCGCCAAGCCCGGCGAGAGCCGCTTCGCATTCGCCTCTCAACAATTCGCGCAACAGACCGCCTGCAAAGTGACGAACGACGACAGCGCAGGAGCATGTTCGATTTTTGAGATGGGCTCGCCACCAAAATTTGGGCCGCCGAGACACGTTCATCATCGAGAGGACGAGTGGTACTACGTTCTTGCTGGCGACTTTCTTTTTGAAGTGGGTGGGGAACAGCATTCGCTTCCCACTGGCGGCAGCATCTGGCTCCCACGCGATATCCCTCATTGTTGGGGCAATGCGGGGACGACCAGCGGCAAACTGCTTCTTCTTTGCCATCCCGGTGGATTTGAGAAATTTTTTGACGAAGCGGCTCAGGGACCGCCACTTACTTCGCAGGACTCCGCAGACCTGCACAAGTTGCACGCATTGCACGCCAAGTACGGGATGGAGTTGCTTGGCCCTCCGCTGTTTCCGGTTCCGCCGCTCAGCCCGGGGCGTAGCTAGGCCAGCTTTTTCTGCCTTCGTGTTTTCGATTATTTCCGAATTATGGACCAACGACACGGCTGGCGGACACGGCGATTAAGAAAGACCACGATGCGCGGCACGAGGACGTGACCATTCCGCTAGGGTGGAAGGGAACCAAGGAGGCTAGCGACTCAGGCTGTTTTCGCACGCTTCTCGGATTTCCGAAACGCCGCGCCTAGCTTCGCCATTGCCGCTTGAGTCCCTTCGGGACGCGCCTTTACGTAGAACTGCGTCGTGGTTGACACGTCCGCCATGCCGCAAGATAGCCTGTGCGATTTTCGAGGGGCAGCCTAGCGCGTAGAGATTCGTCGCCAATCCGCGCCGGACAATCGTGCCCAGCGACTCCTTCGACGCCTTTGCCGCTTTGCGGAGTCGCTTCTGCATTTCTCCGCTGATTAGGACCACGAGCCGCTTATCCTTCTCCGCCATTTCTGCCTCCAACGAGCACACTGTAACATGCACATGTGTACGTCAACAATTGGTACCACGGTACTATCGAAAAATCCAATGCGCCTTGCGAGAATCCTCTTGGAGGATGAGATGAACAACGCTGCCGTCTTAGAAATGCCGCTTTCTACGGTGAAGGAAAAGGCACGGCGCGCACATGGAAGCGGACGTATCTATTGGCGTGGGGAATATCCGAAGGGCTGCTATTGGATTGCTTACCACGCGCGCGGCCGCAAGGTGCAGGAATCGGCGCGCACTCAGAAGAAGATGGTTGCCGAGGAACTGCTACGTCGCAGATTGGTTGAAGTGCAAGACGGGGCCGTGGCGCCACAGCGCATTCCCTATGAGCGGATGCGCGCGGCGTTGTACAAGGACTACGAGACGCGCGGCCACAAATCGCTTCTGACGCGCAAGGACGGCACCCGCTACGTTGGCACAGTGCCGCCGCTGGATGCTTTCTTTGATGGGTACCGTGCGGACAAAATCACCACGGACAAGATTAAGGACTTCATCCGCGACCGTCAGGAAGTAGGAATTTCCAACAGTGGAATCAATGGCTCGCTGGCCGCCTTGCGGCGGATGTTTTGGATTCAAGTGCAGGAAACTCGCTTTCCCCGGAACCTTGTCCCTCACTTTCCGATGCTGAAAAAAGACAAGCCTCGGACCGACTTTCTCACGGCAGACCAGTACCGGGCGTTGCTGGAGGAAATGCCCGCTGACCTGAAACCGCTGCTGACTGTCGCCTACTACACCGGCGCGCGCCGGAGTGAACTGCTAAGGCGGCGCTGGACCGACGTGGACTTAGAGGCCGGAACAATCACATTCCGGAATACAAAGAACAACGAGGACCGCACGGTCCCCTTGGTGCCCGAAGCTCTCGGCGCGCTGCAAACATTGCGGGGTCAAGCACCTGATGCTCAGTTTGTTTTCGTGCGGGCGAACGGAGAGCCGGTTCGGGATTTTCGCAGGGCATGGAAGAATGCGTTACAGCGCGCCGGGCTGAAGGGACGAAAGCTGTTCCACGGGCTGCGCCGTGGCGTGACAACCGGACTAGCCGAGGCTGGTGTCCCCGAGCAGATTGCAATGGCTTTCACGGGGCATAAGGATATCGCTACACATCGCAACTATCGTCAGCTTCTACAGAATTCCCTGCGCGACGCCGCCGCCAGACTGGGGACGCAGCTTGGCGAAAATGGGGACAAATTGGATACATCGCAGAAGCCCCGAAAATCCAAAGCTCGTAAGTGATTGATTTGATGGTGCCCGAGAGAGGACTCGAACCTCCACGACCTTGCGATCACTAGACCCTGAATCTAGCGCGTCTGCCAATTCCGCCACTCGGGCACATGTGCGGTGTGTGATCCGGAGGGGTTCACACAAAACGAGGCGTTTTTATTTTGCTCGCCGCCCCGGTGCCTTGTCAATGCGCTCAGAACCCAAACTGGATATGTTCGTTTTAACCTGAGCGGCACGTCGAGCGAATGAATGTTCCGGCGTTTCGGGTTTTACCGATGTCGCAAGCGCAAGGACTCCCAGCTTCCATCAGCCGTCCGGCCACCGTCGACTGCCAGAGTTTGTCCGTTGATGTAGCCGCTCTCTCGCGGGTCAGCCAGAAACGCAATCGCGCGTGCAACATCGTCAGGCGAAGCGAACCTCCCCATGGGCACTCGGCGGACAATATCTGCATCCGTGTAGCTTCCTCCAGCTTAATCGACTATATCCATTTCGCTCTTTACCCAACCAGGACAACCCGCATTCACACGAACATCGCGGCCTCCCCATTCCGCGGCAAGGGTTTGCGTCTGACCAATGAGCCCGTGTTTTGATGCGTTGTACGCAGCGCGATCGCCTACGCCTACCAGGCCGGCAATAGAAGCCACGTTGATAATGCTTCGGCTGCGCTGCGCCAGCATCATCGCGCCGAAGGCCTTCGACAAGAGAAAGGGCGCGACCAGATTAATCTCCAGAACGCGGCGATAGTCTGCTGCCGAGAGAGTCTCAGCCGGCGCGATGCAGCTCACCCCAGCGTTGTTTACGAGCACGTCTGCTCTCCCGGAAAAGTCTCGAACTGCTGCGACGAACGCCTCGCAGACGGCTTCGTCGGAAATGTCACTCACTAAGTCCATCGCCTTGGCTCCGCGGTCGCGCACGGCTTTCAGAGTATCTTCGGGCCGGCGGAGGTCATTGAGCGCCAGGGCATAACCTCGCTCGGCGAGAACCTCAGCTGTGCGCTTCCCGATGCCTTGCCCAGCTCCCGTAATGATGGCTGTACGCATTGTTTTGCCCATAACCTGCTGCCTTTCGCCGCCGGAACCTGCCCTCGGTACAGCGGGTTTTCCGATGCCTCCCAGTGGAAATTCAGATTCACAGTGCTATACTCAAGCAGCATATCCGTTTACCCTCGCTTGTCCACTTCCCGTCCTTGGGGCAGGCACATGCGGTTCGGTTCCAGTGGGAGGTTTCATGGGGGAAGCGACGCTTACGGGGCCCATCCTTTATCTTGTGATTGCCTGGAGTGTTATAACCGCCGTTTTTATCATTCTACTGATTTGGCGGGCCCTCCTGGCTAGCCACGAAGACGATCAAATCTTTCTCGATGCCGCAGAAGAGCACATGGCCAGAGAGCAGCGCGAGCTCGTCGCCAAAATCGGCTCGCTCTCGCGGCCCATTGCCACGAGCGGCATCGCGGCGGGAGCGCTCCTGCTCGTCATCGTTGGCATGTGGCTGTATCAGGGTCTGAAGAGCTTCTAGCCTCCGCTGTTCTCGTCGCGGCGCTCGCTAAAGTCAGCGGTTCCCGGGACCGGGCGGCGGCGTGGCTGGCGGAGCATTCCCCGGTGCCGCGGGAATGCTCGGCTGGGTGCTCGGAACCAGTGATGTGTGATTGTGGGCGATGACCCAACGGCCGTTCCGTTTTTCCATCACTAATGTCGTCTGGCCTAGGGATCTCGTCGGTTGTCCATCGACCGTGCCTGTGAACTCCCACTGATAGCACGCCCAAGCTACCGTTCCGTCGACTTTGAGAAGTGTGTTCGTCCTGTCCAAGCGCACTTGCTGCATTCGCGCACGCTGCTGCTGATACAAGGCAAGAAAGTTCGTCCAGCCGATCACTGGCGGAGCCCAGGCTCCGTTCACTATCGTGACATCATCAGCGTACGCTTGATGCAATTTGTCGACGTCCCCGATTTGCCAGGCACCCAGCATCGTCGAAATCATATAGTCGATCTGCTGCTCGTCAGACATCGGAATGACGGATGTGTTGCTGGTAGTTGGCGCGGGCGCTTCGTTTTTCTTCTTTTTGTCTTTCTGCGCCGACGCCGGCGCAACTGCCACAAGCATAACCGTTCCGCACAATAGCAGACTCATGATGGTGCGATATCGATGCCCATTTTTCAGCCGCATCGCCGAATTCATGCACTTCTCCTTCGGGCTTGGTTATGGTTCGCTCGAAAGAATAGCACGCTGCTGGTCCGTGCTGTGTCGGAGCACCCTGGCGATTGCGAGACAGCACATAGCTTGCTTAGACCTAAAAACGCGGCAGGGTCCTCGACGTAGTAATCAGTGTGATACGCGCGAGGCGCTGAGCAGATTTACAAACAATCGATATGCTCCCGGCACGCCTTCGGGCAATTGGCGGAAGAAGGCGATCCCCGTGTAGATGTACGTCCCCTTACTGCACCGCGTATAAACGAGAGCGCCCTTCTGCTCGCTCTCGCCGGGATCGTTCATCGCCAACAAGGCTGTGTATTTCGGAGCGAACTCGCTCCAGAAATACAGGCCGCGCTCTTGCACCCAGCCCTTGAAGTCGGTCTGAGTGATCTTGTTAGGCGATCTCAGTAGATTATCGTTAGGTTGTAGAAACTTTACAGGCGAGTTTTCGTCTGTGACCCGGGGAAGTGGACCTCCAGGCCCAGAGCCGCCGATCTTGGCTGGATAGGGGGCGTAAGTATAGCGGTTCCAAGCAAAGTCGCGCTGGTATTGCACGACGAGTGTGCCGCCATTCGAAACGTATTCCAGTAACCGCTGATTCGCCCCAGGTAGATCCGACCGCAACTCATAAGCTCGCACTCCAACGACAATAGCATCCAAGTGTGACAAGTCACCGAACGCGAGCGCCGCGGCATCGAGCATTTCGACGCGTACGCCGAGCCATTCAAGAGCTTCGGGTATGGGCTCGCTTTCCGCGGTTATGTAGCCGACGTGCAGATTATCCGGGACATTTATCTCGAAAGCGTGAACGAGACATTGAGCCGGCTCGCTCCATAGCTGTGTCGGCAGGGTAGGCAAGGGTTCGAGGGATTCCGTGAATTTAGGGTCGTCACCGTTGTTCTGGGCTCGGTTTCCCTCAATGCCGACCTGCGCGTAAGCTGAAATCTCGTACTTTCCCGCAACGAGCTGTGGGGAAGGTGTAACAGTTAAGCGCGCATATCGATCACCGGCTCCAGGGAACTCCAGTGAGACCGGTGAGCTCGCCGTCCAGCCATTTGGCACGTTGAGGCCCACGTTGACCTTGCCTGGCTTGGTCGCGTAGGAGTGTACCCTCAGCAGTACATCGAACGGTTTTCTCGGCTTCGCCAGCACCTCAATGGCCTGCTTCGGCTCAACGGCTAGCGTGTATGCAGGCACGAGCCGCAGCGGTACGCGGTCCACTCGAGTGGAGGTCGCTTGAATGTGTGTCACAGGAACCGTGAACCGAAACTTGTGGCCGTCGATGGACATGTCCTGCCGAACGCTCACCAGCGGCGGCAGTTCGGGTAATAAGTCATTTATATTTGGCGTGATTTGGTTTAGCCCCTTCAATCGAATTGATTCTGTTGAAGACAAGTTTTCCGACGGTTCAACGCGTGATTCCGGACGAAGCTCGACCGTGAACTGAAGCCCCTTATCGATGTCGCCTTCTCGCTTCACCTCTTTAACGTCAGCGCGGGAAACAAGACCAGTTTCGTCCATCTTGCAGTCAGCTTCACGCCGGCAGACCGCCTGAGCTCTTACCCCAAAACTTTCGCCGATTACGAGTTCACTGCGGTCCGCCTCGCCTGTAAGTTGAAGTCCCGCGGCCAAACCAAGTGCTTTCTCAATTCGCGCCACGGGTCGGTTCACATCTGCAATCTGATATTCTTGAGCCAGATCTCCTGTCAAATGCCAGGGACATTTGTCCATCCAGTGCGCGGCGTTGTTCGCTGCAAGAACAAGGGAACTCGTGGCCGCACTCCAGTCCAGATTTTGAGCCGCAGTCCGCGCGGAGGCTAGTTCATCGTCCGCCTCTTCCAAGGCTCGGCAGCCGGGAAGTATTGACCGCAGCGGAGCGGCTAAACTTTTGGGATCGAACGCCGTGTTGTTGCCCTCGGGGACCAACCCGATCGGCCGGCGCAGAAACGGCGACCCCAAAAAAGCAGAAATACCTTGGGTACGATGGTTAGCAAAGGCATCGAGCCCGATCTGCCGGTAGCTCTTTCCCCACAACGGCGAAATCTCATCAAACGGGACAACATAGCCCTTCGGATTGTCGCTGCGATCCAGATCAAGGAGTTGGACCGGGTGCTGCGGGCCCTCTCCGCTCCATGGCGGGAGCTTCCCCGCAAGATCATCGTGGAAGGCGCTCGGATCGGCGGCGAGCTGCACGGCCTTCGGAGTCCACAGGCCTGCGGTTTGGTGATGTCCGTGTCCGCTGTGTACGCCGCCAAAATGATTAATCACAATGTTTGGGCGAAACGTGCGAATCACCCGAACCATATCTTCCAAAACCGCATCACCCCAGATCCTCTCGGTTTCTTCGGGCGTCTTCGAGAAACCAAAATCTTTGGCGCGCGTGAAGTACAGTTTCACGCCATAGCCCCGCGTAGCAGCGAGAAGTTCCTGCGTGCGAACAAGACCGAGCTGTGGTGCTTGCTCCGGACCGAGGTCGTTTTGGCCGCCTTCGCCGCGGGTCAGCGACAGCAGCGCGACGTCCGCGTGCAGGCCGCGCGCAAGATATGTAAGGATGGCTGCGGATTCGTCATCAGGGTGCGCGTCAATGTAGAGAATCCGCGTGGTCACACGCGCGCTGTCGATCGCCTCAAGCGTCTCTGGCAACCCGGGACCTGTACCGGCTGCCGGCGGGAATTGCGCCGACGCCTGCGAGGCGACTACGGCAGAAAGAACGGAAAACCCAATCCAGGCGACTAAATACTTCACCCGATCCTCCTCAACAAAGATAGCCATGTCGCGCTAACTCGTAAGAACAGAGGTCTGAGACACGGTGTCTTGAAAAGGCCATTGTCTCATCATTCGAGCGCGAATCAGAAATACCACTACCCCAAGTCCGATTTCCAGCAACCCCCACTTTCGCGCCGTCCCCGTCTGCCAGAACAGCCATGCCCACCCAACTATGGTTAGCACCACAGGCAAAGGGTACAGCCACATCTTGAACGGCAATCGCTCCGCTGGCCAGCGTCTCCGGAGCAGCATCACTCCCACTGCCTGCCCCACGAACTGCACCAACAACCGTAGCGCTAGGATCCCAGTAATCGCCGTTTCCAAGTCTAGAGAGACGCTCAGCAGCAGCGCCAACGCTCCCAAGACCAGCAGCGAAACATGCGGAAAATGTTTCGTCGGATGCACCCGCCCAAATACGCGAAAGAAGTTTCCGTCCAGCGCCGCTGCATAGGGCACGCGTGAATATCCCAGCAGCACGGAGAACACCGATGCAAGTGCGATCCACAACACCATGACGGTCATTACTTGAGCGGCGGCGTGTCCATAGAGGCGCTCAATGACCAAGCTGGCAAGAGACGGCGAATTCTGCGCCTCGCGCCACGGCACCACTCCCAAGACGCTGGTCTGCAGCGCCAGGTAGAGTAAGGTGATTCCAAGGATGGAAAGAAAAATTCCTCGCGGGATATTTCGCTCTGGCTCGCGAATCTCCCCGCCTAGATTACAAATGTTGTAATATCCCCAGTAAGTGTAAACAGTTTTGACCATCGCTGAGCCTAGTCCTGCGAACCAGATCCAGGAGGGGCCAAACGCTTCGGGCGGGAAATCAAAAGCGATCTTCGCGTCGAAATGGCGCAAACCGCCCCAGATCAGCCAAAGCAGAGTCGCCACGACGCCCACCCACAAAAACACAGAGATTCTGCCGATGGTCTTGATTCGTCGATAGAGTAAGATCACCAACAGAATCACCAGGCCGCCGGAAATCGCCTTTCCTTGGAATTTCGTCAACGGATGCAGGTAGCGCGCGTAGTTGGCGAATCCGATTGACGCTGACGCCACCGAAAGAGGCCCAGCCAAAAAAATTTGCCAGACAAACAGGAATGACATCAATCGTCCCAACCGGCCGGGACCGTAGGCCTCACGCAAAAACACATAGGTGCCGCCTGCACGGGGCATGGCCGCGCCCAGCTCCGACCAGACAAACCCGTCGAGCACGGCCAAAGCTGCGCCGCCAATCCACGCCAGCAAAGCCTGAGGCCCGCCCATCGCTTTGATTACCAGCGAGCTGACCACGAACGGACCGATGCCCACGATCTCGATCATATTCAGCGCCACGGCTTCCTTTAGACCGAGGCCCCGTTCGAGCCCGCCGCGCTCTTCGCTCCCTAAGGCTTTGGCGGTCTCCTGCTTGTTGTCTTGATGGAGGGGCATGGCGAGCGGCGAGAATAACAAATGCCGGTCGGGCTACCTAATCTCGTCGGAGAGGCCGACCTGGGGACAATTTCCACATTAGGCACAATTCAGGCGACCTCCATCCCGCCGCTCAGGTGATATGCGTTCAGGTGATATATATGTCGGATGACGCAGAGGATTCTTACCGAGACTCAGCTTCCCGCGAATTCGACCCTCTTTCAGAAATCATTTCAATTTGCAACTTTGCTCGAACAGCTCACACTCACTCGCATCACACCTGATGCCGTTCGGATACCAGAACACGGGCTGCGCGCGCTGACGGCCCGTTCCGTCTTGCTTGGGTTCACAATTCTCGTCTGCATCGCCCTCATCTCCGTTCGTCCCGCGCTTGGGGAAGAGCTTGCCGTGCCAGCTGCCGCGCACGAGGCTCTTGGCAAAATCTATTCCGGAGATTTTCAAGCCAGTGTTGAGGTTGCCCGCGAGATGGAGCAGGCTCAATCCGAGCATCCTCTTGGGTACATTCTCGAGGCTGAAGCCCTCTGGTGGAAGATCTGGTGCACGTCGGCCGAATTTAAGTATGGGATGACCTATGCGCGGCACCGCCTGAAGCTCTCCTCGGACCAGCCTTATCTCGATTTGGCCACAAAGGCTTCCTCCCTCGCAGAAGCCGAGATCGCGCGCCACGATACTGCGGAAATGCGTTTCTATGCCGGAATGGGAAATGCCCTCGCTGCTCGCCTGTACAGTCTGCGCGGCGATAACCACGGAGCGGCTCGCGCAGGCGTGCACGCGCGCGAATATCTCCTGCGTGCCGTCGCTCTTGATCCACAAATTGCCGACGCCGATTTTGGCCTTGGCCTTTATAATTATTATGCTGACACGCTATCTGGCATCGCTCGCATCTTGAGATTCTTTATGGGAATTCCCGGCGGTAACAAACAGCAAGGCATTCGCCAGCTTGAGCATGCCATGAACGATGGCGTGCTGACCCAAACAGAGGCGCGCTTCTACCTGGCTGTCAATCTGCACAACTACGACCATCAATACGAACGCGCCCTGCAACTGGCTGCCCCTCTGGCGGAAAAATATCCATCCAACCCCCTTTTCCAGCTCATCGTTGGCGATCTCTTTGCCAAGCTCGGCCACAAGGAAAAAGCCGCGAAATATTATCGCGCAGCGGCAGCTCTACAGGCTCCTGACCAGGAATGCCGAGCTCACGTTCAGGACCTCGCGCGGGCCTCGCTCGCCGCCGTCGCTGCTGACCCGCAGGCTTCTCACCGCTAGTCTCGATGGAACGCGGCGAGAACGCCGGCCCTCTCGTGGTACATGGCGCTTCTCGATTGCTGATTGACCTTATCCAATTGAGGATGATAAGCATGTAAGGTTGCGCGAACTGCTTTACTTGAGTCTGGTGCTCTTGAGATGCCGACCATGAAGGCGGTCAACGCGCCGAGCGGATTGAGCATCTCACCCCAAAAAGCACATGGGCGTCCCGGGATTCCCCGCCGCTCGCCCTGATCGGCCGCCGCCGCGGTCACAAATGATGAAGGAGTGTAGATGAAGCAGCCTTGGGCCCTGTTACGTGTGGCCGTACGACGGTTGGCAGTGATTGCTGTTCTTGCCTCTACTTGCGTCCTGCCCGGATGTAACGACTATGGCAACACATTTCAGAATCCCACGGGCGCCGCGATTTCCGGTCTCTCTCCCTCAAACGTTTCCGCAGGAGGGCCGGATTTTACCCTCACGGTTATCGGTGCCGGCTTTGTCGCAAAAACTGTCGTGCAGTGGAATCAAAAGACCATCCCAACCCAAGTCCACACCGATAGTACCGGGGCGATCACTGGAATAACCGCCACCGTTTCCGCCGCGCTCATCGCTAAACCGGGCACTGCCTTCGTCAACACGCTCAGCCCCGCGTCAGGAGCCGGAAATAACGGCCTCTCCAATTCCATCGCGTTCATCATCAACAATCCGCCCAATCCAGTTCCCTCGATTACTTCGATGTCGCCGACCAGCGCTGCCGCGGGCAGCGCCTCTTTCACTTTGACTGTCAACGGCAGCAATTTCCTTGCCACTTCCGATCCCTCCGGCGGCTCTCAAGTTCATTGGAATTTAGGAGGCACCCAAAGTACTCTGCCCATCGTTAGTATCAGCTCCACCCAAATCCAAGCCACCGTTGGTGCGAGTCTATTGGTCGATTCCACAAGTCAGTCCGTCACCGCCATCGTGACGGTCTTCAATCCGCCCGCTCCCCAAACGCCCTCAGGCGGCGTTCCTAATCCGACTGGTGGAGGAGGTGGCACAAGTCCCAATGGGCTTTCGTTCACGATCACGCCGCCCGGCACAAGTCCAAGTTCGTCATCGGGGTCGCAAGCTGTAGTGGAAGATACGCCGGCCATCAGCATGGACGCTCGGTATGTCGCGTACAGCGCGACGCAAGGGGATCACACTCAGATCTTCGTACGGGATACGTGTCAAGGAGCTGCTGCGGGCTGTCAGCCCAACACTGAGCTTGTTTCCACTGCTCCCGACGGCACGCCAGGCACCGACGACAGCCGCTCTCCCTCAATGAGCTCCGATGGCCGCTTTGTCGCATTCAGCTCAGCGGCCACGAATTTGGTTTCTGGAGCGCCTGCCGGTCGTCAGGTCTATCTCCGCGATACCTGCTTCGGTGCTGCTTCCGGATCGTGCTCGCCTTCCACGCAACTCATCTCCACAGATGAAAATGGCACCCTTATCGGCACCGAAAGTATTTCGCCCTCGGTGAGCGCGTCAGGTCGTTTCGTCGCTTTCTTAGCCGTTACTCCCAGCCACACCAGTCAGCCTTCGTCGCAAGCGAAACCGGCCGGTACAGGTAAGGATAGCGGTTATCGGCAGGTGTTTGTGCGCGACACCTGCCTGGGTGCCTCTGGTTGTCAGCCCAAGACCACACGTATTTCTATGCAGTCTGGCGGAGCGTCAACTACGGACTCTCACCCGGCGGGGCCGACACTTACCGGCGGGGCCGACTACGTTGCGATCGGTGGAGTGAATCCTCCAACTCTTTTCACGCAATCGGTTGCCGTGGACGATCGCGTGTTCATCGCACTCATTGGCAACAAAAACTAAGGGCATACGACCGCGCTAGCTCAGGAACCCCAAATTTTGCGGCGTAAAGTTTGCCAGGTTCGGGAAAATGCTGGGCAGGTCAACATTCGCTACTCCGAACCATGTCGCGAGCGTCGCCGCGTACTGATCCACTGAAGTCGACGGAATCCACCGCCCGTTGGTTCCAGTATCGTCGGGCCCGCCGAGCGCCAGCGTCGGGAACGTCCCGTACATCGCATTGCCTTTCACCGCGTCACCCATGATCATTTGATGCCCGCCCCACGCATGGTCTGTTCCTCCGTTCGAGCCAGGCTGGAACGTACGGCTGAACTCCGACAGCGTGAATGTGGTCACCTGATTGGCCACGCCCAACTCTAGCGTCGCCTGATAGAAGGCCGCCATCGCTGGGCTCAATTGCTTGAACAAATTTACCTGCGTGTTGAGTTGATCGCTGTGCGTGTCAAATCCGCCAATCGAGCAGATGAAGATTTGTCGGTTGATCCCCAACGCGCCTCTCGCCGCGATCACTTCTGCTATTTGCTTCAATTGTGATGCCAGTGCATTATTCGCCGGGAATACGGTCTGGATGGGAGGAATGTTTTTGATTGCATTCGCCAACACTTGGGCCTCTTGAATTGATGCCTGCACCAGCGAAATTCCCTATCGAACGTCAGCAATTGCTGCATTGCCGAGAATCGCGCCTGCGCCGCCGCTAAGCTGTCAATTCCATTGAGTCCCGGAGTACTTCCTGGACTCATCGTGAACGGCCGGGTTGTAATTCCCGTTGAAAAGACAGGATTTCCTGCGACGGACAGAATGAGTTGAATGTGCCCTGGATCTTGTCCGCGACTTTTCCCGCCCATCCCGCGTTTTGGATTCCGCTAAGCTGGGTTGTCTGCCACTGATTCTGCTGATCGGAGTGCGAAAACAGATTCTGCGGCAGATTCATATGGCTCTGGTAATTTTGCCGCGTCGTGGGTTGCACCAGTGTTCATGCGCCGGTGCTGGGCTCGGTCGTACTCGCTTCAGGCACATCGTGCGTAGTGCTGCGGCTATTGCTGGGAAAGTGCAGCACTAAGCGGAAGGGAGCAAGAAGATGACGCATCACACGCGCAGGGACTTTGTACGGCTGGCGTGCTGCTCGGCAGCCACGGCGTCGCTGGTTGCAGGGCTGAGCAAGTTCGGACTGGTTAGCGCACTGGCCCAAGGCACAACGGACTACAGCGTTGGTCTGCATCTTTCTGTTCGGTGGAAATGATGCAAAACAACACGATAGTGCCGATCGACTCGAATTACAAAGACTACCAGACAATCCGGGCAAATTTGGCGCTGCCGCAAACGTCGCTATTGTCACTGCAAATCGGCGGGCAGTCCAACTTCGGGCTGCATCCGAATCTGCCGGATTTGCAAGGACTGTTTCAACAATCAAAAGTCTCTGGCGAGACTAGCCAACGTTTGAAGATCTCCGACAATCTCTTCGAGCGCAAACAATACTGCCGCCAACGGGGTGTTGAAGGCCGCCGCTATCGCTGCCGCTGCGCCAACCGGCAGCAGCGCTTTTACTTTTTCTGGACGCAGCCCCAGGAGACGTCCAAGCACCGAGGCAATGCCCGCGCCCACCTGAACCGACGGCCCTTCGCGCCCCAGCGGTATTCCGCTCGCCAGCGTAGCCGATGTACAAAAGAATTTTCCTAAGTACTGTGCGGAGCGAAATGTATCCTTCGCGTGCGTATAGCGCAGCCTTGGTCTGCGGGACTCCACTGCCTCGTGCGTACGGAAAATACCGGTACGGCAGATAGCCGATTGCCAGCGAGCCCGCCGCCGGGAAGAATATCCGTCTCCAGGAATCGCTTGGGGGTGGATACAGCCGCGCTCCCATTCGCTCCGTCAGTAGGATGAACGTCACCACCGCCAAACCGGTCAGCGCGCCAATCACCAACGCCAGGACTAGAAATATCTGATCCTCGCGTTCCTTCAGGTTGCCCAAACGTGCTAAAAACGTGGATTTTGTTGAAATACCGCTCGTGCCCTGGCCCTGTTCGCTCATCTCTCTAAACCACACCACAGGCGATCAACATTAATTACTTTACATGAGGGGAATAACACCCTCAGACGGGTGGGATTTGTCGCGATCTGGGCTTTGCAGAAAATGCTCGCGTTCGCAAGAACCTTTTCTTCAGCTCCCGATTGAGCTCCTCGATAACCGGAGATAGCCGCAATTCCGCCTCGCCGGTCACACTCCAGATCCTCAGCGGAAAGTGCAAACCATTGACCTGCACGACGTGCAACCTCGAGCGCAGCCGCGAACCTTGCAGAATCCGCGACGGCACAAGACTCCATCCGCGATTTCGTGCCACAAGACTCAACTGTAATTCGTAGTTGTATGTCTCCAAGGCCACGCGCATGTCCACGTTGGCTCGCTGCAGCGCTCGCTGGAGTCCTGCCCGCGCGGCGCAGCCCTCAGGATTCAGAATCCAACTGACTCCTTGCAATTGCGCAAGTCTTTGTCTCCCGTTCGATTTTTGCTTCGGCGCTACGACCACGAGCTGCTCTTTTCCGATTTCCACGCCTCGGACTGCAGCCGGAAGCGCATCTTCCTCCGGAAGCAAAATCACCGCTGCATCCAGCGCTCCCGAGCGGACCTGCTCCAGCAGCCCTCTGCTCCATCCCGTTGTCAGTCGCAGCTCCACCTTCGAAAATTTCTTGCGAAGTAGGTCGAGCGGCTCGGTCAACGTGATTTCCGTCAGCGCGTGGGCAACCCCAATTTTCAACTCTCCGGCCAGCGCTCCGTCTGGCGTGACTGTGGCTTGCACCTCCCGCACCGATTGCAAAACGCGCCTGCATCTCTCCAGCACATCATATCCGGCCGGAGTGAGCCGGACCGGCCGCCTCCGACGGTCCACCAGCGTGCTTCCCAGCGTGTTCTCTAGCCGCTGTAGCCGCCTGGTAACCACGGGCTGCGTCAGAAAGAGCTGCCGGGCCGCTTGGCTCACCGACCGTGTGTCGGCTACTGCCACAAAGGTCCTCAGATCATCGAATTCCATTTCGGCATACTAACAATGTCTACTATGCATTGGCAATATTGTGTCCCACGCTCTACACTAGCCAACGTGCTTCCGCTTCACGGATGCAGGAGCAATTCCGAAGAGGACCCTGAGGTCACAGTATGTTTCTGACAAAGTCCGGTATTTCCGTAACTCGCGTTGAGGCCTCCCGCCTCAGCGGCGTCGATTTCGACAATCTCCCCTTCGGCGCAGCCTTCAGTGATCACATGCTCTTCGCGGAATACCGGCAGGGCCAATGGCAGGAACCTGCCATCGTCCCGTACGGCCCCATCCCGCTTCCGCCATCTCTAAGCGCCCTGCACTACGGACAATCCTTCTTCGAGGGATTCAAGGCCTTTCGCCAGGTGGACGGCGGAATTGCCCTTTTCCGCATTCGCGACAATTTCGCTCGCTTCAACCAATCGGCCGCGCGCCTTGCGATGCCCGAAATTCCCGCTTCTCACTTCATCGAAGGCATCGTCGAGCTTATCCGCGTCGATCACGAATGGGTGCCGAGATCCAAGGGAGCATCTTTATATATTCGTCCGCTCTGCTTCGCATGCGACGAAACGCTTTTCGTTCGCCCGTCCAACTCCTATCGCTTCATCGTCCTCACCTGCCCCGTCGGACAATATTTCGCCGAGCCGCTTCGATTGCTTGCCGAAGAGCGCTATGTCCGCGCTTTTCCCGGTGGCACCGGCGCTACCAAAGCCGCTGGCAACTATGCCGGGAGTCTTCTCGCAGCTCGCCTCGCCCAAGAGAATGGCTTCCACAGCGTCATTTGGCTGGACGGCATGACGCACCGCTTCGTTGAGGAGTGCGGCCTAATGAATATATTTTTCGTGGTCGATGGTGTCGCCATAACGCCACAGGTCAGCGGCACGATCCTTGCCGGCATCACTCGCGATTCCGTAATCGTTCTGTTGCGCGAAATGCGCATCGAGGTGATGGAACGCCCCATCGCCTTGGATGAAGTGGCTGAAGCCGCTAAGAACCAAAAACTCACCGAAGCATTTGCGGTGGGAACCGCCGCAACCGTCGCTCCGATCGAAAGCATCCGGTATCGCGACTCGGACATTCGCCCCGCGGTTCGAAAAGAATCGTCTCTCGCAGCGCGCCTTCTCGCCTGTCTTGAGGCCATCCGCACCGGCCGGCAACCTGACAAATACGGTTGGCTGCTGAAGGTTTGAGGACGCTCATGCCATTTTTCGCCTTGCAGTACGAGCTCGTCGATGATTTTGTCGTACGCAGAACTCCTTACCGCGAGCAACATCTTGGCCTTCTGCGCGACCTTCACTCCCGAGGCGAAGTGGTTTTGGCGGGCGCATTTGCCGAACCTGCCGATCGCGCGCTCCTGGTTTTCAAGAGCGCTGACCGCTCTATGCCCGAGTCTTTTGCCCAACGCGATCCTTATGTCGTGAATGGGCTCGTGAAACGCTGGGAGGTCCGCCTTTGGTCGGTCGTTGTCGGCAACTAGCTTTGTAGCGGCCGCTTTCTGAGCGGGCGTCTCGCGTGCGAATGACGGCGTCACAAAGGCGGGCGCCAACCTTCAACTTTTCGACCTTCAACTTCCCGCCTTTGCCTTTGGCCTGCCGCCTACTGTAGCTCACGAGAACCGCACCTTGACATCGGGACGCTTCTCCAGATGGACGGAATCGATAAAACGAACTTGGCGATCGTCCAACGTTAGGATCATCGAAGTCGTACGCACGCCCTCGCCAAAAAATCGCACACCCTTCAGCAAGTTTCCATCCGTCACGCCGGTGCATGCAAAAATCATTTTCTTCCCCGGCGCCAAATCTTCCGTGTCGTAAATGCGCTTCGAATCTGCCACCCCCATTTTTGCCAGGCGCTCTTCATCCTGCGGTTTGCTCACCACCAGCCGCGCGAGAATCTGTCCATTTAAGCACCGCAGCGCCGCCGCGGTCAGCACGCCTTCCGGAGCTCCTCCCGTTCCCATCACAGCATGTACGCCGGTTCCTACCACCGCCGCCGTAATTCCCGC
>Ga0070698_100003418_pt1 | contig 17441 bp, 18 predicted proteins | sample KBSK1502metaG_FD_65477 | JGI IMG/M metagenome (GOLD analysis project Ga0070698, IMG submission 65477) | Corn, switchgrass and miscanthus rhizosphere microbial communities from Kellogg Biological Station, Michigan, USA - KBS K1-50-2 metaG | ecosystem: Host-associated > Plants > Roots >...
AGGCTAAGACTTCGGAAGGATCGCCGGCATCTCTACGAATCCGTTGACGAGCCGCAGAGCGATGGTGGTGACGATTATTTCCGCAAGGACTTCGCGGATTGGCGAGAAATCCCGTCGGAGACGCTTCAACCTAAGGAGCTGCGCGAGGCTCTGCACCGTGCTCTCACTTCCTTACCCCAGAAGTACCGGGAAGTGCTTATACTTAGGGATGTCCAGCATCTGAGCATTCAGGACACGGCACAGATTTTGGGTTTGGGTGTAAGCGAAGGGTGCGGCAAAACCCGACTGTTGCGCGCACGATTCCAAATGCGGGATGCGCTTGCGCCAGGAATCGACGGAAGCTGGAGTTCCGGCAGACCCGAGTATGAGAAGGTCCGGCCGTGGTAGCCGTCGCGCCTCCCATCCATCTGAACCTTTTCGTGTCCCACGGTATCTGATGAAGGTGATTGAAATAAGCTGCTTGGAGGTTTGGCGAGAGATCTCCAATTATGTGGACGGGGAGGTCGAGGCGGATTTGCGCGCGCGGATGGAAGCCCACTGCAAATCCTGTGCGCATTGCAAGGCAATCTTGGATGGCACCAAGAACGTCGTCAAACTGGTCGGCGACGGTGTCGAGTACCAGATGCCGGAGGGATTCAGCCAGCGCCTATACGACAAGATCAAAACTAAGGAATCTTGAGCTCTAAAAGGGTATTGCCCGCTTAGCTTCTAATTAGCTACCGGATGCTCGTCGCCAAGGAACCAGTGGCTCGCGAACCCATTCAACTCCTCTCGGACATCCGCATTATTTATATGCAGTGAGATTCTCCAATTTCCATCTGGGTCTTTATGCCACAACTCGAAATAACGCTGTCGCTTTCGAGTCGGTTCTCCGCCGGTCCTCGGTGTGAGTGTGAATTCATGCCAACCGTAGTCATACGCTACCTCCCCGAGTACGACGATCTTGATGATGATGGGCGTAAGCATCACCGAATACTCTGCCAAGAGTTTGGAGGCTTCGTGGCGGAACCTTGACCTGGCTTCGGCACCGTACTTGCTTGGCCCGCCTTCCGACATGTCTGTGAAGCCGGCGGAACTAAACACCGCCATAAGCCTGTCCACATCGGAAGCCTCGCAGGCCTCTCGAAGCTCAGCCTTGGCCTCGTTGATTCTGTAGATGTCGTCCACGGAGCTGCACCTCGTTGCAGAAATGTGCAAAGGCGTCGACCGCGTAACTTAACCTTATCAGAATCGAAAATCTGGGTTGTAGGAAAGAAAAGGCGCAGCATGCTGCGCCACTACAAGAGCAACCCTGACGAACGGCCATTCATAAATCTCTCTTATGTAGCTACTCGACGCGGTGGATGGCCTGTTCGATTCAGCGATGAGTCCGCAAGGCTTGTAGACCGGAGGCGAGATGCGAACGCTGAACATTGTGAGCGGAATCGCCGTGCTCCTGACCACACTGCATCTTGGGCATGGCGTGCATCATTTCTTCTCACACGCGGCCCCCGAAGGGGTGCAAGGCCCTGTGTTTTGGGGAGGCGTGGCCACGGCCGTAGTCGTGGGTACATTTTCGTTTATCGGAGGCTGTTTGCTGTTGAGGCGGAGCGGCTGATTCAGCACAGCAACCGTGCCGATGCTGTGGTTCGCGGGAGTTACTCCGATTCGTCCGGTTACTCCGTATAGAACATTAGAAGGACGCCGAGGACAATCATGAGCGCAGGCCACGTTTTGGAAAAAATGTTCTGCCACCGGCTTCTGATCTCGGCGAGGCCCTTCGAGATACCTATCCCGAATCCCGTTAGAGAATAGCTGAGGTGCTGGGATTGGATGCGCTCCATGAGCGCCATGTGGTCCGGGCCGTGCATGCCAGCGTCGTGAGAGTGGAACAGCAGCAAGACGGAACCAGCCATCGCGAAGATCGGGAAGACCCAGGCGGCCCAAGCTGCTTTGAGGCGTTCACGGGCGCGAGCCACTTCGATGACACCCAACGCTAGGAGAATGGCGGCAAAGGTCTTGTGCTGCAAGACCTCAGGCTGGGTTGAAAGGCCGTGAATCCAGGACTGCGGACCAAACGGCCAGAGTTCCGTATCACTGAACACTAGAAGGAAAAGTCCAGACAGCAAAAAGCATGTGGGCCAGGCATAACGCAGGGAACGAAGGCGATTCGAAAAGCTGACCTGCGCAAGAATAAACAGCCCGGCCAAGACGAGGAAGAATCCGGCCAAGTGGTGATTGAATTCGCTCTCCCGCTTGTCGGCGAGAAGCTTGGCTTGCACAGCCGGGTCGAGAGGTTGGTCTGCAGCCATGGACATACCGGCATGATGATCGTGGGAAGAATGTTCCTGAGGCAAGGCGAGCGAGCAGGCGACCGACATCAAGGAGCTCAGCAGGATAATCGAGAGGGCGGCGCGGCGCCTCAAGGGCTGACACAAAGTTCGGAGGGCTTGCATATCATGCTCCCCCAGCATGAGATTCCAATAGTGTTGATTAGACCAGCCAACTCTGCCCGGTGAGTCTCCGTCAGCAGGCACGTGGCTGGCCGTTTGATTCCGGAACTAGGCGCTAGGTTATAGGTGGCCGGGCCCAAACTCAAGCCAAACGAAATTTCGATGCGACGTAGCGGAATTGTTGCAGGCTCGATCTGCAGGCCGTTGCGCTATTTTGGGGGCAAGCTGCTACACTCCCAGCGCAGCGACAGGCGCGGAGGGTGAACGATCGAAGAGGGCATGGAGATGGGGAAAGAGGAATCTAAGCGAGCGTTTCGAGTGGGCATAGCGGGCCCAGTGGGTTCCGGCAAAACCGCGCTGGTCGACCGCCTGAGTCGAAGACTGTGGCCGAAGTACAACCTGGCGGTGGTTACGAACGATATCTACACGAAAGAGGATGCGGAGTTCCTATTGCGGCAGGGCGTGTTGGCAGCCGAGCGAGTGCGAGGAGTGGAGACGGGCGCGTGTCCACACTCAGCGATCCGCGAGGACGCTTCGATGAATCTGCAGGCGATCGCGGAATTGGAGGACAGCCTTGTCGGGTTGCAGCTAATTTTTGTCGAAAGCGGCGGTGACAACCTGGCGGCGGCGTTCAGTCCGGAGCTAGTGGATGTGTGGATCTACGTGATCGATGTGGCAGAAGGAGACAAGATACCGCGCAAGGGTGGGCCGGGAATCATGCGCTCGGATTTGTTGGTGATCAATAAGATCGATCTCGCACCTTACGTAGGGGCCTCGCTGGAAGTGATGGATCGCGATTCGCGAAAGATGCGAGGCGAGCGGCCGTTTCTGTTTACTAATTTGCGAGAAGATACCGGACTCGATGAAGTGACACGGTGGCTGGAAGAAAAGCTGCGGGCTCCGGCTGAATCGCGTCGCACATTGATCGATGCGCACGCGCCTTACGCGGGGACTCCTCTTACCCATGGGCACAGGCATGGAGAGCACGAGCACAGCCACGGATTGGAGCACGGGCACACGCATGGTCATCATTAGCAGGAGGTATTGAGATTGGATGCTCCTTTGCAGGATTTCGCTGTGGATCTCGGCTTTCTGCGTCTGTTGCACTTGGCGGACAGCGCTTTGCCGATTGGGGCGTTGGCGCATTCTTTTGGCCTGGAGTCGCTGGTGGCAGAAGGACTGCTTGGCACGTGCGACTTGCCGGAATTTTTTGCAGGCTTTCTGGAAGAAGCGGGAATGAATGATGCGGTATTTTGCAGGGAAGGCTGGCGCGTTGCGGCAATTAACTGTGCAGCACAATTCGAGCGTGCGATGGGAGGGGCTGGGTATACGATTTCGCCACTTGCGAGGCACTGGGTGGCGGTCAATGATCGATTGAGTGCATTAAAGCCTGCAAGGGAGAGCCGAACCGGGAGCGCATCGCTGGGGAGAAATTTTCTGAACGCGGTAATGGCCCTGAGACAATTTGCGGTAGTGAACGAGGCGTTACAGGCGTCGAAGGAAGCAGGGAGCTTAGTGCACCATGCTACCGCGTTTGGGTTGGCCGGCGCGGTGCTCGGGTTCGAGGAAGATCACACCGTGCTGGCGTACTTGCATCAGTCGATGGCCAGCCTGGTTTCTGCATGTCAAAGGCTCTTGCCCTTGGGACAAACTGCCGCGACGAAAATTCTGTGGGACCTCAAGCCAGCGATTCTAGAAACGGCGAAGCGCAGTCAGACATATGGAGTGGACGACGCGTGCTGTTTCACGCCGCTGGTGGATTGGGCTGCGATGGAACATCCGGCGCTTCGGACACGGCTGTTCATTAGTTGAGGGCGCAATGGGAACGTTGGCCGGTGTTGCGAAATGCGCGCGAGAGACGAGGCAGGCGCAGGCGTTAGCGGATCGCGAAGAATCCTGGCTACGGCTGGATTTCGAACGCGACTCAGCGGGAGGGCGTACGGTGCTTGCGTCAAGCCACCAAGAGCCTCCGCTGAAAGTTGTGCGGGCATTTACTTTGGAAGATGGGGCGGCCCTGGTTCATCTTCACAATGTTTCGGGTGGAGTGCTGGGAGGTGACCGGCTCGGGCTGGCTGTTCGCGTCGGCCCTGGGGCTTGCGCACAAGTCACGACGACAGGAGCGACGCGGATCTATCGACCGCGAGACGGCGCAGGCACAGCGCTGCAGGCGAACGAAGTCACGATAGGCGAAAATGGATTGCTGGAGTATCTGCCCGATCCGCTGATTCCGTTTGCGGGCGCGAGGTTCACTCAGCGGACATCGATTCGGTTGGCGCAAGGAGCCGGCGTGTTTTGGTGGGAGATGGTGATGCCGGGGCGGGAAGCGCGCGGCGAGATCTTCGAGTATGCGAGCCTGGAACTGAGGACGGATTTGTTGGCGATGGGACGGCCGATTGCGATGGAGCGAGTTCGACTCGAACCGAGGAACCGGTCTTTGCGTTTGCTCGCTCGATTGGGGGCATTCCGGACTTGGGCGAGCTTCTATATTTGCCGAGTGGGAGTCCGCGCCGGTGTATGGCTGGAATTAGAGCGCGATTTACGGGAGATCTTGGGCGGCTTGAGTCGGAACGCTGAGACGCTTTGGGGGATCAGCGCTTTAGTGGAACACGGATTAGTCGCACGGTGCGTGGCGAAACGAGGGCGGGACGTTCTGCCGGGACTGCAGGCAATTTGGAGCGCGGCAAAACAGCGTTTGTTTGGCCGCGTGGCTGTGCCGCCGAGAAAAGTAAATTGACCTCCGGTGCAGGCGCCGCAGGAGATGATTGAAATCTCAAGTGAGAGGACCACTTGCATTTAACGCCCCGTGAACAGGAAAAGCTCATGCTGGCATTTGCCGCGGACTTGGCGCGAAGACGGCAGGTGCGCGGGTTGAAGCTGAACTATGTGGAAGCAGTAGCGATTTTGTCTGCGGAGGTGATGGAGGCGGCACGCGATGGTAAGACCGTTGCGGAGATCATGAGCTTCGGAGGCGCAATACTCAAGCGCGAGCATGTGATGGACGGAGTGGCCGAAATGATTCATGAAGTGCAGGTGGAAGCCACGTTTCCGGACGGGACGAAGTTGGTGACGATTCACGATCCGATCAAATGAAAGCGCCTGAGTGGTTGCAAACGACTACGAAGGAAGTGATGTGAAGCCCGGGGAATACTTTCTGGATGAAGCAGCGGGGCCCATTGAGGCCAATGCCGGACGGCGCACTGCCCGAGTGCTCGTGAAGAACATCGGAGATCGGCCGATCCAAGTAGGCAGTCACTACCATTTCTTCGAGACGAACGCTGCGCTCGAATTCGATCGGCAAGCTGCATATGGCATGCGGCTGAACATTCCAGCTGGGACGGCGGTGCGTTTCGAGCCAGGGGAAGAGAAAGAAGTGGAAGTCACCGAGTTTGGCGGTCGACGGGTGATCCATGGACTCAATAATTTGGTAGGAGGCGAGTTGGCTGCTGCGGGTGCGAAGGAGCGGGCGCTGGAGCGAGCCAAAAAGGCAGGATTTCGGTCCAGCGAGGGAGAGCGAAAACTTTGAGCTTGATTATTCCTCGTCGCACGTACGCCGACCTGTATGGCCCAACCAAGGGCGACCGAATTCGATTGGCGGATACGGAGTTGATCATCGAAGTAGAGAAGGACTACACATATTACGGAGACGAGATCACTTTCGGCGGAGGGAAAGTGATCCGTGATGGAATGGGACAAAGCAGCGGGGCCCTCAGGGAGAGTGAACGCGGGGCTCTCGACCTGGTGATTACAAACGCAGTGGTTGTGGATCACTGGGGAATCGTGAAGGCGGACATCGGCGTCAAAATTGGCCGCATTGTGAAGATCGGGAAAGCGGGGAATCCGGACACGATGGATGGTGTTGATCCGGAGCTTGTGGTCGGGGCGGGCACGGAAGTTATCGCCGGAGAGAATTTGATCGTAACGGCAGGGGGCATAGACAGTCACATTCACTTCATCTCACCACAGCAGGTGTATGAAGCGATCTCGAACGGCATTACGACCATGATCGGCGGGGGGACAGGGCCAGCCACGGGGACCGCCGCAACGACGTGCACACCCGGGGCCTGGAACCTGGCTCGTATGCTGCAGGCAGCGGACGCGTGGCCGATGAATTTTGGATTTTTGGGCAAAGGCAACGCAGCGATACGCGGGCCGTTGGCTGAACAAATCGAGGCGGGTGCCTGCGGACTGAAGCTGCATGAAGACTGGGGAACGACGCCGGCGGCGATCGATGCGTGCCTGAAGGTTTCGGACGAGTTCGATGTACAGACCGCGATTCACACAGACACAATCAACGAGGCAGGTTTCTTGGAAGCGACTGTTGCCGCAATCGGCGGGCGAGCCATTCACACCTATCACACCGAGGGGGCCGGAGGAGGCCACGCCCCGGACATTATTGCCATCGCTTCACACTCTAATATTTTGCCGTCGTCGACGAATCCAACGCGCCCATACACCGTAAACACAATTGCCGAGCATCTAGACATGCTCATGGTATGTCATCACCTGAATCCGCAGGTGCCGGAGGACGTGGCGTTTGCTGAAAGCCGTATTCGCCCTGAAACGATTGCCGCGGAAGATATTCTGCACGACATGGGCGTGCTGAGTATGCTCTCTAGCGATTCTCAGGCCATGGGGCGAGTGGGTGAAGTAGTAATTCGTACTTGGCAGACGGCACATAAGATGAAAACGCAGCGAGGTCCCTTGCCGGAAGATTCCAGCCGCAATGATAATTTCCGGGTGAAGAGGTACGTAGCCAAGTATACGATCAATCCGGCGATCACGCATGGAATGGCAACGGAAATCGGTTCGATCGAACCGGGAAAATTGGCGGATTTGGTGTTGTGGAAGCCGACTTTTTTTGGAGCTAAGCCGGAGATGGTGGTCAAAGGCGGATTCATCGCCTGGAGCGCGATGGGCGATCCGAATGCGTCGATCCCAACGCCGCAGCCGGTATTGTATAGACCGATGTTCGGTGGCTTCGGCGGGGCGACTGCCACCACGAGTATAACGTTTGTCTCTCAGATGTCTTTCTCCGGGGGCGTGCCGGAGAAATTGAGTTTGCGAAAAATGATCGCGCCAGTAAAGAAGTGCCGGTCGATCGCGAAAAAAGACATGGTGCACAACAACTCGACGCCAAGGATCGATGTCGATCCGGAGACCTACGAGGTGCGCGTCGACGGTGCTCTCATCACTTGCGAACCAGCGCGGGTTCTGCCACTGGCCCAAAGATATTTCCTGTTTTGATGGGCGGCGTCCCTATCGATTATCGCTTCGCTTGCGGCAATACAAATTGACGCCTGTTGATGGCCGCGTATAGCATGAGCTGGTTCAATTTTGGGGGTATGAGGATGGCCAAGAAGAACCGGCTCACACAGGTTGCGGAGAAGATCGGCACGACCATAGGTAGAGCGGACCGCCAAGCCCGTAAGGTCGCCAAGGCCAGGTCGATCGCTAAACAGGAACTCGAGGACATATCGAAGCAGGTCGAAGCGTTGAAGAGGCAACTGCAGAAAACCACGAAGCGTTTGAAACTCGCGCTGCGTTAGCTCGGATGGACTGTGGGTGGGCCCGCCAGGATTTGAACCTGGGACCAACGGATTATGAGTTCTGAAAAGGCCAAGTCTGACGATTTGTGACGACTTGCGACGCGTGGCTATCGTGTTGATTTTCCGAGTCGATGCGTATGATCTCCGCCGTAGCTTGTTACTACCGCTTGCTATGGTTTTTGATCTCGGGTGGGCACAAAACTGGGCACACCCGCCGTGCCCGAGTTGTCCAGCTCGGTACGCGGCGATTGCGGCGACGCCTCTATCAGCCTGCGCGTTACTTTCAATTTTTTCTTAAATTTTCTGGTTACGAGAAGTTATGTGCCGCGACCTTCCGCCCGCGGAACTAGGTATCGAGCCGTGGATTGCTGATGGCGCGGAAATTAAGACTGAATGTATTGGGAATACGAATCCAGACCCACCAGCGTTGAGCGGCGCGTACGACTACACGACGGTTCATTGGCCAGGAGAATCAGCGAAGTTGCTCGTGGGTCCGAAACCCGCCATCTTTGTGAGTGATCTTTACCTACCGTCTCAGAGTGGGGACCGAACTCCAACAAGTGCTGAAAGAGATGCAGCCAAGGACGCGGCCAAAAAAATCGGAGAGCGTTTCTCCAACCTATACGCTAGCGGATCCCAGGATGACAAAGCCCGTCTTCAAGAAACGATGAAAGCCATTGCAGATGCCTACGCGATGCTCAAGCTGCAATGGAGTGCTCTTAGGCAGTCTACTGATTACGGCGTCGCGGTGCTTGCGAGAGTGAAAGCCCAATACCCTGAAGTGCCGTTCGTTTTCTATTCACGCAAGATTACGCCTGAGGACGTCATTCGTGTTCTGAAAGCAGGTGCAATTGATGCAATTCAAAAGGGTGCGCTGACGAAGGATGAGGTGTTGACCCGACTCGAAACTGCCCAAGAAACGCGCGATACCGTCCGAGATGGTCAGAGGTCGTAGGTTACGACACAAAGTACGACACAACCGTTTCCAGCAACTTTTCCATGCGGAGTCGGCCTACCAAGGCGAGACCATCAGGTGGATCTCACGGTGAACGCGCAGGCACTCGGTAGGATTCGGTGGTGGCCACAAAACTGGGCACAGCCGCTTGGCGTTCTGGCAGACGCTAGTTGTCCGGCGAGGCACCCGGCGATTGCGGGGACGCCCTCCGGCGCTCTGAACTCATCTCAATTTTCTTAGTCGAGTCCCACGTTCCAGGTAGCGGAATAACCGCTGTAATATAAGAGTTGACAAAGCAAGTCCTGAATAAGATTGGTTCGCGCCACAAATCGACAGAACGCTCCGGATGCCGCACGCAGGCTTGCCGTTTTTTCTCGAGACATGAGATGGACACATGGGAACTCGGCCGGAATGATCCGTGTTTTTGTGCCTCCGGAAAGAAATACAAGAAATGCTGTCTCTCCAAGATGGAAGGCCATGCGAAACCAGCCATCACTTTGCAGGACATCGCAAGCGTACACATCGTAGACCGAGTGGAAGCAGATGGACCCATCGCCAACGTACGCAGCGAGACGATCATTCGTGATGCTTATGAAGCCATTCCCGCCGACAAAGTTCTCGAAGGCGCGGACGGCGCAAGAACCATTGTCGCCACACTGGAGATACTCGAGAGATCCTTAGCTGATATCGCGGTGCGTCACAGCCAATTGTACTGGACCCTTGTTCTGCGGAGACTTCCAAAGATGGCAGGGCACAGGCATTGGTTGACGCAGTTCAACGTTCGCTGGACTGCCGAGCTCGCGGCGATCAAGTTTGGCCTCAACGCTGCTGCGGAGGGCGAATTCGACAGCGTGCCTTCGACTCTGCTGTGGGGCAATGGGGCGGCACGGCACAGATATGCCCGCGAATCGATTCTGCGAGTGTCATCGATCTGCTCACTCTCTACCGAGTGGCGGCAGAATACTATGCGTTGACGGCCTCCTACCGGAGAATTGGCAAAGGATCGCGGCTCATCCTACGGAATAGTGAGCTGGACGATGCCGAGCCGACACCGGACCTCGAATACCTGATCGACCTCTACGATTCTCGCCAAAGCGACCTGCGATCGGCTTTCGCGTCGCTTGGGGTCTTCGTTCCGGACAACAAATTGGACGAGCGGCAAAGTGGCACGCCCTATTGCCTTGTTGCCGGGACCCCTACAGAAGAACGGGATGGACGGATCACGATTGACGACAAAGAGATTCAATTTTCGCCCTGGCACGAAGCACGATTTGTTATCGGCATTGTGGACCTCAGCGCCTTCGTCCCGTACGTGAAGCTGATTGAGGACAACTTCGAGGAACGCCATGGCCTCTCGCCGTACATTGTTCTTTCGTCGCTGGGAGCCCTGAGCCTGCCATGGGGTGGGATCGTCCGGCAAAATCCTCTTGCCATCCTTCAGCTGATCTCGCGGGGCGGCTACCTGACTTCGGAAGAGAACATGCGCGCGGTTCTCAAAGGGGGGCTTCCAAAGGTTCACGAGGCATTCTTTGGTTCGGTGCTCGATTCTGACGAAGTCGACCGCTGTGTCGAAGCCTTCATGAGGCTGGCCGTCTTTCGTCCTGCTGAAGTGGACCTGCAAGGCATGAACCCCAAGAAATTCTGCCAGGGATCAGGTTCGTTATTTATCGATCTGGCCGGGGTTCTCCAATTCCTGGTGAGTCTGGCCTCGGGAGTCTCGACGGGAGATAAAGCAAAGAAACTCAAAGGCGATCTGCTGGAAGTTAGCATCGAGAATCACCTGGAGAAGGTGGGTGTCAAAGTCTTTGCGAATCACGAGGGGCGCACTTCGAAGACATTCAAGGCCAACGGCCGGCGGATTGGTCAGGCAGACTGCTGCCGGCTGATCGGGTCGGTCTTGGTAATTCTGGAGGCCAAGGCGTATTCCATCCCAGATCGCTTTGGCCGGGGGGAATCCAGTGCAGTTAGCACCCGCAACGGATATTTGCGGAATTGGCTAGAGCAGTCAGACCGCCTGGCCGACAACCTCGCGACCAGGCCCGTTGGCAGCAACTAGAATTTGCGGGAAGACGGAGTCTCGCATGTGCTGGTCATTGTGTGCACAGCATACACTGAGTTCATTCCGAGCCGCGAACCACGCTACTTCTTAGATCCGACAACGCCCCGTATTGCCACACCCGAGGAGATTCCTGCGTTCCTCGCCAAAAGCACGCCAGATTCATTGAAGCAGAATGTGAACACCCGCAGGCTGGCCGAACCCTCGAGCATAGGGCCCCCTGATCGGTAGGAATTGCTCGAACTAACCTCCCTAGTTCAAGTCCGGTTCCTATTTGTTCAGCTCCGCCAAGTTGATTCAAGATGTCTTGAAACGCAGTCTGCTCAAATAACTTATCAGGACTCGACAGGCTCCAGCTGAAGCGGGCACGCAGTTGCAAATACTTGAGCAGGAGCAGGGCGATCAGCGCCGTCCAAATCTGGATCTGCAAGGCGTTGGGGCTGGTGCCCACGAAAGTCTTGATGCGCAGATTCTGTTTCAGCGCCTTGAAGAACAGCTCGATTTGCCAGCGCTGGCGGTAGATGGCAGCGATGGTGGAAGCAGCGAGGCCGCGATGATTGGTGAGAAACACCAGGACGCGCTTTTGCTCCTCGTCCCACACTTCGATGCGGCGCAGAAACAAGTCCAGATTGCCGCCGCGGGCTGCCTTATAGAGGAAGATGATCTCATCGCGGCGCACCGCGCTCCCTGGGGGAACCGGACGGCGCTCGACCACGCCGTAATCGGCGTTTTCTTTCAGGCGCGTGACAAAGAACACGTCGGCATCCAGCGCAGCGAACCAATCGTAATCGGTGTAGCCGCGATCGAAAACCACGATGGTTCCTGGCTCCAAACGCAAGTTGCGTGCCACGCGGCTTTCGTGCACGCGTCCTTCGGTGATCAACGCGAAACTGGGCAGCAGCCCCTGATGATCGAGCAACAGATGCAGCTTCACCGCTCCTTTCGTGCGCCGGTACAGCGCCCGGTCGAAGACCGAAGCACAGAGTTCGATCAACGTGGCGTCCAACGTGAGCAGTTTGTTTTTGAAACGGAAGCCGTGCGAGCCGGCCACTTCGCGGCAGCGCGAGAGCAGTTGATAGAACACGCTGCGATAGAGTTGCCAGGGACGGTGTTCATTGGCGTAGGACAGCGTGGAGCGCTTCGGCGCGTCGGGCAACCCCAGATGCCGGAGCTTGCCTTCGCTGGCAGCCAGGCCGCCACAAATCTCGCGCAAGGACTGCGCGCGGCCCAAATGGCAGAACAACATGGCCACAAACTGGCCCCAACAACTGAACCCGCGGGCGTGGCGCTCGGCTTTGTGCTGGCGGACTGCGGCTTGAAACTCGACTCGCGAAAACAACTGCAACCCCTGACTGAAAATGCTGCATACTCGATTCATGGTGGAGGCCTCGCTAGCGTGATGGGGTTCTCTCTTGAACCCATCTCACCGTAGCAGAGCTTTCACCTCTTCCCTTAAAACCAATCCGTTGACATCAAATTTGAAACGGCGGAGCTGCAGTCCAACCGAAAATGTGATATTTAAGCAGAGAGCATACGCGTTTGCACTGCAGCCTCTGTGAGACTCGTAAAGAGAAGCGCTTCTGCCCGGCGCTCGACACCCAGATTTGTGCCGTCTGTTGCGGCACGCACCGCGAACTGATCCTAGATTGTCCCAGCGACTGCTCGTACTTGAAGCAAGCGCGAGGACATGAACGGTTCCGACCCGAACTGCTCGAGGACGAACGCTGGTTCGCGCATGTCCAAATCGACGAGGATTTGCTGGATACCCACCCGGTGTTGCTGCAGGATTTGGTAGAAAGCATTACGCAGAGTGCGTTGGAGAACAGCTCTCTCCGGGATCGGGATGTGATTGATGCACTCACCACACTTGTCCGCAGTTTCCAGACGCGCGCCCATTCCGGTTTGCACTATGAACCGACGCCCCCCAGCCTGGCCCAACAAGCCTTGTTAGAGGAATTGCGTGAAGTCATTGCGGATTACGACGAAGAGGGCCGGCAGATGGGCGACCCCTACGTGCGCGACAGCGACGCTTTGAAGGCGTTAGTTTTCGTTCTGCGGCTGGCCCTCGACCGCAGTTCTGGCCGCCCACTCTCGCGCGGGTTCTTGGACTTCCTACGTACAGAGTTCAGGAAAGACGGCAGCAACCCCCAACAGACCCGCATTGTCCTGCCGTAATCGCAGCCAACGAACTGCACTGTTCTCGTTGCTACCGCCCGTGTCCACTTCCCGCACAGGCTCCCTGGCATGAAATAACGACACCCAATTAAGAAATCCATCAAGTCAAAATCAAAAACCTAATTTGGACAAGCGTGATCAGGACTGTGAAGCGTTTGCGTCCAAGTTGCTGCCGAATTCGCAGCAGACTTTCGGCCGATCTTCAGCGCATTTTACGTGCGCCGTCCGCAGTCGTATTCATCGCAAAGAATCGAAGAATTGTGCGATGCGAGTCGCGGATGGGAGGGTCGAGTTGTCCGGCCGAGGGACAGGCCATCACGGGGACGCAGACAAGCCGGTGCTGCATGGTTTGTGACAATGCTCCTAGGCTGGGTGCCGCGTGGGCGTTTGGCATCTTTTTTTGAGGAATTCAGTCCAGCTAGTAATGGAACTGTACCAAAACTGTCCTTTGGTCCAGGTGACCTAATCGCCTCGCAACCGTAACCTCTCGCCCACAGCAACCCAGCTCGATCTAAGAATGGCTCAAACTCCGGTGTCTATGTCCCGCGCATTGCTGGTGCAAATCCCTAGCTTGATATCGACCATTGCTTAGATTGAAATCGACCTTAGAGAAAAAAGAAGAGTGACATGGGCGAAAAACACCTCCGTAGTGTCGATAGGAATGCCCCCATACAAACTAAAGTTGCCAATCCAGACGATTTGCCCGACCGTTCTGACGCGCCGCCTTCAGGCAGCCGCCGAAAGTTCCTCGGAAACGTGAGCGGTGTCGCCGTGGCCGCCGCAACCGTGGGTGCAATCGGCTTAGAGCCCCTTCTGGGTGCAACGTCCTCGGTCGCCCGCGCGCAAGAACACGACGGCGTGCCCGGGGCCGCCCGCGCCGACGAGTCGCAGGAAATCCGCATCAATGCCGCGCACCATGAACGAGCAGTTCCCATTCCACAACACCCCACAAACGGCGACCAAAACCGCTATCCCGACCAGGCTAATACCTACACCAAAGGTCTTCCGCACGACAGCTTTGGGCGAGTGGATTTGAATGCCTTCGCAACCTTGGTCCACGCGCTGAACACCGGCAAGCACGAGGACTTCGAGGAGATCACCGTGGGCGGCACGCGAACGCTCAACGGCCCACAAGGAGGATTCGCCTTCGACCTGGAGGGTACGGATGCCTATCAGTTTGGCTCGCCCCTGGTTCCGCCCGCGCCCGCGCTGGCCAGCGACCTGAACGCCGCCGAACTGCTCGAACACTACTGGGCTTCCTTACTGCGCGACGTTCCGTTCACGGAGTATGCCTCGAACCCTATCGCCATTGCAGCGGCGGCGGAGACGTCTGGGATTTCGGTCTACCAGGGACCGAGGAACAGCAGCGGCCACGTGACTCCGGACGTGCTGTTCCGCGGCGCCTTCCCGGGTGAAACGCTCGGGCCATACATCTCCCAGTTTTTCGTTACGCCGACATCCCTCGGCCAACAGCCGATCAGCCAGCAGCAGGTGACCTACCGGCCGAACATCGACTACCTTACTGACTTTACCTCTTGGTTGCTCGTCCAGAATGGCGTCGACACTGGTCTACGAAACCAGAGCGATCCGCAATTGCACTTCGCGCATGACGGACGGGGACTCTCGGCATGGACTCACACGGACGTGCTCTATCAGGCGTACTTCGTGGCGTTCCTAGTGCTCAACACCATCAGGGCGCCATTGAACCCTGGCAATCCCTATGTCGGTTCCAAGACGGAGAACGGCTTCGGCACGTTCGGCGGGCCAGACTTCACGGGGACACTGACGGAAGTGGCCACACGCGCCTTGAAGGCCGTCTGGTTCCAGAAGTGGCAGGTCCACCTCCGTGCTCGCCCGGAGGCGACAGGCGGACTCGTCCACTTGATCAAGACTGGGCACGCGGACAAAACCGACGGCAAACTGAGTAACGTCATCCTGAACTCACAGGGGCTCCTGCAGAGCTTCAACAAATACGGGACCTGGCTGCTTTCGCAGGCGTTTCCCGAAGGTTCGCCGACCCACCCGGCCTACCCGACGGGGCACGGTGTGGTTGGCGGCGCTTGCATTACCGTGCTGAAGTTCTTCTTCGATGGCAACTTCGTGATCCCGAATCCCGTCGTTCCCACGAATGATGGCCTCTCGCTGGTACCTTACACTGGTTCTGATGCGGGCCAACTCACGGTCAATGGCGAGCTGAACAAGCTCGGACACAATGTCAGCTTCGGTCATGGAATCCACGCCGGTATCCACTGGCGCACCGACACAGACGTTTCTTTGATGCTGGGTGAAGCGGTGGCGCTCAGCGTCCTTCACGATCGTGCGCAGACCTACAACGAGAAGTTCACCGTCCATTTGACCAAGTTCGACGGGACGACTGCCACGATCTCCAACCAATAACGCTGGCAAGTAGGGCGGTCCGGTCAACCGGAAAAGGCTCATGCGGAACGCTCTACTTCATTGAACCTTTTGAAATTGAGTCCGGCATTCGCTGACGTGCGCTCGGACCGGCGCTTCATCCAACTGGTCCACCTAGTCGCCTTGGCGATTGTTCCCGGAACGGGCTCAGAAACAATTCACGTGCCCGCCAGATAGATTGTCATAGACGAGGCACCACGCATTTTTGGCGGAAATCATGAGGTCTCGTATGAATGCTTGTTCGCCGCGAACCGGGGAAATGTTCGGATCGATCAGCGCACGCAACGCTCTTGCCGTTGTACTCTTCGAACTTCCGTAAATGCCCTCCAAAATCAGAGGGGGAAATGGACCGTCGGGTCGCAGAGCTCCAATGAGCCAGCCGACATAGAGGATCCATTGATCCTCATTGGCCAAATTTAGAAATGGGCGCAAGGCTGAAATCGATCCCCCTTCTTCGGACGTTGGAGGGCTTGCATGCCTGGAGGCCGCCAAAACCTTACGGGGGTGTGTGGAACAACTTCCCAACCTTCGCCAGTGATCTTGACTGACTCCCAAGAATCGTTTGCCAGGTCCACATAGATCGCTTCGTCGTGGCCTGCCACGCGCACATAGACTTGTTTTTCGACGCTAGCGAACAACGCGTCACCAGCAAGCGCACTTCTGGCCGCTGCGATCGCATTTTGACTGGGCGCCACGCCATACTGGTGATAACACATCGCTGAGAGCCATTCCTCGAATACCGGGCTTTTGACGCGATAAGTCTCGCGATGATCCTTTACACAGATGCTCGCGAACGCTTCGCGCCCAGGTGTGTGGAAGAGCGTGAGCCGCTCTGTAGCGAGCCTGACAATGCCGGTGGCCGATAGATCAGGCTTACCGCGTTTTGTCGCGTCTTTGTTATCTTTCTCCATGGCCCACCTCCGTTATCAATCGACTTTGAGTTGTCAAGCCCGCTGGCTACCCCTCATTCCGTCTGTGTTCATATTCCCCACCTACTGGACACGCCAACACCTCGAACCTAACTAGCGCACAATGCGTGTCGTACGAGCGGGGACGGTGTTTGCCTCAATGAACTGGTCAATGACCTCACTGGATATTCGGACTGCCCGCCCGCATTTCACAAAGGGCAGACGGCCACGAAGCAGCCAAGCCCTAATCGTGCTTTCGCGCAGGGCTAGGCGCTCCGCAACTTCTCGAACTGTCAAAAGTCGTGGTTCCATAACGACCGTCAGCGTAAACGGTGATAGCCGGACAGAAACAGTCGATGAAGGTTTAATTCGCAGGATTAAAAAGGAGGGTGCGTTCTTGTCGCACGACAAAAATCTACATGGAGGGTTTTTGTACCATCTTGAGGTAGCGCCTTACTGCTTTTTGCCCTCGCCCGATTCTGGCGCGCTGGTTAGACTCACTCCCATAGACCTTCTTCGTAGCGTAGTCCCAGGCACCTCTTCGGGTTCCATTCTTCGTTTCAAATTCCGCGATCAGTTTCAGTAGTCGAGCAGCCTCGTTTGAGGTCCCGGGCCTCATACCGCGCGGCGCGCCCGCTGGCACTGAAGGAATGTTCAAAAGACGATTCCTTGCTGCAGTCTTGGCCTCACGCTTTCGGTACTCCCGCAACTTCGCCGGGCACGCTTTAAGCAGTTCCTCATACTGATCCCGAGCGTTCAAGACAACGTCAAACCCGCCCGGTTGCGCCCAGGCGGAAATGAACTCATTTGAGACAGTACCGGTCCGAAGAAATTCGGCCACCGAAGGCGATTGTCGACTCAGAAACTCCTCAAGCTTTTCCTTCGGACCCTTGGAGTCCACAAGCCACCTCCCGCGTGACATCCCGGTTGTTGGAGTGAGCGCGGCAGGCAGGT
>Ga0070698_100003419_pt1 | contig 17438 bp, 13 predicted proteins | sample KBSK1502metaG_FD_65477 | JGI IMG/M metagenome (GOLD analysis project Ga0070698, IMG submission 65477) | Corn, switchgrass and miscanthus rhizosphere microbial communities from Kellogg Biological Station, Michigan, USA - KBS K1-50-2 metaG | ecosystem: Host-associated > Plants > Roots >...
GCGAGCTCTCGGCGACGGCCGCATCTTCGCTGCTGCCGCCCTCGGGCGCATCGGCATCGCCGCACGACGAGCCCGAGTCCCCGCCGCCGCCCGTGCCGGTGTCCTGGCTGCCATCTTGCGTGCAGATGCTGCCATCGTCGGCGATGCAGTTGCCATCGTACGTGTACGTCTGCGCGATCGGATCTCTGACGTAGCGCACGCTGCCGAGCGCGAACGCATCGCCGCTGCCCGCGATGTAGAGCGACGTGTCGATCGTGCCAGTGCGGCGCGGAAACACGAGCGTCGACGTGCGCACTGCCGAGACCATCTCGAGCCGATAGCGATCGCCCGCGGGCAGCGTGATCGCGAACGTGCCGTCGCCGGCGACGCGCGCTTCATAGACGCCCTCGTTGCCGACCGCGCGCACCGCCGTGACAGGTTCGGGGAACGTGCTCGTGCTGATGCGGCCGGCGATTGTCTGGCTGCCCTCCGAGCTACAGCCGACGAGCGACGCTACTACCATCGTGAACATTGTCAGTCGAAACATCGTAAAGCCTCCAGTGCTCTCTTTTGGTTGGCAAACGGGTGCCCGCACCTGCGGGACCCTTCATCAAAAATGCGAGGTCCGCGAAATCAGACGGTGATTGGCGCGGGTCCCGTGAGCTCGCCGAGCGTGTTCGTGTTGACGCCCAGCGCCTGCAGTCCCGCGATCTGGATGCGACCCGGGTGCGTGCCCGCACCGTCGATATGCAGGCCGTTCTTGATCCGACTCGGCACGCCGGCAACGAGGTGACGCATCCCCGAGCGGCCGTGCGCTGTCTTCGCCTCGGCGAAGATCAGCGACAAGAACGTGTTGTCGAGAACGGTGCCTGTGCCCTCGGGCATGCTCGCGAGCTTGCCGACGAGCCGCGCGAACAGCGTCGCGTGCCAGTTGCAGTTCGCGGCGATGTTCGTCGGCCGCAGCTGCGCGTTGTGCGAATCGTCGTGCATCTGCGTGAGGCCATCGACGACGTTCGCCATCTGCACCTGCTCGAACGTCATCATCCAGCTCGCGACACGCGTCAAATCGCATGCGAGCGCATACGCGATCATGTCGGCCATCATCTGCCCGCGCAGCGTCTCGTTCGACCAGCCGGAGAACGCGTTCGCACCGATCGTCGGATCGACAGGCGCCGTCGCCGGTCCGCAGCCGCTCACGCCGCCGCCGCTGATCGCCGCTTGCAGGTTTCGCTCGAGCGAACGGATTTCCTCGAGATGCTGCTCGACGCGCACTTTGTCGGAAGCGCCGAGGTTGCTCGTCAGCCGCTGCGCGTCGGTCGCGATCAGATCGAGCACGCTCGCCTGACGCGCGAGCGCGGGCGCGCCGCCTGGCGTCGTTGCGACGCCGAACAGCGTCGTGAACAGCTGCGCTGGGCTGACGATCGGCGGCAGCTGTAAGAGCTGACCGTTGACCATCTTCGCGGACATGACTCCGTTGTGATTGTTGTTGCTGCCCGTGTACGGCAGCACTTGCGTGCGCAGTTGCAGCGACGCGAGCTTGCTGCCCGCGCCGAGCGCCGCGACCGCGTACTGATCCGCGGTCTGCGCCTTCACCATGATCGGCATCGTCTCGATCGATGTAACGCCGGCGAGCGTCGTCGCGGGCGTCGTGCCGTGCTGCATGTTGTACGCGCTCGCGGGCTCGGTCGCCGGAATGGTCGCGCTGTACACGGGGATGTTCATGTTCGAGATCAGCGAGACGTGCGCACGCACCGGCTCGAGGCCTTTCCAGCTCGGCGGCATCGTCGTCGGCAGCGCGCCGTAGACGCCGGGGCTGCTGAGCGTGTCGTTGCCGACGACCGTGCCGCAGAACGACACAACAAACCGCTTCGCGATCGTCGCATGCGCGAACAGCAACTTCGGCAGCATCGCCTCGAGCAGCGGCAAGCCGACCAACGCACCGCCGGCGCCGCGCAGAAACGTCCTTCGCGAGAGTGGCTTCTTCGGCATCGTTACTCTCCCTTCCGGTAGGCGATCGCGGGCGACGTGACGAGATCGACGAGCAGACCGCGCAGGCTGCGATTCGCGCGGTACTGCTGGTCGAGCGCGTCGAGCGTGTGCTGGTCTTCGTAGTCTTCGTCGCGGCCTGTCATCCAGCGGAACAGCTGCGTGGTGGCGCACGCCGAGACGCTCGGATCGTCGGCGAGAAGCGCGCCGAGCTCCTCCGCGCCGGAGAACGCGAGGCCGTTCAGCGAGCCCGCACCATCGATCACGCATTGCGGATGATCTGGCTCGGTCGTGCGCCACTGGCCAAACACGCCGAAGTTCTCGAGCCCGAATCCGATATTGTCGATGATGCCGTGGCACTGCTTGCAGCCATCGATCTCGCGCATCACGTAGCGCTGTGGTTTGCAATCGGTCGGCGCGCCCGGTGGCATATCGGTATCGACGCTCGGTGGAATCGTGCCGAGGCGCCAGCACGTGATGCGCTTGAAGATTTCGGCGCCGCGCACGGTCGGGCTCGTGTCACCAAACTTCGCGCCGAGGCTAAGGAACGATCCGTGCGTCAGCACGCCGCCGCCGCGCGACGCGACCCATCCAGGTGATGTCACCGGCGGCAGTCCATATTGGGTCGCGAGCGCCGGCGTCAGGTACGTCTCGTTCCAGTGAAACAGCGCGAGCCACTCCGCGTCTTGTTCGAACACGATGCGATCGATCAGGTGATTCGTCTCGTCGACGAGGTCCGTTGCGAGCGCGCTCGGCAGTGGTGCATCGGAAAAGCCGAGCCACAGCGCGTGGAACCGGTGCAGGTTTCGTTGCGCGCGCGGATCATCGAGCATGCGCTTGGCTTGCGTCGCGCGCACCTGCGCATCGTCGAGCGTGCCTGCCTCCGCGACGTCGAGCAGCGCGTCGTCGGGAACGCTGCCCCATAACAAGAACGACATGCGCGTCGCGATCTGGAAATCGTCGAGCGCGCCGTCTTGCTCCAGCCGATACAGAAACGCGGGATGCTGCACGAACAAGAGGCCGAGCATCTCGACGGCTGTCGCGAACGAGCCCGCCGCTTTTGCCTGCGGCAGGATCACCTCGGCGTACGCCGCGAGCTCGCTTGCTGCAAGCGGGCGGCGAAACATGCGACGCCCGATCTTGCTCGCGAGCGCGTCGAAGCACGCGCGGTCGTCGGCCGCAGCGGGGGTGCAGCCGCCGAGTCGCTGTGGCAGATCCGCCGTCGCGGCGAGCTGCGCGGCATACGCTTGCGCGAACGTCGCGTAGTCGGTGACGACGAGCGGCGAGACCGTCTGCGCGCGGTAGTTGTTGTCGAATGGATTTCCGCCGGCGAGATCCTCCGGCAGCATCGCTTGCAGCGGCGCAGCGTCGACGCCGAACACATCGCCAACGCTGCTCACGAGCTCGAAGCGCGTCAGTCGCCGCAGGCCCGTGACGCCGAACGCGCCCGGGTCATTTAGATCGTTGGGAAGCCGGTGATCGGTTCCGCAACTCGCGATCAGCGCGCACAGCGTGATTCGGTTGATGACGGACATACGCGCAACGGGTGCCCGCTGCGCGCACAGCCTTCACTACAAAATTGCGCCCATGCCGACGCCCCAGTAGCGCACGCCTGACATCTCGCGAACGCTGCCGTAGACAAAGCCGTCGAGCTTGCCGCTGAAGCGCAGGCCGACGCCGAGGTCGCTCTCGTCGCCCCACGCCGCCATCTTCGAGCCGTTCTGCCGCGCGTCGCTGTCGAACAAGTACGTCTGCTGGAAGTACGCCATCGGGCGCAGCTCGCGCGAGAGCTCGAGGATGACGAACGCTTCGGTCGGTACCTTCCACGCGAAATCGGAGAGGCCGCCCGTGATGCCGGAGAAGCCAAAGCCGATCGTCGCGCCGATCTGCAGGTTGTCGCCGATGAACACGCCGGGTCCAAAGCCGAGGCTGAGATCGTACGCAAAGCCAACTTGCTGGCCGATCGTCGCGCCGAGCGCGAGGTTGGCCGTCTCGGCGACGCCGATCACCGACCGGCCGTGCACTTCGCGCGATGTGCCGCCGAGCGTGACGAGCGCGTCGAATGTCGTCATCGTCTGCGGGCGCTCGACGCGGAGGCCACCGCCGAAGCTCGCCGCGATCCGCCGCACGAGCGGGCGATCGTCCTTCTCGTCGTCGTCGTCGTCTTTGCTCGGGCCGCGCGCGACGGTCTCCTCCCGCGGCGCGCGCTTGAGTGCGCTCTGGTCGAGCTCGGTCGAGCCATCGAGTGTCACCGTCGCGACGAACTTGCCGCCGGCGTTCTCGACGTTGACCGAGTACGTCTGGTTCGGCAGCGCCAAGCTGAGCATCTCGCCCGCTTCCTTATTGAGCTCGACGACGACCTTGCCGGTCTTGTCGAGGACCGTGACGTGGCCGCGCAGATCCTTCGGCAGCACGAGCGCCGATTCGGTGCTGCGCAAATCGGTGATCACGACATCACCGGTGCCGGAGAGATGCATGTCGTAGGCGGGATGCTGCGCGCCGTGCGACGTGTTCTGCGTGCGGCGCAGCGTGTGCTCGTACGAAAACTGGTACGCCTCGCTCAGCGTGATCTTGCTGTCGTGATTGCGATCCGCCGCGCCGCGCAGACCGGTGACGAGGAAGTACGTGAAGAACGACGCGCGAATGCGATCGGACTCCTGCGCATCCTCGTCGGCGGAGCTCGACGATAGAAACGCGAAGCCCTGCACGCGATTCGAGCGATCGCGCAGAAACGGCGGAATGCGCGTGCCGCCTTTGATGCGCGTGAAGCTGCCCGATGCGCAGCTGTCGACAATGGCGATGTGAACATCGGCGGGCACCGCGCGAATGCGCTGCCGCAGTCGCGCGTAGTCGTAGCGCGCGCCGCCGATCAACAGGCCCGATTCGTCGGCGTGACCGGAGTAATAGACGACGAGCTCGACGCGTTGGCCGCGCTTGCGCTGGTCTTGCACGCGCGACGACAGCGTATCGAACGCGCGGTCGAGTGCTTGCGCATCGGGGTCGCGCAAGAGCGATAGGTCATCGGTCTCGACGCCGCCGAGCTGCTTGAGCACGTCGGCGACGGAGGTGGCATCGCGACCGGCGTAGCGTAATTGCTCGCGGTCGACGCCGCCGCTGTTGCTGCCGATGACGAGCGCGTAGCGGCGCAGCGGTGCGTCACTCGCAAATGCGGGCGCCGCGCTGGCGAGCAGCGTGCAGGCGATGCAAAGCAAACGGTGCATAGTCATGGCTGTCCTCATTTGGGTTTGCGCAGGCGGAGCGACCACTGCCGCAGGCCGGGCGGGAGATCGGGCGATGCCGTGGCGCTGTCGGCTCGACGCGCGAACGCGCGCAATGCGGCGAGACTCTGCTGGAGATCGATGGGTTCGTTTGCGGTGATGAAGAAGAAGCGCTCGAAGCGCGGCGCGTCGTCAAGTGCGTACGCGTTGGGCAGCGTCGTCGTGCCCGAGGAGAGCGCCGTCGAGCCATCCTCGGTGAGCGGAAAGTGCAACGTGACGACGCCGGCGCCGTCGATCGACGCGATCAATCCGTAGCCGCGCCCGCCGCCGTTGTAGCGCAGCTGGATCACATCGCCGGCGCGCACGAGCGCATCTTGTTCGAGGCGCTCGACGTCATCGCCGTGCTGGCGAAATGCGACGAGCCGCGTCGCACCCTTCACACGCGTGGTCTCGGCTTCGGCGATCGTGGGCGCATCCGCGCGTGGCGGGCGCGCGACCACGACGATCGCGATCGCGGCTGCCGCAGCGGCCGCGATGCCAAGGAGCATGAGCCGCCTGCGCGCGCGCCGTCGTTTCAGCGTCGCCACGCGCGCTTCGATCTGTGCGAGTGCCGGGGCGGCCGGGTGGCTGGCCAGCTCGCGCGTGTTGTCTTCGCGCAGAGTGGCGATGCGCGCTGCAAGCTCTGCGGCATTCGCGCGCTCGACGCGCTCGCGACTCGCGGGTGGAATCTCGTCGAGAGCAGCGCGCTCGACGAGCCAATCGGGAAGGGCTGTCACGATGAGACCTCCAAAGCGTGGAGCTTCGTGCGGAGCTTGTAGAGGCGCTTGCGCACGCCGGAGACGGACATGCCGACCTCGGCGGCGACCTCTTCGAGCGTCATCTTGTCGTAGAGGTGCAGCACGGCGATCAACGCGGTGTCTTCGGGCTCGTGGCGAAACAGTGTTTCGAGTGCGGCGCGGGCTGCGGTGCGCGCGGCCGGATCGGTGTGCTCGGCGATCTCGACGAGCAAGTCCGGATCGCCATCTTCGGGGCGCCGCCGCCGCGTGCGCAGTCGGTTGAGGCAGACGTTCGTCGCGATGCGAAACAGCAGCGACGATGGCGCGTGATCATCGAGCGAGTCGGCGCGGCTTAGAACAAGGACGAAGACGTCGTGCATGGCGTCACGCGCCAGCTGGTCATCGCCGAGCAACTTCCGGCACCGCCTGAGCACCATCGGGCCGTAGGTGCAGTAGTAGGTGTGGGAATCGATCGGCACGGCAGGCTAGCGGGTGGCGATGTAACACCGCGGCCATCAAAAAGTGCCCCTGCGATTTTTCCGGCTCGGTTCGCGACCTTGGAAGGCATGACCTTGCAACGGCTTACAAGAATTTCAACGCGTCGCACAATCGGTCGTTGCTAGCGAGCCGGGGTTTGGCTAAACGTGGTGCGCGCGTGGAGTGTCCGAACGAGTCTCAGGTTGCGGCGTTCGCGGATGGTAGCTCGTTCCGAATGAGCGTCGTCGAGCAGCACATCGACGAGTGCGATAGCTGTCGGGCGCTGCTCGCCGGCATCGTGAAGTCCGAGGTCTCGCACGCGTGGTATCCGGGGCAGCGAATCGATCGCTACGTGCTCGTCGCGCCGATCGGCCGCGGCGGCATGGGAGCGGTGTGGCGCGCCGATGACCTCGAGCTCGAGCGGCCGGTCGCGCTCAAGCGCCTGCACGCGGGCGGGCGCGATCGATTGTTCCGCGAAGCGCGCACGCTCGCGCAGCTTCAGCATCCAAATGTCGTCGGCGTCTACGAAGTCGTCGACCATCCAGACGCGCCGTTTCTCGCGATGGAGCTCGTCGATGGCGTCACGCTGACGACGTGGCTCGAAACGGAGCGCACGTGGCGCGAGATCGTTGCCGTGGTCGCGCAAGCGGGGCGCGGCCTCGCGGCGGCACACGCGCGCGGTCTCGTCCATCGCGACTTCAAGCCAGACAACGTCCTCGTCGATAACTCGGGCGACCGCCGCGTGCGCGTCGCCGATTTCGGGCTCGCATCGATCGACGACACGTTCGTGGCGGCGAATGCCGATTGCAAAGCGACGCGCGTGACGGTCACCGCCGCCGGCACGCCCGCGTATATGGCGCCCGAGCTCATCGAGGGCGCGCCGCCCGATGTTCGCAGCGACGTCTACGCGTTCGCGATCACGCTCTTCGAAGCGCTGCACGGCGAGCATCCGTTCGAGGGCAAGAACGTGCGTGCACTGTGGCTCGAGATGGCCGCCGGGCACGTTCGCGACGGCAAGCGTCGCATCCCGGCCTGGCTCGATCGCTGCGTGCGTCGCGGCCTCGCGGTCGATCCCGACGAGCGGTGGCCCGACATCGCGACCTTTGTCGCCGCGCTCGAACGTCGACCCCGCCGACGTCTCGCGCTCGCAGCGGGCATGGTCGCCGCATGCGCAGCCACCGCGGGTGCCGCATACACGATGACGCCGGCGGCCGTCGACGAGTGCGCCGCGGGCGCGGACCTCGTCGGCGATGCCTGGAACCCGATGCTGCGGGCGACGACCGTCGCGCAACTCGCGACGAGCTCGCGCGATCTCAACCCGGCGACAGCGACCGCGAACATCATCGATCACTGGGCGGGCAGCTGGAAGCTCGGCCGTCGCGCCGCGTGCAGTGCAGGCGAGCGCAGGCCGGCGCGCATCGCGTGCCTCGATCGCGAGCTTTCCGAGCTGCGCAGCCTGCTCGAGACGTGGTCGAGTGGTGCCGGTATCGAGCGCGCAGTCTCCGCTGCCGCAGCGCTGCCCGCATCCACCGCATGCAACAGTGCCGCGGATTCGCCGCTGATCGCGCAGCCTCTGATCGTGCGCATCATCGAGGCCAAGACGCTGTGGCGCACCGGTCGCAGTGCCCAGGCGCTGCCAAACGTCCCCGCATTGCTTCGCGATGCCGAGGCGATCGGCCATCACGACACGCTCGCGCAGGCATTGCTCATCGCCTCGTACATCGAGCACGACACCGGCACCGACACCGAAGCCACCGCGCACGCGCGGCGCGCCGCGGCCGAGGCCAGCAAATCCGGCGACCACGCGCTCCTCTACTCCGCGCTCGTTCAGCAGGCGTATCAGCGCATCGACGAAGGTGCGCCCGCCGACGCGCTCGGCATCCTCGATGCCGCCGAAGCGCTGTCGGCGCGCGGTGTCCCCAATCCCGAGCAAGTCATCATCGCGCGCGGCGGCGCACTCATGCGCCTCGGCCGCACGACCGAAGCGATCACGCACTACGACAAGGCCATCGCGCTACTCGAAGCAAACTCGTTGCGCGACCCGACGGCAAAGATCGCGATGGGAGTCGCGCTCGCCGGGCGCGGCAACGCCTATCTCGACGGTCGCAACGCCGGCCGCGGCATCCTCGATCAGAAGCGCGCGCTCGCGCTGCAGGAGTCGAGCTACGGGCCGCGTCACCCCGAAGTCGCCCGCACGCTCTACGATATCGCGCAATCCGAAATCGATATGCAGCTGCTCGACGACGCGAGCGCTCACCTCGCGCGCGCTCGCGAAATCTTCGTCGGCGCCTACGGCGAGCAGCACCCCGAAGTCGGCCAAGTCGATGTCGCCCGCGCGACGAACGCGAAGCGCCAGGGTCACATCGACGAAGCGCGCGCGATGTTCGAGATGGCGCGCAAAGAGCTCTCCGCCGCGCTGCGCCCCGATCACATGCTGTTCAGCGTGATCGAGAACCAGCTCGGCTCGCTCGAGCAGATCGCCGACAACTGCCGCGCCGCGATCCCGCACCTCGAGAAGGGCCGCAAGATCCTGCTCGCGAACAACGCGGGCGGTGACGAGATCGCTCACACCGACGTCGCGCTCGCCGATTGTCTCCTCGACATCGGCAATCACATCGATGCGAAGACGCGCGCCGAAGAAGCACTCGATCAGCTCTCTCGCGCGGGCCTCGACAACAGTCACCGCGCCGTGCCGCTGATGCTGCTCGCGATGGTCGCCGAGAAGCGCGGCCAGCGCGACAAGGCGATCGGCTACGCGAAACAGGTGATCGAAGTGACGAGCGATACCGACATCGGCTCTCGCGGCGAAGCCCGCACCCGCATGCGTGCGAAGCTGCGCGCGTGGGGCGTGCGATAGACATCACATTCGATGTAAGTGAGTGTCGACACGGCGTCGAGGGAACACTCGATCGCGTCGCTGCATATAATGGCCGAGGGGCGAATCTCTACATGTCATCACTACGACTAGTCGCGTTGTTCTTCTGCGCCGCTGCGTGCGGCGAGGTTAAAAAGCTTCCCGATGGAGGCGGTGGCAACGGCGACGGCAACATCGGCGGGCCGTGCACGGCGAACACCGTTACGTGCGCGAACAACGTTGTGACCGTGTGCAATGCGAGCGGGATGGTCGAATCGGAATCGATGTGCGGCCCGCTCGGCTGCGCATCGACGGGCGATCGCTGCAACTTGTTCCAGCCATCGAACGGCGTCGCGACCGAGCTTGACGATGCGGCCAACGGGCCGAGCATCACGCTCAATGATGTCACGCCCGATACGGTGATCAACAGCGACACGGGCGATGTCACGCACAACGGGGCTCCGCTGACGATTCCTTCAGTCCTCAAGACGCAGACCGGCGCACCGAGCCTGCGCGTGTTCAAAGTCAAAGATCTGACGATCCAGAACAACGTCGTCATCACGGGCAGCAACGCGATCGCGTTCGTCGCCTCCGGCAAAATCGAGGTCGCAGCGTTCATCGATCTTGGTGCGAAATGGAAAGCGCCCGCCGCTGGTGCGTTTCAGTCGGGAACGTGCAACGGCGTCGATGGCACTACGGTTGGATTGCCGTCGAGTGGGCCGCGGTCGCCGGGGACCGGCGGTGGTGGCCTTGGCCTCAACGGTGCCAAAGGCGGCAACGGGGTCAGCTCCTACGGCACGGCGTTCGGCACGAACGGCGGCATCCCGGCAGGCACCGTCGACCTGCAGCCGCTGCGTGGCGGATGTCGCGGCGGCAACATCGCGTCGAGCGATGCGTACTTCGCGAACGAGGGCGGCGCGGGCGGCGGCGCGATCCAGCTGACGAGCAGCACGCAGATCGTGATTGCGGCGACGGGCATCATCAACGTTGGCGGCGGCGGCGGTGATTTCGGCAAGAGTGGCACCGGCGGCGGTTCGGGTGGCGGCATCCTGCTCGAAGCGCCGGATATCGTCGTCGACGGTACGATCGCTGCGAACGGCGGCGGCGGATCGTGCCTCAACGAAGACGGTGAAAACGGCCAGTACGCGTATCGCTTGGGTTCACTCGCCGCGCTTGGAGGCGGTCGCGACGGTGGCTGCACTACTACCGACGGCGCAGGCGGCATCGGCGGTACGAAAGATAATTCACCGGGTATCGGGCAGAACGGCACTGGCTGCACGACCGGCGGTGCGTATTGCAGCGGTGGTGGTGGAGGTGGCGCGGTCGGTCGCATTCGCGTTAACAGCGCGACCGGCTCGTTCACGAAGGGTTCGGCCTCGCTGGTCTCGCCGATCGCAAGCGAAGCGACGCTCGTCGTGCGCTAGCGAGGCTCCTCGTTAAGCCACGGGTGGCGCGCACGAACGCGCTCGACAAGCGCATGATCGCTGGCACTCGGGAGACCATTGCGCTCGGCGACGAGCGCGAGCGCCACGACGTGCTTGCAAGGCTGGATGCTGCTCGGGCACGTGCAGGCGTAGCGTTCGAGGTCTGTCGACACGTAGAGCTCGTACTCGTCGTCGCCTCGATAGCGCGCCCAGCGGAGGTTGCCGTCCTCGCCCGCATGTCGCCATGCCTTCGGATCTGCGATCTCTTCGGCGACGTGCATACGCGAGCCCGCGAAGCGGCGAATGCGGCGTTCGGTGTTGCTGCCGCGTTTGGATTGACGCCGGCTGATGACATCGACGGGTAGCTCGCGAACGAGGGCGAGACCTTCGCGCGAGAGCTCGTTGTCGCTGACATCGAGCTGGCGCAGTGCCGGCAGCGAGCGACACGTATGCACGATCGAACGGATCGAATCGTCGTCGAGGCCGAGGTCGGTCAGCGCGAGAGAGGTGAGATGCCGTGCGAACGGAAGCTGCGCGAGGCTCGCGAACGTGGGCGCGGCGACTTCACCACCATCGATCCCGAGCTGGCGCAGCGCCGGTAATGTCATCGAGGCGAGCACGGTGTCGAGCGCGACGGTGCGCCCGCAGTCGACGATGACGAGGCGCTCGAGCTTCGGCAGCTGCGCAGCCTCGAGGCGCGCTGCGACGGGCGCGTTGAGCGCGACCTCGAGCTCGCGGATGTTCCACGCGATTGGACCGTTGTGCTCGAGGTCGGCCGCGCGCAAGCGCAGGGTCTCGAGCGACGGTGGCAGCGAACGAATCGTGATCGCGTAGCTGCCGATGATCGCGAGACTGCGCAGCTCGCGTTGCAGAAGCTTGTCGGGAAGCGGCTCGAACCACGCGACGAGCTCGAGGTTGCGCAGCGTTGGTGGTGCGTGCTCCGCGATCGTTTCGTCGAGACCAAACGCCACGTGTCGATCGCCCGCCGAGAAGCCGCGCTCGAGCGTGATCGACTCGAGCAATTCGCAGACGCGAAGGCCGAGCACCTGCTGCCAACTGGCCGGCGTGAGCACTGCACCCTCGATCGCGCGCACCATGCCGTTTCGCCACTTGAGGTGGTTCTTGTGCGCCGCACAGGCGCCGAGAAAGCGCGCCTCGTGAAGCTTGAGGTGGCGCTCGAAACGGATCTCGTCGTTCGCGACGCCGTACGCGATCAGCTCGCCGAGCGGATCGCCACGCTCCTGGAGCCAATCGGCGTAGACGAGCAGGAGATCGGCGTTGGTCGGATCGTCACGCAACTGCGCCTCGAGCGCTGCATGACGCGCTTCGACGGCGGGAACGCTCGGCGCCGTCACGAGGTGGCGAAACACGAGCTCGTCGAGCACGGCCGCCGAGGCGTAGAGCTCGGTCACCTGCGCGTGGTCGTCGAGCCAGATCTCGAGCTCCTCGCCCGACGGCGCGCGGCGCTGCGTCTCGATCAGCTTCGCGAGGTCGCGGCCGACGATCTCCGCGCGCCGAACTTCGATCTGCTCGGCCTTCACGAGCTCCGCGATCAGCTTTCGGGCGCCGACGAGGGGATCCACGCGACCGATACGGTGACTGGAGATCTGATGATGTTGAACTGAACATATGTTCAGATACAGAATCAAGCTAATGCGCGAGCCGCGGATCTGCTGCCTCGACCTCGACACGTTCTTCGTGTCGGTCGAGCGGCTGCTCGATCCATCGCTCTGCGCAAAGCCCGTCGTCGTCGGTGGCCCACGCGGCGGCGGCGGCGTTGTCGTGTCCGCGAGCTACGAGGTGCGCGCGTTCGGCGTCCGCGCCGGGATGTCGATCCGCGATGCGTCGAAGCTCGCGCCTGCCGACGCGGTGTTCGTCAGCGGGCATCACGACGAATACATGCGCTACTCGCGCGGCGCGCGCGAGATCGTCGAGCGCTATAGCCCGATCGTCATCGCGGCGAGCATCGACGAGCACTACATCGACTTTCGCGGCTGTGAACGGCTGTATCACCGCGCGCAAGACGTCGATGGCGATGCGACGATCCTGCGCGTCGTTCGCGAGATCACCGGCGCGATCGATGCCGAGCTCGGCTTGCCGGCGAGTGCCGGCATTGCCACGAGTAAATCGATGGCGAAAGTCGCGAGCGGTCTCGCCAAGCCACACGGCGTGCTGCTCGTCGCCGCCGGAACCGAAGAGGCGACGCTCGCACCACTCGGCGTGCGCAAGCTTCCGGGCATCGGGCCTGTCGCCGAGGCAAAGCTCGCCGCACTCGGTATCGCGACGCTCGGCCAACTCGTCGCGACGCCCGAGCGAACGCTGCGCCCGATCTTCGGTGCGTACACCACGGCGATCTGCCGCGCCGCGCGCGGGCTCGGCGCCGACGAGATCGGCCGCGAGCGACCCGCGTTTCGCGAATACGATCCGCACGGCGAATACGTTGGCTCGATCTCGAACGAGCGCACGTTCGTCGAGACGAGTCCCGAGGCGACAAGCGCCGTGCTGTGCGGGCTGTGCGAGCGCGTCTGTTCGCGTGCTCGTCGGCGCGGCGTGATCGCTGGCTGCGTGACGCTCAAGCTGCGGTACACCGATTTCCATACGATCACGCGCGCACGCACGATCGCGCCGACGAGCGTCGATACCGAGCTGCATCGCGTCGTGCTCGAGCTCTATCGCGAGATGCGCACGCGGCCGCTGTCGATTCGCCTGCTCGGCGTGGCGCTATCGCGGCTGCGTCTCGATGCCACGCAGCTCGTGCTATTCGATGCCGGCGATCGGCGCGTACGCGCCGTCGATCAGGTGCGCGAGAAATACGGCTACGACGCCGTTCACCTCGCGATGACGCTCGGCCGCCGCCGGCGCTAACCGTGCCGCTCGCGCAGCGTGCGCGCGGCGATCACCATGTTGCGGAGCTTCGAGTACGCCTCGTCGAGCGGAATCTCCGCCGCGTTGCCGGGCGCGAAGCCGCAATCGGGCGCGAGTACGATGCGCTCCTTCGCGACGTGCTCCATCGCGTGCTCGACGCGCGCGATGATCGTATCGGGCGCATCGATCACGTCGCCGCGGCAGTCGACGCAACCGAGCCCGATCGAGATGCGCTCGGGCAGCGCGCGCAGGCAGCGCACATCGCCCGCGACGGGAATCGTGAACTCCATCATCAGCTGCTCGACGTCGAGTGTCTTCAGCGCGGGCATGATCGCATCGTACGAGCCTTCGCCGACCCAGCCGCGACGACCTTTGTTGCGGCGACACAGATGGACCGCGCGCGTCGTGCCGGTGACACCTTCGAACACGCGGTTGATCAGCGAGACGCAATGCATCGCCTCGGCATCGGCATCGGCGAACGTCTCGCGAATGCGCGGATCGACGAACAAGCAGAGATGCGGATCATCAAGCTGCACGGTGTGCACGCCCGCTGCGGCGAGCGCGATGACTTGGTCGCGCAGGATCGGCACGATCGCATCGGCAAACGCTTCGCGCGTCGGATAGATGTCGCGCGATGCGCCCTCGTCCCAGAGCCGCACGCTCAGCAGATACGGGCTCGGCAGTGCGACTTTGATCGGTCGCCCCGCGTGCGTCTTCGCGAAACGAGCGTGGCCCGCGAGCGTCTCGGTGCTCTTCGATTGCACCGCGCTCGTCACGGTGTGCCAGTACTTGCCGCCGCGCTCGCCCGACAGCTCGCGCGTGAAGCCGCTCGCGATGTCGCTGATCACCGCGACGTACGAGAACCGCCGCCACTCGCCATCGCTGATGATGTCGACGCCGGCAGCTTCTTGCAGCGCGAGCGCGAACGGCACGGCCTCGTCGAGCAGGCGATCGCGCTCGGAATCGCTAACGTGCCCGGCGTGAATCTCGTCGAAGAGCTCCTTCAGCCACAGCGGTCGCGGAAGCGAGCCGACCACTGTCGTCGGGAACAACGTCACGGCCGCCACGGTAGCACATCACGGTCGTCTCTTATGGACGCGCGCTTCCTTCGCGGCTTGCAGCAGCATGAACGCACCGGCGAGGCACATCACAAGACCGACGATGATGACGTTCGCGCGCCTGCCACCCGCGAGCGGCGCCGCCTTCATGATCGTCGCGAGCAAGGTCGCGGCGCCGCCGAAGCCAAGCATCGCAATGCCGCCGATGGTGCTCACCACGACGCGCCGCCGCCGAGCGGCTGCGTGAAACGCTTCGATCTCCGCATCCTGATTCGTCACGACGTTCGATGTATCGCTCGCTTCCGGCGCGAGCTCGCTCGTGAGCGTTGCCGTCTCGTATGCGGCCGCGCGGCTCAGCGCGCGATCGCGACGCCGCTTCTCGAGCAGCAAGAACTCCTCGGATGGCGTCACGCGCCGCATCGGCAGCGCGACGATCAAGCCGGCGAGAAACCCTCCGAGGTGCGCCACCCACGCGACATGCGAGTGGCTGTCGAACGCAGCGACGAGCGTGTACGCCGGAATGATGACGATCATCCACGCCCACGTCGGCACGACGATCGCCGCCGCCGACATCCGCAGCACTTGCGGGCTCGTCGGCATGAGCGCGAGCGTCGCGCCGAGCAGGCCGTAGACGGCACCCGAGAAGCCAACCATCGGCTCCGCGCTGTAGTGCGCCTGCGCGAGCGCCGCCGCGATCGCCGACGCGGCGATGATGACGGCGGTCCACGCGCGGCCGACGCGCAGATCGACGGGCGTGCCGAACAGCCACGCGAACGCCATGTTGCCGAGCAGGTGCATGAAGCCGCCATGCGTCAGCGTCGCGGTCGCGATCCGCCACACCGGCAGGCCCGCGCCATACCACAGTGCTTGGACGCCGACGGCTTCGCGGATCACCACGAAGAGCAGGCACAACATCACCGAGATCGTCGGAGCCGACGTCCACCGACGCAGGCGGGACTCGACCGGGATGCGCCACTCGCGCGGCTGACGCGACGCCCATACCAGCACGGCAATCCCGGCGATCGCGAGCCCATGACCGACGAGCGAGCCCACGCGTTCGTGCTTGCTCCAGATGTAAACGCCGAAGATCACCATCAAGACGATCACGCCCCAGGCGATTCCGATCCGGCGCATGTTCTGCGGGCGCGCGAAAAACGCGGCGGTGACGAGCTCGCTTTGCGAGGGGTCGGTGCCATCGAGCGTCGCGACGCCGCAGTGCGGGCACGTCAACGCACCACCGTCGAGAACACCGTGCTCGGTGCACAGTCGCCACGCGATCATCCTCATTATTCGTAGCACCGCCGCCCACCCAAACGGCGAGTAGCCGCTCACAAGGTGCGTGTTCATGTTGCGGGCATGGAGGATGGACCCGATACGGAGTCGCTAGCGCGCGCGTTGCGCGAGCTCGAGGCGGCGAAAGCTCGCGTCGAGCGCGATTCCAAGAGCGTCGCCGACGAGATGCGCAAGAAGCTCGTCGCCGAGCTGTTGCCTGTGCTCGACAACCTCGATCGGACGATCGAGAACGCACGAGCGGCGGGCAACGCACCCGCGGTGATCGAAGGCGCGCGACTCGTGCGCGCGCAGCTCGAAGCGGTGCTGCGCGGCTATGGCGTCGAGCGCATCGATGCGATCGATCAGCGTTTCGATCCGGCCGTGCACGATGCCGTTGGCCTGATCCCGGTCCGCGACCGCGGCTTCCACGACGTCGTGCTCGATCAGCTGCAGCCGTGCTACCGGTTTGGCGCGACGCTGCTTCGGCCCGCGAAGGTGCTAGTCGGCCGCTACGGGTAATGGATCTCTGACGCGCAGTGGGCGACACTGCGCGGATGCAGCGTTTCTTGATTGCACTCGCGCTCGCGACCGCCTGCGGCGGACCGCGTAACGCACCTCCGGTCGCGAACGATCGCGAAACCGACGCAGTTGCCGGCGAGTGCTCGCAGGCGGCCGCCGCCTACGCCAAGACGTTGCGCCCGAAGAAAGGCGCGAAAGTCGAACCGGGCAAGCTCGAGGGCATCATCGCGAAGCACTGCGTCGATGACGAGTGGAACAAGGCGCTGCGCACGTGCATGGCATCATCCGGCGGCGAGGCCGCGCCCGGCAAGCCGCGCCCGGTATGCGCGGAGCGCCATCAGACGCAGGACCAGCAGGAGAAGCTCGCCGCTGCCGTCGGGCCCTTCGTCGAGTCGATCTTCGAAGAGCTGATGGCCGACATGCGACGGTTCGCCGACAGCATGTGCGCCTGCAAAGATGCGAAGTGCGCGCAGGGCGTCTCCGACGAGCTCACGAAGTGGTCGCAGGAGCTCGCGAAGCGCATGCCCGAGCCACCGCAGATGACGGAAGCCGACCAGAAGCGCGCGGCCGAGCTCGGCGAGAAAATGGGCAAGTGCATGCAGGTGGCGATGACGCCGGCGCCCGCGCCGCTACAGCTGTCGTCGATCGATCCAGCATCCGGTGATCCGAAGGGCGGCACGCAGGTGAAGATCATCGGCACCGGTTTTTTGGGCGATGGCGGGCGCAAGGCGAAGGTCTACTTCGGCGCGAAGGAGGGCAAGTTCCTCCGCTTTGAAGGCGACACCGAGCTCTACGTCGAGACGCCGGCGGGCAAGGCGAAAGACAAGGTCGACGTTCGCGTCGTGTTCGATCCGGGCGGCGAGATGACGCTGCCAAAGGCGTACACGTTCGCGAAGAAGAAATAGCTAGCGCTGCACGCAGATGTGATGCGCGGCCTGCGCCGGCGACACTGTACACGCATCGACCTCACCGGCTCCGCACTCGAGGGCGATCTCCTGGCTACACGGCGC
>Ga0070698_100003420_pt1 | contig 17437 bp, 15 predicted proteins | sample KBSK1502metaG_FD_65477 | JGI IMG/M metagenome (GOLD analysis project Ga0070698, IMG submission 65477) | Corn, switchgrass and miscanthus rhizosphere microbial communities from Kellogg Biological Station, Michigan, USA - KBS K1-50-2 metaG | ecosystem: Host-associated > Plants > Roots >...
GTAAAATTGAAGAAGCTTGCTGTTAGTGGTAAAGAAATCAAAGCTGCTGAGAATTCTTTGTCACAAGAATTGAAAGATGCAATACAACAAGCAAGATCAAATATTGAAAAATTTCATCGTTCACAGCTTGAAGAAATAAAAGTGATCGAAACAATGCCGGGTATAAATTGCTGGAGAAAATCTGTAGGCATTGAAAAGGTTGGTATTTATATTCCCGGAGGCTCTGCCCCACTCTTCTCAACAGTATTAATGCTGGCTATACCTGCAGTAACAGCTGGATGCAAAGAAATTGCTTTATGTACACCCCCTTCCAAAGATGGTTCGATCAATCCGGCCATTTTATATGCAGCAACTCTTTGTGGAGTTACAAAAATTTTTAAAGCAGGTGGTGTGCAGGCAATCGCTGCAATGGCGTATGGCACTGAAACAGTACCGAAAGTGTTTAAAATATTTGGTCCCGGTAATCAATATGTGACCTGCGCAAAACAAATGATACAAAAAGATGGCGTGGCAATTGATATGCCTGCAGGCCCATCAGAAGTTTTGGTGATCGCAGATGAGACTGCAGTGCCTGGGTTTATTGCTGCAGATCTCCTATCACAAGCCGAACATGGCGCAGATTCACAAGTTATTTTATTGACAACAAGTGAAAACATAGCCCAGAATGTTCAAGAATGCATAAAAGAACAATTAGAAAAATTGCAGAGAAAAGAAATTGCAAAAAAAGCTTTGACAAATAGTAAGGTCATTTTATTAAGTTCGATTGATGAAGCAATTGAACTATCTAATTTGTATGCTCCGGAGCATTTAATTCTTTCTTGTAATGATGCGGAAAACTTAACAAGTAAATTAATTTCAGCAGGCTCTGTATTCATTGGTAATTATTCGCCTGAATCTGTTGGTGATTATGCCAGTGGTACCAATCATACTTTACCAACAAACGGATATGCGGCGATGTATAGCGGCCTTTCTGTAGATAGTTTTGTAAAAAAGATAACCTTTCAGCAATTGACAAAAGAAGGGTTAGAAAATATTGGTACCTCTGTAATGCAAATGGCATCAGCCGAAGGGTTAGATGCTCATAAAAATGCCGTAGCTATAAGACTAAGAAGACAGTAACAAAATTCAAACTTTATTCCTTCCGCCTATGGCGGAGAGGTTAGGAGGGGCTTATGGAATTTAACTTAGATAGCCTGGTAAGAGATAATATCAAAAAAATGACTGCTTACTCATCAGCAAGACATGAGTTCACAGGCAATGCTTCTATTTTTCTTGATGCTAATGAAAATTCTTTTGGTTCGCCTCTCCCTTCTCCGCAAGGAGAAGGGCGGGGGATGAGGCTTAACCGCTATCCTGATCCCTTGCAGATAGAAGTAAAAGAAAAACTAAGCAAAATAAAAGGAATTCCTGTTCAAAATATCTTTCTTGGTAATGGCAGCGATGAAGCGATCGATCTATTATATCGAATCTTTTGTGAACCCGGTCGTGATAATGTGATCATCTTCCCTCCCACCTATGGCATGTATGAAGTATGTGCAGAGATGAATAATGTAAAAGTGAAAAAAGTCAGCCTTACAAAAGAATACCAGTTAGATATTGATAGTATTGAACAAACTATTGACCCGTTCACGAAACTAATTTTCATTTGCTCTCCAAATAATCCAACAGGGAACAGTATTAATAGAAACGATATAGAAACCATCCTGAATAATTTCGATGGTATTGTAGTGATCGATGAAGCTTATATCAATTATGCCAGGCAAAAAACTTTCATAGCTGAATTGACAGACTATCCAAACCTGGTTGTAATGCAAACCTTGAGTAAAGCATGGGGATTGGCGGGATTGAGATTAGGAATGGCATTTGCTTCTCAGCCGATCATTGATCTGATGAATAAAGTAAAATATCCTTACAATATTAATACAGCAACACAACTTTTGGCTTTAGAGGCTTTGGATAATATCAAATGGGTAAATGAACATATTGCCACCACAGTAGTTGAAAGAGAAAAATTGAAGAATGAATTATTGAATCTTTCTTTTACCGAAGGGGTTTATCCTTCCGATGCAAATTTCATTCTTGTAAAAATGAAAGATGCAAGAAAGAAATATGAGCAATTATGTGGTAAAGGGATCATTGTAAGAGACAGGAGTAAAATAGTATTGTGTGAGGATAGTTTGCGTATTACTGTCGGTACGCCGGAGGAGAACAAACAATTGATAGAAGAGTTATCAAAATTAAAATCGAATTAAATGGATTTATCAAATCTAAGTGCCTCCGCCGCGGCGGAGACAGGGGGTCGAAAGGTTTTATTCATTGACAGGGATGGGACCATCATTAAAGAAGCACCTCCCACTTACCAGATAGATTCATTTGATAAGCTTGAATTTTACCCAGGCATGTTTACCTGGCTTTTTCGAATTGTAAAAGAATTCGATTATGAATTAGTGATGCCCACAAACCAGGACGGATTGGGAACAGCTTCTTTTCCTGAAAAAAGTTTTTGGCCTGTCCATAATTTTATAATGAAGAATTTAGAAAGTGAAGGAATAAATTTTAAAGAAGTATTGATCGATAAAACATTGGCCAAAGAAAATGCACCGACACGAAAGCCGGGTATCGGCATGTTCACAAAATACTTGAATAACTCTGAGTATGACCTGGCAAACTCGTATGTGATCGGTGATAGAATTACAGATGTTCAACTTGCAAAAAATCTTGGTTGTAAAGCAATTTGGATAAACAATGATCCGAATCTTGGTGGCGGTGAGATAAGTGATACGGTCAAATCATTACAATCCACAATTGAATTAGAAACAACAGAATGGAAAAAGATATACGAGTTCTTAAAACTTGGCAATCGTCATGTGTTACATGAAAGAAACACAAATGAAACAAAGATCAGTATAGAGCTAAATCTTGATGGTAGCGGCAAAACAGATATTAAAACCGGTTTGAATTTCTTTGACCATATGCTTGACCAGTTAGGTAAGCATAGTGGAACTGATCTGAAGATTACTGTGAAAGGTGATCTGCATATTGACGAACATCACACAATAGAAGATACAGCTATTGCATTGGGCGAAGCATTTGCAAAGGCATTGGGTAATAAAGCTGGAATAAATCGTTATGGCTTTCTATTACCAATGGATGATAGTCTTGCGCAGGTAGCTATTGATTTTGGTGGAAGAAATTGGTTCGTATGGGAGGCAAAATTTTCTAGAGAAAAAGTTGGTGATGTACCCACTGAAATGTTCTACCATTTTTTTAAATCATTCAGTGATGCGGCAAAATGTAATTTGAATATAAAAGTTGAAGGCGACAATGAACATCATAAGATAGAATCTATATTTAAAGCATTAGCGAGATCAATTAAGATGGCTATAAAAAGAGACTTGGAGAATATGTTTCTTCCAACAACAAAGGGAATGCTATAAGGTCGGGACCCCGCTCAAGGCGGGGGCCTGAACTGTAACTAAATAAAATGAAAATTGCGATCATAAAATATAATGCTGGTAATATAAGGTCTGTCTTATATGCATTAGAAAGGATCGGGCATTCGGCCTTAGTAACTGATGATGCAGATGAGATCGTCAAAGCAGCTAAAGTAATATTTCCCGGCGTTGGCGAAGCAAGTACTGCTATGATTTATTTGAAGGAAAGAAATCTGGACACCCTTATTTCTTCATTGACACAGCCGGTACTTGGAATTTGTCTTGGGATGCAATTGATGTGCAAATATTCCGAAGAGAATGATACAAAGTGTTTAGGAATATTTGATGAGGATGTAAAGAAGTTTGTCCCCAAGCCCGCTGAAAGTGGCTTAAAGGTTCCCCAAATTGGATGGAACAATATTTATGATCTGAAAACCGGTTTGTTTAAAAATGTAACAGAGAACAGTTATTGTTATTTTGTCCATGGATATTATGCCGCAAAAGGAGAACACACCATTGCAGCAACAGACTATGTGCAGCCTTATAGCAGCGCATTACATAAGAATAATTTTTACGGAGTACAGTTTCATCCTGAAAAATCAGCAGCAGCAGGTGAACAGATATTAAAAAATTTTTTAGCCCTAAATCCCTAAAGGGACTTTAGAATATTCACTATGAAAGAAAATATGTTTTATAAAGCACATCCATTAATCTTTCAGATTGCTGAGAGGTTACGTAATCAACCAACTTTTTCCGAATCTTTATTATGGAGTTATTTAAAACAAAATCCATATAGCGTTAAATTCAGGCGGCAGCACCCAGCCTCCATTTATGTTTTAGATTTTTATGCCCATCAAATAAGATTAGCGATCGAAATTGATGGCGACATTCATTCAATTGAAGAAGTAAAGAGAAATGATATTCAAAGACAGCAGTATCTTGAATCCATAGGAATACAAGTTATAAGATTTTCAAATATCCAATTAAAAAACAATATTGAATTAGTATTAGAAAAGATTAATGAAACTATCAAGATACAAATCGCAAAAATGAAGAACCTTCATAGCTCCACTTTAGGGGCGGGGGGGCTTGTTATCATACCGGCAATAGATATTCTCGAAGGCAAATGTGTACGGCTTACCCGTGGAGATTATGAACAAAAGAAAGTTTATAATGAGGATCCGTTGGAGGTTGCAAAAGAATTTGAAGGCGCTGGATTAAGCAGATTACATCTTGTAGATCTTGATGGAGCAAAATCAGGCGAAGTAAAAAACTGGAAAGTGCTTGAAGTGATTGCAGCAAAAACAGGACTTGTTATTGATTTTAGTGGCGGCATCAGCACAAAAAAGAATGTCAGCATTTGTTTTGATTCAGGCGCTGCTTATGCTGCTGTTGGAAGTATTGCGGTTAAAGATGAAAATACATTGACAGGATGGTTGCTGGAATTCGGTGTTCATAGATTTATTATTGGCGCTGATGTAAAAGATGAAAAACTAGCGATCAAAGGCTGGACGGAAACAACTGAACTAACCGTGTTTGATCTTATTGAAAACTATAAAACAAAAGGAGTAAAACAGTTTTTCTGTACTGATATCAGCAAAGATGGTTTGCTGCAGGGCACAGGGATCGATCTTTATAAAAAGATCCTGAACATGCATCCTTCTATTGATTTGATCGCCAGCGGTGGTGTTTCCTCTGTTGATGATCTTTTAGAACTTAGGGAAGCTGGATGCAGCGGGGCTATTGTCGGCAAAGCATTCTATGAGAAAAAAATTCTACTGACGGATCTGAAACCTTTTATATGATAAGTGTAAATGAATTTTTGATTTTTGCGTTTGCAAGCCTGATGCTTAACATTACTCCAGGTAATGACATGCTCTTTGTGGCGACAAGAAGTACATCACAGGGAATAAAAGCAGGAATTGTTTCAGCCTTAGGGATTGCGGGAGGTTGCATCGTTCATTTACTCGCCGCAGTTGTTGGTTTGTCGGCTATCATTGCAAATTCAGCTATAGCATTCGATATCATTAAATATGTTGGTGCTGCCTATTTAATTTATCTTGGAATAAGATCATTTTTAAGCAAGCAAAATAAATTCAGCATTAGCAATACTGTAGAAAAAAAATCACTTTCAAAATTATTCTGGCAGGGAGTTTTTACCAATGTATTGAATCCGAAAGTGGCCTTATTCTTTCTGGCATTCCTTCCCCAGTTTATTCATCCCGAAAAAGGAAATACAGCGTTGCAGATTCTTTTATTGGGATTGTGGTTCAATTTTTCCGGGACCATAGTAAATGTTATTGTAGCCATGTTGTTTGGCAGACTTGGAAACTGGTTAGCCGATAAACAGGCTTTTATAAAATGGCAGAATAGGATCACAGGATTATTATTGGTTGGATTGGGAATTAAAGTGGCATTGAGTTCAAGAAAATAAACGTTCCAAACCATCCGCCTTTGGCGGAAGGCTTATGACAGCATTAACATAGATGAGCTTATGAATTTAAAATCAAATATAGAATCTGCTGCAACAAGTCCCGCTCCAGCGGGATTTAGGGGGTTGACAAAACGGATCATACCTTGTTTGGATATCAAAGATGGAAGAACCGTTAAGGGTACCAACTTTGTAAATCTTCGCGATGCCGGTGATCCTGTTGAACTGGGAGCTTTGTATGCAAGGGAAGGGGCAGATGAGCTCGTTTTCCTTGACATTACTGCAACGGTTGAAAAAAGAAAAACATTAAGTGAACTTGTAAATGAAATTGCACACAATGTAAATATTCCATTCACTGTTGGTGGCGGCATCAGCAGTGTTGAGGATGTAAATGTTTTGCTGCAAAATGGAGCTGATAAAATTTCAGTGAATACCTCTGCATTTAAAAACCCGCAATTGATCAATGAACTATCAAAAGAATTCGGAAGCCAGTGTGTGGTTCTTGCAATTGATACAAAGAAAGAAGAAGACGATGCATGGTATGTTTATTTAAATGGAGGAAGAACTAAGACTGGTAAAAAATGTTTTGAATGGGCAACAGAAGCGGTTGATCGTGGCGCAGGAGAAATTTTACTTACCTCCATGAATCATGATGGCACTAAAAATGGTTTTGCAATTGAAATAACAAAATTGCTTTCTGAAAAATTACCAGTCCCTGTTATTGCAAGTGGCGGTGCAGGAAATATGGACCATTTTGTTGAAGTGTTTGAAAAAGCATCGGCTGATGCAGCATTGGCTGCAAGTATTTTTCATTTTAAAGAAGTGGCAATACCAGAGTTAAAATTATTTTTAAAAAAAAATGATATTAATGTCAGGATATAAAGCCCCTTTAGGCCCGCCCGGACGACCAGGTCGGACGGGGGTTTGGGGTGCTATACCCGATCTGAAACAATATTTACATAAGCAAAATCTGCCAATACGGTTATGGTATTGATCGTTCTGATAATATTGGTTGCAGCTATAATTCTTAATTCCTATATGATGAGGAAGGAAGCGAATAGAAGAGAATATGAACATGAGCGAAGAGAGGAAAGATTTGAAAGACTGATGGACATGCTACAAAAGTCGAATAGCGATAAGGAAAATGAACGGAGCATCGCAAAGGACGGCAATGAGAGCTCCAAAAGTTGATAAACAAACCTAACACATTATGGATGTACAAAACTCCCCTTTAGGCCCGCCCGGACGACCCGGTCGGACGGGGGTCGGGGGTATGAAGCCAGACTTCTCAAAATACACAGACGGATTAATTCCGGCAATCATACAAGATGCTGTAAGTAATAAAGTGTTGATGCTTGGATTTATGAATGAAGATGCGTTGAACAAAACAAATGCTGAAGGGAAAGTAACTTTTTTTAGTCGCAGCAAACAGCGCCTGTGGACAAAGGGGGAAACAAGTAATAATTTTTTATTGGTGAAAGAAATTATTAGTGATTGTGATAATGATACATTATTGATCAAAGCCATTCCTGTCGGCCCGGTATGTCACACTGGTGCGGATACCTGTTTTAAGGAAACCAATTCATCATTTTCACTGGAGAAACTGGAGTCAATAATTGCCGATAGAAAAAATAATCCGACTGAGTCATCTTATACCTCATCACTTTTTGCAAAAGGAATAAATAAAATTGCACAGAAGGTCGGTGAAGAAGCAGTAGAATTAGTGATCGAAAGTAAAGATGACAATAAAGAAAAGTTTTTAAATGAAGCTGCGGATCTGCTCTATCACTACCTGGTTTTGATGCAGGCTAAGAACTATAAACTGGAGGATGTTGTTAATGTTTTAGCTAAAAGACATAAATGATAATTGCTCATCAATATCATTTGTTTGTCTCCTTAAACAATAAAGGCCAATCAGAATTATACTGATGCTCTTTTGCAAACAACTGTTCCATCTTTTTTATGATAGCAGGGTTTTGAGCAGCTATATTATTCATCTCCTGCGGATCTTTATCAAGATCATACAATTCAATAGAGGCATTAGGATTCTTGTTGACAGCTAACTTTATCGCTTTCCATTTTCCCCATCGTAAAGCCTGCCTGCCATCATTCTCATGAAATTCCCAATAGAAATATTCATGTTGTTTTTGTTTACCTGTTTGAAAAAAAGACGGTACTAATGAAAGGCCATCTATTTTTTTCTTAATTGTAATTCCAGCTAATTGAAGAAAGGTCGGGTACATATCCCATAGCGCTGCAGGCTTATCAATAACTGATGATCTTATTTTACCAGGCCAAACTGCAATGAAGGGAACACGGATACCGCCTTCGTACAGATCTCTTTTTATCCCTTTATAGATCCCATTGCTGTTAAAAAAATCAGGATCCCCACCTCCTTCTTTATGTGGACCATTATCGCTTGTAAAAATGATCAGTGTATTATCAGCGATCCCTTTTTCTTCTACCAGCTTTACAATTTCTCCAACATACTTATCTAATCTTGATACCATCGCAGCAAAACTTGCATGTGGATATTCGCCCAAAGGACGACCATCATACATTCTCTTAGCATTAACCGGTTTCTCATCAAACTTTTTGACATAATAATAAAATACACTGTCATGCGGAACAATTACTTCGCCATGCGGAATTGTATATGGCAGATACATGAAGAAAGGCTTACTACCTGTATTCTTTAAATATTGTAATGCATGCTGGTGGATCAGGTCAGCAGAATAAACACTGTCTTTTTTTGAAAAATCGATCCGCTCATGATCATTCCATAAATGATCGGGATAATAATTATGTGCGAGGCTTTGACAATTGTATCCATAAAATTGATCAAACCCTTTTTTATTTGGATCACCACTTGTTGTTATATAACCAAGACCCCATTTACCAAATGCCGCAGTTGCATAGCCATTTTGCTGAAGCAGGTTTACAAATGTTACAATAGAATCAGGCAATGGCGTTTGTCCTTCAGGCGGGAAAGATTTATTTCCACGTATAGCAGTATGTCCTGTATGCAAGCCTGTAAGAAAACTTGATCTTGAGGGAGCACAAACCGTAGAGCCGGAATAAAACTGTGTAAACTTCATTCCTCTTTGCTCAAGCTTATCAATATTAGGTGTTTCAATTTTTTGTTGACCGTAACAGCCTACATCTCCATAACCAAGATCATCGGCAAAAATGAAAATGATATTTGGTTTTGTTCGTAATGACTCCTTCGGAGAATTCTTCTGAGCATTCGTTAAAATAAAAGAAAGTGAAAATATAAATGCAACAAGGTATTTCATGATCTTTTCAAATATCGATCATTTCAATTTATAAATTTCCGAGCCTGCCAATAAAAAACATCCCAAACCATAATCTTCAAAATCAGGTGAACTATCATAGGTTACCGGCTGACCATCTTTAGGTTCTTTCCCGGTACCCTGCATATAACCTAATTTGCCATCAGGATGAACAGCTTCTTTACTCATCGCATTCCAGGCTTTTGTTATGGCAGACTGGTAAGTTTTTTTATCAAGTATTTTGTGATTGACACCCCACGCAAAGCCATAAATAAATAATGATGTACCCGTAATTTCTTTTCCGCCAAAATTATTCGGGTCATTCAAACTTACATTCCAGTAACCATCTCTGCGTTGCAATGGTAATAAAGCAGTACACATATCTTTAAAATCCTGTAGATATTCGGTGTAATGCGGATCAGTTGCCGGCAACTCTTCCAGTGTTCTTGCCAGTGCAGCTACCACCCACCCATTGCCGCGAGCCCAATAACAATCATCACCATTTGGTTCTTTATATGGAGGATCAAAATCTTTATCCCGCCACCATAGATGTTCTTTCTGATTATACAATCCATTATCACCGTGTTTGTTTTTTGTGAACGCATACATTTCATACATGCGGTCAAAATATTTGGTATCGTTATAAAGATTACCCATTCTCACAAATACTGGCATAGCCATTTGCAATGCATCGATCCAGTTCCAGTCGTCGATCTTTGAGGTCAGCATCATTGAATCAACAGAAGCTTTGATATCTTTTACTCTTTCAGGATGTTGTTTGTTATCCAGCAAATACATATCGATATAAGTCTGAGCACAGCATTGGTTGTCGGCATTTCTTGTTTTTACGCCCCCACGCAATCCCCACTGATGCTTTTCGCCCCATTGCAACGCATAATCATAATATGTTCTCTGCTTATCAATTTTATACAAAGCCATCAGGCCTTCATAATAAACAGCCCTTGTCCAGATATTACTGGGTCGCTCAATGTTGGTGAAAATAGTTTTACCTGCATCGGGCCATTTATCCATAAAATACCGGTTGGTGAGTCGCATTGTAGCCAGTGTCTTTTTTTTATCAGGTAGTTTTTGTGTATTTGCACTGGATAAAATAAAAAGTGAAAAGAAGAAAATTAAAAGTCGCTTCATAAAATGTCTTATAAATATTTACCGGGTCATATACTTTTTGATCTTTGCGGGATTGATCTTTTTCAAAGCATTAGCCACAATTTCTGCATTTAGCTTTGCGCCATCCAGGTTGGTATGAGTATGGTCAACCGGAAAAAATTTGTGGACCTTCTCTTCACCCATCTCTTCATATTTTTCTGAAATAAGTTCATTCAGATCTATAAAATAAGCTCCTTCCTGTTCGGCAATTTGTTTTGCCCACAACGCATACGAATCTGCCGAGCGAATAACTTTACCATCCTTCCAGTTATCCCGTGGTATCAATGAACATATGATCGGAACTGCACCTTTTGCTTTTGTTTCTCTTACATATCTGCGTATATACCAGCCATAAGAATACACTGTCTCTTTTATTTTACGTATCGGGTTATAAATTTCTGTACTATCATCCCCAATTCCCTTCATTGTACCTCTTGCTCTTGCAGTATCATCTAACGGGCTTGCATCATTGTGGCCAAACTGCATGATGACATAATCCCCTTTCTTCAATGTCTCTAATATCTTATCCCATCTTCCGTCAGTAATAAAAGTGCGGCTGCTTCGTCCGCCTATTGCATGATTGCGAACATCGATCTTTGTCGTATCAAAGAAAGGAGTAATAACAGTACCCCATCCCATTTGATTATTCTTTCCGGTACCATCACCATTCTTTACCGTACTGTCCCCTATTATATAAAAGACAGGCTTTTCTTTCTTAAAGGTCAAAAAAGAAACGCTGATGATAAAAATTGAAAAAAATGTAATTAGCTTATTCATTAAAATGCTTTATAAAAAACTTATTGTTTCAAACGTTCCTGTACCTCGATCCCCTCTGCTTTCTTTTTCTCTTCCGGCTTTTGGGAAATAGAAGTGGTAAAGTTTTTATATACCCAGTTCTTAGTAAATACCATTTCACCTAGAATAGCTGCTGTTACAGATGAATTGGTGAAATTAAAATTTTCGATCTGCGAATTTTCAAGTCCGCTTACTTCAAAAGCTTTTTGTGCATTCGTGATCTTCACATTATTAATATAAAAATTCTTTGCATAGGGAATTCCTTTTTCCGGTGGAGTTACTTTTTGTACTAAAGCCCGCCAGTGTTGTGGCACTGAATCTATATTATATCCCTTAGGCAATTCACTGTAACTATATGCAGGATACCAATTCAAATTGAACTGGTATGCATTGCGAACTGAATCCAATACTGAATTCACAAAATAAACGTCTTCAACTGTTCCCCCTCTTGTAGTAGCCGATTTGATCCGCAATCCATTATCTGTGTGTTTTGCAGAAAGATCAGTACAATAAATATGTCGAATGCTTCCGCTGGTTTCGCTTCCAAATGTAACAAGTCCTGCACCCCGGCGTGCAATGCATTTCCTGATAACCACATACTCAGTTGGTTTATTTACCCGAAGCCCATCCCAATCTCTCCCGGCTTTTAAACAAAAATTATCATCGTTACAATCTATATCACAGTTTTCAATTAATGTCCAGGTTGAAGAATCTACATCAATACCATCTGTACTCGGACCGCTACCATCTTCATTGTTTTTTATTACTACCCCATTTACAGTTAAATAACTTGAGTATAATAATTGTATCGTCCAGAAGCCGGCATTTTTAAAAGTAAGATCCTTAATTGTTATTTGTTCTGAATTTTGAACCAACACAGTTCTTACTCTCTTTGCATCATAATCGACCACCCAGCGCAATCCCTTTTTATCATAATCCTTTCGCATGTTCCAATATTTGTCCCAGCAAAATTTTCCTCTTGCATTGATAATACCTTTTCCTGTAAGAGCTGCATTTTTTACATTCATAAAATTTATCAAAGCTGCAGGCCAGCTGGTTTCAATACCGGCAATTCGTGTTTGTATCTCGGGATAATCATCAAAGTTTTGTGAGCCGAGAATTAAAACCTTATCATCGATCCTTAATTCAACATTTGGTTTAATAAAAAGACTTCCTGTTACATAAACCCCGGGTGAAAATCTTACAACGCCGCCACCTATAGAAGCACATTTATCTATCGCACTTTGAATTGCTTTGGTGCTGACTATTGCTGTATCGCTTGCAGCGCCGAAATCATTAGCTAAAAAAAATCTTTTAGAAGAAGGAAAAGTTTTAGCTCCAACATTTTTTATCCAGGCAGGAGCTGCAACCTGGGATGAAACACTAACGTATACGAAAAAGAGAATAAGAGAACATATCTTTTTCAATGGCAAGTAATTTTATTTGTGTAAAATAAGCCTTAAGCCACAAGCGACCATCCTGATGTATCCTGCGGCTCAAAATATTCATCCGCAATAATTACGAAAGCTTATAACTTCAATAATCCATCCAGTTCAGCTCTGGTCACCTTAAAAATACTTCCGTGACGTATTCCTTTAGGTAAAGAAATTTTATCTGAGATATCTGTCCAGTTGATAAGATCGTCAGATTGAACTGCTCCATACTTGTGATCCCGGTATTTGTCGAAATAAACGATCCATTGACCATTTATCATTAAAGTTGTTGGCCCTTCTGCCCAGTATTCCCCGGTAACGGGAGCAGAAGCATTACTGTACCCCTCATTTAATTTTTTACTATAAGCGATTTTAATATTCTTTTGAGGTGGTATTCTTGTTTCATCTTTTAAAAACATAACAAACCGGTTACCGTCGGGCACTATCGTAGCGTCAATCACATTAAAACCTTTATCATACAGCAATTCTGTTTTGCTGTATGCTTTGAAATCTTTGGTAAGAGTATAATACATCCGGTGATTATAACCATTTTCAACAGACCGGTCAGCAGCGTACTTTCCGGCTATCGTGGTTGCCCAATAGATCATGTATCGCTTTTTCTTTCGATCATAAGTGATCTCCGGTGCCCAGCAATTACGTGCTCTATCTTCATGCATCATTACGGGTATAAATTGCTGCTCGCTCCAATGAATAAGATCCTTTGAGTTGGCATAGCCAATACCTCGTTCATTCCAACTCACTGTCCATACCATGTGAAATAAATTGTCATTGCCACGAATGATACAGGGGTCACGCATCAGGGAATCTTTACTTACTACAGGCAACAATAAAGACTTGTCATTATTTAAAGCAGTCCAGTTGTATCCATTATTGCTATAAGCAAGATGCAAACCATCTTTACCATTATTATTAAAATAGGAAAACAAAAAGACACTGTCCGTTTGCTGTGCATAAGGAGCATAAGCAAAAAAAATACTAACTATCGTGAGGAGTATTTTATGCATTGATCATTTATTTAATCTTAGAATTTCATCCCACACCTGTTTTATTACTGGTATGCCATTTTCAGCATTTCGCCTTCGATTATTTAAAACTCGTTCACCGGGGTAAAAAATTAAAGCATGCTCACTTTCAGGAACAGATTGTTTATAATCAGTAATGATATTATCGATTAAGACCGGGATAGAAGAATGATTAGGCAACTGTTTTATATTTATTGACATAAATACTTGCGACAATCCATATTCAATATTTCTCTTACTTATTTCATGGGTAGATAATCCGGCAGATAAAACAGCAGCAAGCAAATCCAGTAATAAAGAAAGCCCGGCCCCTTTCCAATAACCAACAGGTAATGGTCTTTGCGATTTTATTATGGCCGCAGGATCTTTTGTAAGGTTTCCCTCCGTATCGTAGCCACCATATACCTGCAAGCTTTCATTTTTCAGCGCGGACAATTCCATGCTGCCAAATGAATACTGTGACATCGCCATGTCAAGTACTATACTGGTATCTTTATAGGGTAATGCAATTACAAGCGGGTTGTTTCCAAGTCTTGTATCAATTGCACCATGGGCAGGCATATTAGCAATGGTATTTGTAAAACCGATAAACACATAACCAGCTATTGCTGCCTGCCAGCCATAAGCACCACCCCGCATCCAATGATTGGTATTGTTTAAGGCTACACAACCTATTCCAAATTCATCCGCCAGTTTGATCGATTGATTCGTCGCGTTCATTGCATTTAAAATTCCGGGACCCAGATTTCCATCCCATTGTTCTATTCCATTGTTTTTAGATTTCAGAGATGGCTCCGCATCTTTTCTTACATAACCATTCATTGTGTATTCAATAAATCTTGGGAAACGATTTACACCGTGAGTATAAATTCCATCGAGACTATTTTGAGTAAATGCTGTTGCAAGTCGTTCTGCTTTATCGTCACCAAATCCAGTTTTTAATAAAATGCTATTGAAGCATTGCTGCATTTCTTTAGTAGTAACGAAAATTATTTTCTGCCGACTGCTCATAAACCTGATTAATAAAGGGAAGATAAATCATATCACCTGATCCAATACATCATCATTCCTAAGTCTCCCTTTCGGGATTAAAACAGTTTCTTTAATCCTTCCCATTTTACTTTCCAATCCTTCGGAAAACCGATATTGATCTCCTTATCTGCATCTGCTCCTGTGCACATTAAAGCAACTGCACTCAAAACACCGCCATTTCCTGGTAAATAAATCGTGAGCCTTCCGTCCTGGTAATTATGTCCATTGATCAAATATGTATTTGTTTTTATCGGCATCAGTAAAGCATCGACAGCTTTTCCGGGAAGATGCAATCGTGCTGCTGTCATTGCCGTCAATGGAAAATCCCAACCCCATGTTTCATTCCATTTCCAAATTTTCCAAACAGTATCCAAAGTATTTTTCATAGTTACTGTATCTAATCCATGTACTGCAGGCAATGTGCTGTATGCACCTAATACAGCAGGATGATCTGTCAAATATTTTGATCCCGGCTCATAACAATCCGGTGTACTTTCGGTAGCGAGATAAACATTATTTTTTTGTGGTAACGGCGCAAGGTTACTAATGATCTCATCCCATTTTTTATCTCTTGGTAACCTTAAACGGGTTCTCCACTCCTGTGCATTTTGCAGGGCCCAACTCCAATAAGCAAGCTCATAAGTTGGATTGAATGTAGTAACGGCATCAAAACATTCCTGCGCCGGTATCAATCCTTTTCCGAGATCATATTTTTTTGTTTTCGGATCATAGCTCGGGAATGATGCCATGAAATCAGCAGTTGCAAACACCAGGTCTTTGTATTTATTTAAAACTTCTTTTGTTGGTTTACTGCGATATAGTATTTCTGCCATGTAAATAAAATGCGGTTGCTGCCAGATAAGAAATGCCCCAACCGAAGAGGGAGATTCATCACCTTCATTATCGGTCATCTTTTGCCAGCGTAGTCCATCAAAGCCCTGTCGCTTCGCAATAAGCTTTGCCTTTTCTGCAACTTTAAAATACCAGTCCAAACTTTTTTCCATTAATTCAGCTCTTCCCCATTGCGCAAAATGAACAGCATGCCACCAATGCATTTCAAGATGCGGTTTACCATACCAACTGTTATAAGTCAATCCTGTTTCCTGCGGAGGATAAACAGATGAGCATTGAACTTTTGTAAGATATTGTGATAATACAACTCTTCTTTCTATCTCGAATGCTCTTGGATCTTTTACTGCTGAAAAATCAACAGCGCCTCCACTTTGCCAGAATTTTTTCCAAGTCTCAGCACCATTCTTACTTATGGCTTTAAAACCAGTGACTATTGATAAGGCCTTTTTGTCCTCGAAAAGACAAGTCAGTTCATAACTATTATTTTTTACCGATTGCGGTGTTATCAAAAAATAATGTTTCTCTTTTTCTTTAAACTCCGATCTATCCGACCAATACAAACTGACTTTATAATTAAAATTGTCAAGAACTCTTTTAATAAAGGCGCAATTCTGTCCAAAGCTTGCAACAGAGGAGTGAGCAACATTATTATTCCAGTTATTCCCTACGTCTTTAAATTGTCCTGTTGGATAAGGAAACCGAACACGGATACTGATCCTTTCTTCATAAAGTAAGGAGGATTCAATCCTAAACACAACTACATCCTCTTTTTGATTACATGCAGTACTAACCTTCACCGGAACATCTTCAACAGTAAATGAGCTGGTGATAATGCCTGTCCACAGATCCAATTCCTGGTTAATATTTTTTATATCATTAATCGTAGCAAGTGAACCGTTTTTCAATTTTATTTCTAAACCAATATTTCCCAATTGTAACCGATGTGGATTGACACGGAAATATTCAACTGCCTTTCTTGCTCTTTCTGGTTCCTTTGGTTGCACCGTGTAAGAAATTTTTCTTCCTTCCAATTCATATACTTTTTGTGCTTCTTCAATTTTCAAATTCTCCGTATTGGGAAAACTATGCCATCCCCAAACCGATTGTGTACCCAACGGAACTCCATTTGCATATGCATCAGGAAAGGATTGAAGGCCTGTAGCATCAACCGTAAAAGCAAAATTTCCATTACCAACAGTGAGTGAAGAAAGCGAATCAATCTTATTGATGTGAACATTATGTCGTTGAACTACACGCTGTCTATTGATAAATTGTGTATACGCATTATCAGATATCTGGAGACATAGAATGACTATAACAATACTTTTTTTCATTATTGGCGATCATTACGGACAATACCTTGTTGCACGATAACATTGTACTCTATACAAGCCTCGATAAAAGGGCTCCCAAAATAAAAACTAAAGCTATCAACATCAAAACAATTGCCATCCTGTTCTATCGGCAGGATAATAAAAAAACAGCAAAATACCGGACTAACATTTTATACGTAATAAATTCCCCCTGTTAAAGAAACAGAGTGCAAAAATGATTAAGTTTGAAACATCACCTGGCATTTATAAAATAATTATTCCCGGAACCTGATGATAGCAAACCCGATTTTTATCCTTCTTATCGGTATTATAATCGTTGTAGGAGGAATTATAGGATTTAAACTCCACCCGTTTTTAGCATTATTGCTGGCGGCATTGATAGTGGCTGTACTTACACCACTAGCATCGGTTGAACAATTTTTTCTGTCTAAAGGTATGTCAGCTGCAGAAGCGCTGCAACAATCACATAAAAGTATTGGCGAACGAATAGCAACTGAATTTGGTAATACCTGCGCCAAAATAGGTATCCTGATAGCGATGGCAGCAATTATTGGCAAGTCCATGCTTGATAGCGGGGCCGCCGAAAAAATCATCAGGGCCATTCTGAAAATAACCGGAGAAAA
>Ga0070698_100003423_pt1 | contig 17433 bp, 16 predicted proteins | sample KBSK1502metaG_FD_65477 | JGI IMG/M metagenome (GOLD analysis project Ga0070698, IMG submission 65477) | Corn, switchgrass and miscanthus rhizosphere microbial communities from Kellogg Biological Station, Michigan, USA - KBS K1-50-2 metaG | ecosystem: Host-associated > Plants > Roots >...
GGTGGCAGCTGATGCTGGCGCTCTACCGCACGGGCCGCCAGGCTGAAGCGCTCGAGACGTATCGCGGCGCGCGCAGGACGCTGCTCGCGGAGCTCGGCATCGAGCCCGGTCGTGCGCTCCGCGAGCTGGAGCGTGCCATTCTGGAGCACGATCCCGCGCTCGAGGCGCCGGCGGCGGCGCCGGTTGCGACCGCCCACGTTGCGGCCGCCCGTCCCGGCCGCCTCGCGGCGTCGCCGCTCCTCGGCCGGGACGAGGAGCTCGCTCTCCTTCGTGCGGGCCTGGATGATGCCCTGGCCGGGCGTGGCCGTCTCTTTCTCGTCGTCGGCGGCGCCGGCAGCGGCAAGACTCGGTTCGCGGACGAGGTAGCAAGCCTGGCGAAGCAGCGCGGAGCCAGGATTCTGTGGGGACGCGGCTGGGGCGGCGGGGGCGCTCCGGCGTATTGGCCCTGGCGACAGGCGATGAGGGACGTAGGCCATCCCTTGGCGGAACCGGAGGCGAGCGACGAGTCCGCACGATTCCACTTCTTCGAGGCCGTGACAGAGACCATTCGGGCCGAGGCCAAGGAGCAGCCCCTCCTGCTCGTGTTCGACGATCTCCACTCGGCCGACGACGGATCGCTGCTCCTGCTCGAGTTCGTTGCCTCCGAGCTGCCGGAGATGGGAGCGCTCGTCCTTGCGCTCGGACGCGAGGACACCCCACGACTCGACGATCTGGCACGGCACGCCACGCGCACCGTGCGGCTGCCACCGCGCGAGGAAGCTTGACGGCTTCCTAAGGCTCGTGAACGTACGCGGTCAGCAACACGTCTGCTCCGACCGGCTCTGCCTCCAGGCTGCGTAGCTCAACCGGCCCGCCGAGGTCGGGGGCAAACGCACGCCCGGCCCCGGCCAGAAGGGGCGCGACGAAGATGAGCAGCTTGTCGACCAGGCCGGCCCGGAGGAACGATTCCGCCAGCGTCGGTCCACCTTCGAGGAGCAGTGATTGCACGCCGTCCGCCGCCAGGGCCCCGAGCTCATCCTCGAGGGGCCCGCTCCGCAGCTCTAGATCGGAGCTCGGCGGCAGCGGGCCGCGTCCGAACGCGAGCCGGCGCGGCTGTCGCGCGGCGCCGACGTCCCGCGCGGTCAGCTGTGGCTCGTCGGCGCGGACCGTCCCCATCCCCACGGCGACCGCGTCCACTCCGGAGCGAAGCTCGTGCACGCGCCGCCGGGATTCCTCGCCGGACACCCAGCGCGTGCCCGGAACGGCAACGCGCCCGTCGACCGTCAGCGCGAGCTTCAGGATCACGAACGGTCGCTTCTTCGTCACCCAGGTCCGCCAGGCCTCGTTCTGCCTCCGCGCCTCGAGCAGGTCTGCGTTCTCGACCTCGATGCCCACGCCGCGTAGCGCAGCCAGGCCGCCCCCCGCTTCGGGGTTCGGATCGAGAGTGCCGGCGACGACCTTCGTCACACCGGCGCCCATGATCGCCTCGGTGCACGGCGGGGTGGAACCGTGGTGTGCGCAGGGCTCCATCGTCACGTACAGCGTCGCGCCTCTGGCGTGCTCGCCCGCAGCCTCGAGCGCGACCACCTCCGCATGAGGTCCGCCCTTGCGCTCATGCCACCCCTCCCCCACCACCGCGCCGTCGCGGACGACGACGGCGCCGACGACGGGGTTCGGATGCGTGGTGCCGCGCCCTCGCTCGGCGAGCTCGAGCGCGCGTTTCATGCTCACGTCAGCTCTTCCACCAGTTGCCGGTACGCCTCCGCGAGATCCCCGGTCGCGAAGATCGCCGACCCAGCGACGAACAGATTCGCGCCCGCCTTGCGCACGGCGCGAATGTTCTCCGCGCCGACGCCGCCATCCACTTGCACGTGCACCCCGTCGGGTGCAAGCGAGCGCACGGTGCGGATGCGGTCGTACGCCTCCGGCATGAATTTCTGGCCCGAGTAACCCGGTTCGATGCTCATGCAGAGGACGATGTCCGCGCCGGCCGCGAGCGCCGCGTGCGTCGCCGCGTTGGCGTCCGTCTTCGGCTTGAAGGCGACACCGAGCTGCAGTTCGTGCGTGCGGGCTTGACGGGCGACGGACGGGAGATCGGCGCACGCTTCGTAATGCACGGTGACGCTGTCGCCTCCTGCTTTGGCGATGGCAGCGAAATACTTCTCGGGCGTTTCCGTCATCAGATGGCAGTCGACGAAGGCGCCGGCCTCGTGGATCCGAGGCGAGATCGATTGCAGAACGATCGCGCCGATGGTGATCGGCTCGACGAAGTGTCCGTCTCCGACGTCGAAGTGCAAGATCCGTACCCCGGCGCTCAGCAAGACGTCGATCTGCTCGCCGAGGCGCGCGAAGTCGGCCGCATACAGCGACGGCTCGACCTCGACGTTTCTCACCCAGTCGTTCCAGCCCATGCCGCGCCGCAGTCTAGGTTGTGAGCCGCGCAATGAAGAACCCGGACGTCCCATGGACGTGCGGCAGCGTCTGCAGAAACTCGGGCCGACTCGGATGCGCGAACTGCGGCCAGTCGGCGCCGAGCGGCTCGACCTCGAGCCCTGAGCCGTCGACGATCGCGTCGGTTTCCTCGCTGTGAATCGTGCAGACCGAGTAGACGATCGTTCCGCCGGGCTTGACGCGTTCCGCTGCAACCCGGAGGAGCTCTTGCTGCAGCTCCGGCAAGGGTCGCGCGCGCCAGCGCAGGTCCGGACGCCCCGCGAGCACGCCGAGGCCGGAGCACGGCGCATCGACGAGGACGCGATCGAACCCGCTCAGCTCGGGCGGAAGCTGTGTCGCGTCCGCGTTGACGACGGTGACGTTGTCGGCACCCAGGCGGCGGCAGTTCTCTTCGAGCTCGCGAGCGCGACCGGGATGGAGCTCGACTGCGACAACCTCGCCCGCGAGCTGCGTCGCTTTCCCCCCCGGAGCGGCGCAGAGGTCGAGCGTGCGCTCGCCCGGCCGCGCGCCGACCACCAGTCCGGCCAGCTGGGAGCCTCGGCTTTGCGGCCAGATCAACCCGGCCTCGAGAGCGGGCTCGTCGATCCGCTCGACGTGCAGCGCGTCGGCAAAGTCCGGGTCTGGGCGGCCGTCGACGTGGCCCGTCTTGCGCCGGTTCAAACGCACGACACGCTCCGGCGGCTCGTTCTGCGCTTGCATCAGCGCCAGAGCGTTCTCCTCCCCGAGCTCGTCCCACCAGACCTCGGCGATCCAATCCGGATAGGACTGCTTGAGAGCGGCCTCGACGGGTGTTCCCTCCGGCAAGGTGGCAAGCAGCGGCGCCAGCCCGGTCGCGAGCCTGCGCATCACCGCGTTCGTAAAGGCCACCGCCCGCTCGAGCCGAGCCGCACGCACGAGCTCGACGGTCTCGTTCACCGCCGCGTGCTCGGGGACGTCCGTGAACCCGAGCTGGTAGGCGCCGAGACGCAAGGCAGCGCGCACGGGGGGATCGAGCTTGCGCACCGGACGTTTGCCGAGCGTGCCGATCGCGTGATCGAGCGTCCGGGCGCGCTGCACCGTTCCGTAAGCGAGCCGCTGGGCAAGCGCGCGATCGCGGCTGTCGAGATCCACCGCAGCAGTGCGTAAGACCCGGTCCGCGTACGCGTCGTCCTCGAACACGCGGAGGACGACCTGATAGGCCGCAGTGCGCGCGGTCATCGCAGCCCGCGCGCGAACTCGTCGTACGTCATGCGACGCCTGCCGTCGGGCTGGACCTCGAGCGGAACGAGCTTCCCGTTTTCGATTCGGGCCGTCCAGATCGTCACCGGTCGGCCGTGCAGCTCTCCCCGGGCGCCGATGTGCGGCGAGAGCGCGCGGATTCGATTCAGGAGCTCCTCCGGGGGGAGACGCCAGTCGAGCTCACGGTCGGCGGCGGTGATCTTGTCCGCGTAGGTCACGCCCTCGTCCGGCTGGGGAGTGAACTCGGGCTCCGAGAGCACGTCGTCGAGGAGGTCCGCGGCGAGCTCAGCGGCTTTGGCGTAGACGGCCCCAGCATCGTCCGCCGGCGCTATCGCGAACGCATGTTGCGCAGCGATCGGGCCGGCATCGAGCTCCTTGACGGTTTGATGGATCGTCACTCCCGTTTCCGCGTCTCCAGCCATGATCGCGCGCTCCACCGGGGCGGCTCCCCGCCAGCGCGGCAGGAGTGACGGGTGCACGTTCAGCCACAGCCGCTCGGCAAGGGCGTCCTCCGGGATGAGCAGCCCGTAGGCGGCGATCACGACGATGTCGGCGCCGAGGTCGAGCCCGGGCTCGGGCCGGGGCGGCTGCAAGACGTGGATGCCAAGCCGCTCGGCCGCCTCCTTTGCCGGCGGCGCACCGGTCTTGCGTCCGCGGCCTTTGGGCGCGTCGGGACGCGTGAGCAGAGCCGTGATCTCGTTCCGAGCGGCGAGGCGCTCGAGCACGTCCGCTCCGAATGGCGCCGTCGCGGCGACGGCTAGTGGCATGTCAGCGAAGGACCAGTCGTGGCCGAAGGACCGCCATCGCCTCGCGGCGGGCCTCCGGCGTCGTGCGATCGAGAATCAACTTTCCGTCCAGGTGGTCCAGCTCGTGCTGCACGATGCGCGCCGCCATCTCGTCGAGGTCGAGTCCAATCTCCTTCCCGTGCTCGTCTCGGCCTTCGATCCGGACGGCGGTCGAGCGCTCGACCGGCACCGTCACACCCTGCAGGGAGAGGCAGCCCTCGTCCTCTGTGCCCACTTCGCCGCCGCGGCTGACGATCTCCGGGTTCACGAGCGTGACGACCTTGTCCTCCTCGGGCGAGAAGACGAAGAGGCGCTGTAGGACGCCAACCTGCGTTGCCGCCAGACCGACGCCGTTGGCCTCCTGCATCAGCTCTCCCATGCGAGTTGCGAGCCGGCGAAGGTCGTCGTCGAACTCCTCGACAGGTCGTGCCTCCATGCGCAGCACGGGGTCCGGGTACTGGCGGATCTGCGCGAGGGCGAGCTGCCGGCGCGCCTCGCGCTCGGCGTCGAGCTCCCCGGTCCGAACCTCTCCCTCAACCTGGCTCACTGAGACACCGCTTGCGGTGTCGGCATCAGGACGGGCAAGCTCAGCTCGCCCCGTCTGAACTGACCGGTCGACCCGATTGAACTGATCAGAGAATCCGTCACGACCGGCACACTAACGGCGTGAAGCAGCGTGAGCGCGAGCTGATCATGCGGCAGGGTGTGCACCATCCCGAGACTCCGCGCGACCGTGCGGAGAAGGCCGCGCTCGTCGAGGATTTGAAGGAGAACCCGCTGACAGGTGCGCCGATCCACCGCCGCCTACGCAACTTCCGCCCCGACGCCACCGCGCAGCTGGCCGCGCTCGGCGGACCGCTCTCCTGGATGCGTCGGCTGCGTTCGATCGAGATCGAGCTCGAGTTGCACGAGCACCAGCTCGCCGACGCCTGGCAGGCGATGCGTGAAGAGTGCGACGGCGACGTTGAGCGGTTCGCCCGTGAGTGGCGGAGGTGCGCGGAGCGCTGGAACTTCGACGAGGTCAACGAGCTGATCGACAGGCACAACCGGCATTTCCCGGCCGAGTCGCGCCTGCCGATGAACCCACGCACGGGCGACTTCGTGCTCGTCAACGGCAAGCCGTATACGCGCGCGCCGGTCGGCCCAGAGTGGATCCTGTCCCGATTCCCGCCGGAAGGTGCAGACTCCGAGGACTGATGGACTCGCTCGCAGGCAACCTCTTGATCGCGTCGCCCTCGATCCTCGATCCGAACTTCCGACGCACCGTCGTCCTCGTCACCGCTCATACGGACGAGGGCGCGGTCGGCGTCATCCTCAACCGCTGCTCCGAGGCGACAGTGGCCGACGCCGTGCCTCAGCTTGCTCCCGTCGTCGCCCTCGAGGACTTCGTCTTCTTCGGCGGCCCGGTCAATCCCGAGGGTGTCTCGGTGCTGGCGGAGTTCGACGACCCCGAAGACGCCGGCGTCGTCGTGCTCGAGGACGTCGGCTTCGTCGCCCTCAACGAAGCGCTCGACGACGAGCCGCCGGGACTGCAACGCACGCGCGTGTTCGCCGGAGTCGCCGGCTGGGGACCCGAGCAGCTGGACGTCGAATTCGACCGCGAGGACTGGATCGTCGAGCCGGCCGGGCCGAATGACATCTTCACGAACGATCCGGAGGCTCTCTGGAGCGACCTGCTTCGCCGCAAGGGCGGACGGTACGAGCTGGTCGCCCGCATGCCGATCGATCCGAACCTGAACTAGAACCGTTCGAAAGCGAAAGCGTTCGAACGGAGTTAGAGCGACTGGGGGTCGACATCGACGACCGCGGTGAGATCGGCGCGGCGCATCGCCGGCGCGGCGGCGCTGAGAAGCCGGCCGGCTTGCGTCGCGATCCGCCGCGGCTGCGCCGTCTTGGCGACCAGCTGAGCCCGGTACTTCCCCCTTAGCCGGAGCAGCGGGGCGGGCCCGAGGATGTCCTCGCCTGCGAGCTTGGCCTTGAGCTCGGTCAGCGCCTGCATTGGCGCTTCCGGCTCTGGGCCGCTGACGACGATGCGGACGAGGTGGCTGAACGGCGGGTAGCCGAGCTCCCGCCGCCGCTCGAGCTCTCCGGCCAGAAAGCCGGCGACGTCGTGGCGGGCGGCGTAGCGGATCGCACGCGCGTCGGGCTGAAACGTCTGCACGAGGACACGGCCGGGCGCGTCCCGGCCGCTCCGTCCGGCGAGCTGCGTCAGTAGCTGAAACGTGCGCTCCTCGGCTCGGAAGTCGGGAAGCCCCAGCCCGGTGTCGGCATCGACGACCGCCGCAAGCGCAACCCCTGGAAAGTGATGCCCCTTTGCCACCATCTGCGTCCCGACGAGGACGACACGATCCATGGCCGCGAAGCGGGTGAGCGCCGCCGCCATCGCGCCGGGGCGCTGGGCCGCGTCCGCGTCGAGCCGGATTCGCTCCAGATCCGGCAGCTTCACCTCGAGCTCGCGTTCGAGGCGCTGGGTGCCGGCGCCTAGGCGCGCGACCTCGGCTGAGCCGCACGAGGGGCACGTCTCGGGCTCCGGCTCGGCGTGACCGCAGTGGTGACAGCGCAGTCTGCCGTCGCCGTGCAGCACGAGTGCGACGTCGCAGTCCTCGCAGCGGAGCGTCGTCCCGCAGGCGCGACAGTGCAACGCGGGCGCAACACCGCGACGGTTGAGAAGCAGGATCGCCTTGCCACCCCGCTCCGCGATCGCACCAAGCTCGGCGAGCAAAGGCGCCGAGAGCGGATAGCCGGCCTCGCGGCGCAGGTCGACGACGCGGACGGGCGGCAGCGGTCCCGCGAGCCGGCCGCCGAGCTCGAGCGGCTCGAGCCGCCCCCAACTCTCGGGCCGGGGCGTGGCGCTGCCGAAGATCGCGACCGCGTCCTCCAGCGCAGCGCGCTTCGCAGCGACGGTACGCGCGTCGTAACGCGGATCCGACTCCTGTTTGTACGAAGCGTCGTGCTCCTCGTCGACGCAGATCAGCCCGAGCTGCGGCACGGGTGCGAACACGGCCGAACGCGCACCCAGCACGATCGGAGCCTCGCCGCGCGCGATCCGTGCCCGCTCGTCGCGACGCTCGGCTTCGGAGAGGGCGGAGTGCAGCACCGCGATGCGCTCGCCGAAGCGGGCGCGAAAACGTCCGAGCGCCTGCGGGGTGAGGGCAATCTCCGGCACGAGCACGATTGCGCCGCGACCACGGGCGAGCGCCGCCGCGCACGCCTGGAGATAGATCTCGGTCTTGCCGCTCCCGGTCGCTCCGAACAGGAGGTAGTTGGCATGCCGTCCGGCGTCCAGCGCAGCCACGATCCGGTCGAGGGCCGCGCGCTGCGAGTGGCTCAGCGCCGCAGGCTCGGCCTCACCGGTCATCGCGTCGCGCTCCGCCGGTTGCGGCCGCTCACCACGCGGTTTTCGTTGGACGGGAGCGACGAGAGCAAACGCCCGTCCGGGCGTCGACCCGTAGTAGTCCGCCAACCAGAGCGCGAGCTCGAGCAGCGGGCGGGGGAGCTCCTCGACGACGCGCTCGACCGGCGCGGTTTCGATCCCCTCGGGTGGCGCAACGTCGACTTCGGTGACGACCGCTCGTCTGCGCGCGTTGCCAAAGCGCACCTCGACGACCGCGCCGGGACCGACGTCGTCGGGGATCTCGTAGGTGAATTCACGCGCGAGGGCGCGGGCGGTCACGAGTGGATAGACCGACGCGTAGCGGGTCACGAGGGCCAGCGTAGAGTGACGGCGTGACCAGTGGCGCTGGGACCCGGACAGCTATCTCGACATCGTGCTGGAGGAGGTGCCCGCGTACCGGGAGTTCCAGGAACGGACGGCGGCTGCGACCGAGGGGATCGAGGCGGGTGAGATTCTCGAGCTGGGAATAGGCACCGGGGAGACGGCGCGACGCGTTCTGGCCGTGCACCCTGGGGCGCGGCTGACCGCAGTCGACTCCAGCCCGGAGATGCTCGAACGGGCGAGGGAGGGCTTTCCGGATGCCGATCTCGAGCTCGGGCGTCTCGAGGATCCGCTCCCGCAGGGTCCGTTCGACCTTGTCGTCTCGGCGCTCGCAGTCCATCATCTGGACGGCGCCGGAAAACGCGATCTCTTCCGGCGGGTTGCGGGCGCGCTGCGACATGGCGGCCGGTTCGTGCTCGCCGACGTGATCGTCCCGGAGCGCGAAGAGGACGTCGTCACGCCGATCGACGGCGTGTTCGACGTGCCCGACCGTCTCGGCGACCAGCTCGACTGGCTACGCCAAGCCGGCTTCGAAGCCGAGCCCTTCTGGACCTACAAGGATCTGGCCGTCGTGCGGGCGACTACCCGCCGGCCGCTTGCAGAATGAAGTCCGTGCCGAAGCCGAGGAAGAGGCCGGCAAAGATGCCCCAGGTCACCAGCGTCTTCGAGCTCAGCAGCCGGCCGATGTTGAGAAGCTCCATCACGACGTAGAGGATCGAGCCCGCCGCGAGGGAGAAGAAGACGACCGAGACGGCGGTGCTCACCCAGGCCTGCCCGACGGCGGTGCCGATGAAGGTGGGCGCGCCGCCGATGAGTCCGAGCAGCCCGAGGAAACCCCAGGTGGGGCGCTCGTGGTCGCCGGCCAGGGGTGCGCAGATCCCGAGGCCTTCGGTGGCGTTGTGCAGCCCGAAGCCGATGATCAGGACAACCGCGAGGCTCGTCTTCCCCGCAGCCGAAGACTGTCCGATCGCCAGGCCTTCGCCGAAGTTGTGCAGGCCGATGCCGGTGGCGATGAAGACGGCAAGCCATCGTGCCGGCGACATGCCGGTGAAGTGATGCTCGTGCTCGAACTCGGCCGTCGACGCGGCCCCCGGCCCGAGGAACGCCCGCCGCCGACGTCGCTTCATCCACCCGTCGTAGTAGACGAGGCTCATCAATCCGACGAAAAACCCGGCGGTGAGAAGGAAGGCGAGCCACGCGAAGCGGCCGTCGTGCCCGCCCGCGAGGGCCTCTTCCACGGGATGCACTGCCTCGGAGAGGACGTCCCAGAGGAGGAAGATGAGAATCCCTGTCGCGGTCGCGGCCAGGAACGCCTTCGTCTCGGCCCTGACGTTCTCCATCCGGCCCATGGGTAGGCCGAGGAAGATCGTCAGCCCGGCGATCGCGCCGAGACCAAGCGTTTGGCCGGTGCTCATGTAAGGGTCACCTTACACGCATCGCAGGAATACCATCATGTCGATGGCACAAGGTCACTCCGTCGACGAGTACCTGGAGACGATCTACTTTCTCGCCTTCCCGATCGGGGAGTACAGACCGCTGAGCGGCGGCTCGCCGACGCTGGCCGCCCGCGTGGCGGAGATGCTTCGTGTGTCGCGCGCGTCGGCCGGCGAGATGCTCAAGCGGCTGGAAGGCGATGGGCTGATCGAGCGGGGCGAGCACAAGGAAGCGCTCCTCACGGCGAAGGGTCGGAAGCGCGCCGAGCGGGTCGTGCGCAAGCACCGCATCATCGAGCGGCTGCTGACGGACTTCATGGGGTACACGGCGGCAGAGGCGCACGTCCAGGCCGACCTCCTCGGCGATACGTTCACCGACGAAATGGTGGAGCGGATCGAGGAGCGGCTCGGGCGGCCCGATCGCTGTCCGCACGGCTGGCCTGTCGATCCCGAGGCCGAACAGGCCGAGAACAGAGAGCTGGCGCCGCTGTCAGACTTAGACGCCGGAGCGAAGGCGACGATCGTCCGGCTCGCCGAACACGACGGCGAGTTGCTCCACTGGTTTTACGACGCTGGGCTCGTGCCAGGGCGGGAGCTCGAGGTGCGGGAGACGCAGCCGGCCGCGGGCCAGCTGACCGTGCGCCTGAACGGCCGGGAGCAGGCGATCGGTGAGAAGGCGGCGGCCGGCCTGTTCGTCCGTCGCGAGAGCTAGAGCGGAGATTCAGGGACTGTCCCGGGACGCGGCCGCTTCGGCCGTGGCGAACCTGTCTTGCGTGGACGGGGCTGGTGCGCCGAGAGTGTGACTCTTTCTCCACAGGTCCCGGCCTGCGGCACCAACCATGCGATGCTGGCCGGAGGGTGTCGCGCCGGATCGCGGGGGACATGTCTCCGCGGGACGGTAAAACGCTTCGTACGCGTGCGCCCTCAGCCCCGCCAAGCCCGGCGGACCAGAGACGGCCCCCGCCTTCGGCCCGCCAAGCCCGGCGCGGAAACAGAGACGGCCCCCAAGGCCCGCCCCAAGGGTCGTCGCCGGTCTAACGGCTGCCCGTGTCTACGCCGTCGCGGCCGCAGCGACGCCGGCCGCTTCCCGCAGGGCTGCGGCCTTGTCCGTCCGCTCCCACGTGAAGTCCCGGTCGTCACGGCCGAAGTGCCCATACGCGGCGGTCTTCGCAAAGATCGGCCGGCGCAGCTCGAGGTCGCGAAGGATTGCCGCCGGACGTAGGTCGAAGTGCTCGTGGACGAGCTCCTCGATGCGCCCAACGGGGATGTGCTCCGTATCGAAGGTTTGGACGGCGATGGAAACGGGACGTGCAACGCCGATCGCATACGCGACGTTGACCTCGCAGCGGTCGGCGAGACCGGCGGCGACGAGATTCTTCGCCACGTAGCGCGCGGCGTATGCGGCGGAGCGATCGACTTTGGTCGGATCCTTCCCCGAGAACGCGCCGCCACCGTGCCTCGCGGCACCGCCGTACGTGTCGACGATGATCTTTCGGCCCGTCAGCCCGGTGTCGCCCATCGGCCCGCCGAGCACGAACTTCCCCGTCGGGTTGACGAACACGAAGTCACGGTCGTTCATCAGCCGCCGCTCGTCGTAGAGATCAGACGGCAGGATCGGATGGAGCACACGCTCGATGATGTCCGGCTTGATCAGGTCCTCGCATGAGATCCCGTCCGAGTGCTGCGTCGAGACGAGCACCCGCTCGATCTCGACCGGCCGCTGCCCTCCGCCGTCCGCGTCGGTCTCGTAACGCACAGTCACCTGCGCCTTCCCGTCCGGCCGCAGATACGGGAGCTCGCCAGCCTTGCGCACCTCCGCGAGCCGCTTGCAGATCTTGTGCGCGAGCATGATCGGGATGGGCATCAGCTCGGTCGTCTCGTTCGTCGCGTAGCCGAACATCATTCCCTGGTCGCCGGCGCCGGTCCTGTCAAGCGGATCGTCGTCGCCGGGGTCGTGCTGCACCTCGTACGACGAGTCCACGCCCTGCGCGATGTCGGGCGACTGCTCGTCGATCGCCACGACGACACCGCAGGTCGTGGCGTCGAAGCCCCACTCGGAATGCGTGTACCCGATGTCCGAGATTCGCTGCCGCACGAGCTTCGGGATGTCGACGTACGTCTCCGTCGAGATCTCGCCGGCGACGACGACGAGCCCGGTCGTGATCAGCGTCTCGCAGGCGACGCGGCCCTCGGAATCGTCGGCGAGGACAGCGTCGAGAACGGAATCTGAGATCTGATCTGCGACCTTGTCGGGGTGGCCCTCGGTGACCGACTCCGAGCTGAAGAGGAACTCGCGCGCCGCCATAGCGCGGAAGGCTACCTGGAAGAACCGGCGGAGCCGGGAGCTATTTGATCCGTAGGAAGACCGTGAGCCGGATCTCCCTGGAGCGCGAGACCGCGTACTCGACGGCCGAGCGGAGCGGCTTCAGGTTCCGAACGACATCGGCGGGCAGCGATTGCTGCGCCAGCTTCTCGACAAAGGGAATCGAGGTGTGAACGTTGACGTACAGGAATCCCTGGGTCTTGCCCGGTAGGCCCGACGCCTTTGCCGCGTCGCGGTAATCGCCGCTGTCCGAGAGTGACTTGCCGCCCCTCGCCACGCCCCTGATGCCCGCCGGGAGGTCGGAGACGACAAGCCTGCCGTCGACATTCGCGTAGTAGCCGGCAACTGCGCCCTGGCCGAGATCGAGCTTGCGAGCCGGCGTGCCGGCAATATTCGTCTGCTCGGGCACGACGAGGGAATTCGCGGCATAGCGCGCGATCAGCCGATCGATCACGGCGGCGCCGTCCACCCCGCCGCCCGGCGCCGCGACGAAGGTCACTTCGGGGATCTTCATCGGCACGTTGGGAATCCGCGCCCCGCCCGGTTGCACGTAGAGCGCGTTCTCGCCTTGCAGCAGCGCGCCGATCTGTCGGAACAGGCCCGCATACTCACGCAGCCGGGCACTCCGGAAGAGCGGGTTCTTCTGAAGTCCGGCGAACATGTTCTTCGATCCGTGGAACGTCCAGTAGAGGAGCGCGTCCTGCGGAACGATGCTCGGCAGCTTCGCCGCGAACGGCTCCGTGCGAGGCACGCCGGTAAAGAGCTTGCCGGGGGTGCCGTGCACGATCGCGTCGAGCCCGATGCCCTCCGACGTCGCGCCGAGCCGCAACGCGAGCCAGTCGAGCGTGCCCACCTTGTCGAGGAAGGGCCCGATCCCGGACCCGCCCTGCTGGCGAGCAAATCTCATCACGGCCTGCCCGTTGACGTAGGCGCGCGCGAGCGCGTCGCCGTTCAGCTGGTGGACCGATTGTTTGAAGGAGCCGGAGAGCGTCCTCTTGGCCGAGTCGCTCGCGTGCTCGAAACGGTGGATCATGGACTTCGTCTGCCCAAGGACGACCCAGTCCCGAAACTTCTCGTAAACCACCGTCTGGGACGGATCCTTCTTGTTCCCTTTCGCAATCAGCTGGTCGAGCTTGGCCTTGCTTGTCGGTTGCATCAGTACGACGAAGTCGTCGCCGCCGTTCTGGAAATCGAGCCAGACGAACGCGAGCTCCTTGCCCAGTGCGGGCCTGACGTCCTTGTCCCAGTCGAACCCGGCGTCCTTCCGGAAGCTGGACTTGATCGCGTCGACGCCCTTTTGCTTGTTGGGGAACCTGTCCGCGAGCGCCTGCACCGCTCGCCACTGCGCCGAGCCCGGATCGGTGTCGAGCGTGAGGAACGCCGCAGCGTCGGACGGGACCAGATCGGACGCCCCAGAGCCGACGTCGGACGAGCCGCCGCAGCCGGAAAGCACAACCGCCAGCGCGAGAACGGCGAGGACGCCAGCCGGCCGCCTCATCCGCCCGACTATCTCGCCGGGGTCAACGACCCGTGAGGCGCAACTCGAGGCGGCTCGTCGAGCCGGCTGAAGCCCCGAAAGCGACCAGCGTGCCGAGCCGGTCCAGCCGCTGCAGCTGTCCGGCGCGGGGCGACGCTCGCCCGAGCAGCTGAGAGAGCGCTTGGAGGACCGGTGCAAGTCGCTGGACGTCGGCATAGGCGAGGAAGGTGACCTCCGACGGGGCATCGACTGCGGCAAGCGCATCCTTGAACGGTTGGTCGTCCGCCAGCCTGGCTCCGGGAGAGGGGATCGAGGTCGCATTCGTGAGGTAGACGCGGCTTCCGCGCCGCAGCACCTTCAGCGTGAGCGCACCCCCGGCCTTTGCGGTCAGGCGGGTCGCGACCAGGCGGAGCGACCGCTCGGCGGCCGCGGGGTCGGGGCTGTCGAGCTCGAGGACGAGCGTCGGAATGATCACGCCCTGAGTGAGGTACAGGACGCCCTCACCGCGCAACGTCGGCGCGAGCTCACCGAGCGGGAGGCCGAGGCCTGCTGCGCCGGCGAGCTGCTTCAGACCACCTTGGGCGTCCTTGAAGGAAACCGCCAGGAGCGCGCCCGACGGCACGTCCTGGAGCAGATTCGGCTTGTAGCCCGCTGGACCAGGCTTCGCCGACTCCCTTCGCACTTTGACGCGAACCGCGTTGCCGTCAGCGGTCACCTGGGCGGCGAGCCAGCTCGGCGTTCCTTCGCCACGTATCAGCGCGCCAAGGCTCCCGCTCAGTTGCTGCACTGCAGCTCCGCTCGCGTAAGCGAAAGCGATGCTGTTCCCGCTGAGCTCCTTCGTCGCGGCCTGGAAGCCGGGAACGTCGGCGAGCGAGCGGCCCGACTGCGCGTTCCGCACCGCGTCGAAAGCGTCCTTGGAATCGGCAACGACGGACCAGCCGCCGATCCGCTCGACCGTGTAGTGGTCGCTGCCGTGATCGAACTTCGAAGCGAGAGTGCGCAGCTTCGCTTCGTCCTGAGACTGAGTAAGGGCGATCGCCTCGGGCGCGCCTTTCGTCACCCCGAGCACCGCCAGTCCGAGCCTGTCCCCGAGTGCGGGCGTCACGTCGCGTTGGAGGTCGAGCCCCTGATCGTGCAGAGCTTTCTGGAGCATCGGCAGCCCTCCGGTGAGGTGCTTGATCGTCGTCCACCCTGCGGAGTCGAGGTGCGTGTCGACGGTGATGAACGCGAGCGCGTCCGGCGGAACGAGCCCAGCCGAGTCCTGCCCTCCGCCGACACTCCCGCTACTGGCACTGCCGCACGCGGAAGCCGTCAGGAGCAGGGCAAGTGCGAACACTGCAACCGCGGCACGCATCGACATCATGGTAGCCCTCACTCGGCGGTCGGCTGGCGTCCCATCAGGGCGGCAAGGAGCTGATCGAGGCTCTCCCCGTTGAGGACGCGGCAGACTCCTTCGGTGATCGGGAGCTCGACACCGAGGCGGCGCGAGAGGTCACGCAGGACCGGCGCGGTCGTGAGGCCTTCGACCACCTGGCCGATCCGTGCCGCGGCTTCTGTTGCCGTTGCGCCCGCAGCGATCAGCTCGCCGGCACGCCGGTTGCGCCCGTAGCCGGAGTAGCAGGTGACGTTCAGGTCGCCGATTCCGGCGAGACCCGCGAAAGTCCCAGGCTGCGCGCCACACGCTTCGCCGAGCCGCGCCATCTCCGCAAGCCCGCGCGTGATCAGACTGGCTTTGGCGTTGTCGCCGAGCCCGAGGCCGTCGACTCCACCCGCCGCGAGCGCGATCACGTTCTTCGCCGCCGCACAGAGCTCGACGCCGACGAGGTCGTCGTTGACGTACACGCGGAAGACCATCGAGTTGATCGCCCCCTGCAGCTCCTCGGCCAGCTCCGCGTCCTCGCTCGCGATCACCGTTGCGGACGGGAGGCCGTCGGCGATCTCTTCCGCCATGTTGGGGCCGGAGAGCACCGCCACCGGGCGTTGCCGCACCCGCGTCGAGAGCCGCGCGCCCGTTCCCGGGTCGAGCCCCTTCGTCAGGCTCAACACCGGGCCGCGACCGGGCAGCGCGGTGGCGACCTCGGCGAACGAACGGCTCGGCACCGCGAGGACGATCAGCTCCGCGTCGGCCAGCGGCGCCTCGGCAACGTGCGCGGCTTCGACACCACGCAGGTCGGCCGTGGTCAGATACCTGGGGTTGTGACCAGTCGCGCGGATCGCCTGCACCTGTTCGGGATCGCGGCACGCCAATGTCACGTCGTGGCCACGGTCGCGGAGAAGACATGCAAACGCAGTTCCCCACGAGCCACCGCCGACGACCACCACCTTCATCTGCGCAACCATCCTGACGGCTCAACGGCCGAGGTGATAGTCCGCGCGAAAGCGTCAGCTTTCGCACGGCAGGATCAACGGGGAACGAAGTCGATCGTGACGGGGACGCCTTCGAGCTCGAACCGCTCGCGCAGCTGGTTCTCGACCCAGTAGCCGTAGTCGCGCGTGATCAGACGCCGGTCGTTGATCGTGAACCTGAAGCGCGGCGGGCGCGTCCCCACTTGGGCGCCGTAGAGCAGATTGAGGCTACGGCCGTTCTTCGACGGGGCGAGCCGACGCTCGCGCAGCTCGGCCAGAAAACGATTCAGCTCGGCCGTCGGCACGCGGGCGACATGCTTGTCGTAGAGCGTCTCGATCCCGTCGAGCAGCCGCTCGAGCCCCCTGCCGGTCTTCGCGGACACGGCCACGTGCGGTGGCCGCTGCCGCAGGCGTCGCTCCAGCTCTGGTCGAACGTCTTCGATCCCCACCGTGGTGACGTCCCACTTCGACAGGACAATCAGGGTCGAATCCTGCGCCTTGCGCGCGATGTCGGCGACGGCGAGATCCTGGTCGACCAGTCCCTCGGACGTGTCGATGAGGACGAGCGCCACGTCAGCGCGCTCGGCGGCGTCGCGTGCACGGAGCTCCGAGTAGTACTCGATTCCCTGGCGATGACGGCGTTTGCGTCGAATTCCCGCCGTGTCGACGAGCACGAACGTCCGCTCGCCACGGCGGAACACGGTGTCGATCGAGTCGCGCGTCGTACCCGGCGTCTCGGACACGATCACGCGCTCCTGTCCGAGCAGCGCGTTGAGCAGCGACGACTTGCCCACATTGGGCCGGCCGAGGATGGCCACGCGGATCGCGTCGTCGGGGATCTCGGCGCGCCCGGTCCCCGGGAGACCGGCGACGATCAGGTCGAGGAGGTCGCCGGTGCCGTGCCCGTGCACCGCCGAGAGCGGGATCGGCGGCCCGAGCGCGAGGCGGTGCAGGTCGAGGGCGAGGCTGTCCTGGGCCGGGTCGTCGATCTTGTTTGCGATCAGCAGCACAGGCTTCCGTGCGCGACGGAGGATGTCGGCGATCTCCTCGTCACCCGGAGTGACGCCTGCGCGCGCGTCGACGACGAAGAGGACGAGATCAGCCCCTGCGACCGCCTCCTGCGCCTGCGCGGCGACCGCGCGCGTCAGCGGCGAGGTATCGGCGATGTCGACGCCGCCCGTGTCGATGAGGAGGAAGCGCCGGCCGTTCCACTCCGCGACGATTTCCTTGCGGTCGCGTGTGACACCGGAGGTCTCGTGCACGACGGCGGCGCGAGAGCCGGTAAGCCGGTTGACGAGCGTCGACTTGCCGACGTTCGGGAAGCCGACGATCGCCACCGTGCCGAGCAGCGGCTCCTGCTCCTGCACCTGCTCGTGCTCTGTGTCGCTCATGCCGGAGGAATCGCGACGCGCGGCCGGCCTGTCTCGTGCGTCAGGACCAGGAAGTCGAACAGCCGGCGGATCTCCTGCTGGATCTGCTCGGAGGCGGCTCGGTAACCGCGGGAGTTGCGTTCGTGCGCAGTCACGTCGATCGCCTCGCCAAATGCGAGCGAGACCGGATGGAAGTTGCCGAACCTCCAGTCCTGCGAGCCATGGATCGCGCCGCAGACGACGGGGACCTTCTCTTGCACGGCGATCATCGCGGCGCCCGGAAGGAGCGGGCCCGGCACGCGCTTCTGACGAGTTCCTTCGGGGAACATGCCGAGC
>Ga0070698_100003424_pt1 | contig 17431 bp, 12 predicted proteins | sample KBSK1502metaG_FD_65477 | JGI IMG/M metagenome (GOLD analysis project Ga0070698, IMG submission 65477) | Corn, switchgrass and miscanthus rhizosphere microbial communities from Kellogg Biological Station, Michigan, USA - KBS K1-50-2 metaG | ecosystem: Host-associated > Plants > Roots >...
GTTGCGGTGGTCGCAGGTGGTGGTGGCGATCGGCTCGGCGGTGACCTGGACGGTCCACCCGCCGCCGGGGGTGGCGGCGGGGCCGCGGTGGGCGCCGGTGGCCAGCGCGGTGCCGTCCGGCGCGGTCAGGGTGATCTGCCAGCGGGTGGCGCGGTGCCCGGCCAGCGCGCAGGCGAGCAGCCGGGCGGTGTCGGCGTGCAGCGGCCCGTAGCCGGCCGCGTCGCCGGGGTTGTCGCTCAGGTCGAGGAGGGTGGCGATCGGCAGGGTGAGGTGGATCAGCCCGGCCAGCGGCGGCAGCCCGGCCACCGGGTCTCTGCCGGTCCCGGCACCAGCCGCGGTGCCGGGGCGGCGCAGCCCGGCCGGCACATCCTGGTCGGCGAGGCTGGCGCTACCGGGGATACCAGCGGTGCCGGCGGGGCCAGCGGAGCCGTCAGCGTCAGCTGGGCCGGTGGTGGCGTCTGGGCCGGCCCCGGCGGGGCTCGCGCCGGGGTCCGGGTCGGGGGTCTGGGCTGGGGGGAGCAGGTCGGCGGGCGGGGCGTCCAGCGGCTGGCCGAGCAGCAGCGCCAGGTAGGCGCGGGCGCGCAGCAGGTCGGTGCCGTGCTCCGGCCGCGCCAGCCGCCCGTCCGGGTCGGCCTGCTTCCACGCCGCGCGGATCTGCTTCTTCCACCAGGCCGCGACCGTGCAGAGCCGCTTGTCCGCGGCCAGCACCTCGGCGGGGGGCAGCGCCCGGCCGGCCAGGGTGGCGGTGCCGTCCGGGTCGGTCCAGCACTCTACCCGGGCGTCCTGCTGCGCCTCCTCCCGGCGGCGGCGGACCGCGTCCGGGTCCAGCGCCAGGACCGCCCGGGTGACCGCGATCCGCAGCTCCCCGGTCGTCTGCCCCGGCGCCTCCGGCAGCACCGCCGCCTCGACCGCCGCGGCGTGCTCCTCAGACAGCGGGGCGACGGCGTCCACGATGACGCGGGCCTTGCGCAGGTCGATCCGCCCGGCCTCGAGCGCGGCGGCGGTGGCCGGCCGGGCGGCGAGGTCGAGTGCGTGCCGTAGCTGGGTGCCGGCGGCGATCTGGGTCAAGGTGAGCGCCATGGCGATCTCGTCCGGCAGGAACTCGCTCAGCTTGGCGGGGATGCCGCCGGGCCCGGCCGGCAGGGGCGGCTCGCCGCGCAGCAGCTCGCCCGGCCGCCGCCGGGCCAGCTCCGCGATCGACGCCAGGCTCCTCGCCTGCGCCCACGAGGTCTGCCGCCACCAGCCGCGCAGCACCCCGATCAATTCGTCGTCGGTGAGGCTGCCGAGGCGGGCGTGGGCGCGGTCGGCGCACCAGGCCAGCACCGGCCCCGGCTCGAGGGTGTCGAGGGCGCCGCCGTCGGCGAACCCTGCCCCCCGGCCGGTGCCGTCGCGGGGCAGGCACCCGGCCGGCCACACCTCGGGCACTGGCTCCGGCTGGGCGGCGAGCAGCTCGTCGATCTGCGGGAAGGTGAGGTGCGCGTACTGGGCCGGGCAGCTGGTGTCGTCCTCGGGGTCTGGCCAGTCGTCCTCGTCGGGCGGGGGGACGTCGGGGAGCGCGGCCAGCTCCTCGGCCAGGATCTCCTCCTGGGACTGTGGCACGGCGCTCACCTCCCATCCGGCCGCCGGGCTCTTTGCTGTCTTCGAACAGGCTATCGCATCGGGGTGACAGTCTGCGGCGACACGCCGGTGATTCGGAAGAAATTTCGGGAGATCGGTCTTGGCGCTGTGCGGTGAGCCGTCTGGCGCAGCCGTTGGGAATGAGGAAACTGCGCCGTGCGGGAAAGGTGGCAGGCGGGGACCGGGATCGGGGCGGCCACCCAACCGCACGGGGAATCGAGGCTGACCGCAGGGAGACACTGGGCACGAGGCGCCGACGGCGGGCGAGGAGGCGGGCATGCGCGAGCTGGCGATCGGGTTGCTGCACCCCGGTGAGATGGGTGCGGCTATGGGCGCCGCGCTGACCGGGCTGGGCCGCACCGTCTGCTGGGCGTCCGAGAGCCGCGGGCCGGCTACGGCGGCACGCGCCCGGCAGGCGGGGCTGACCGACGCCCGGAGCGCCACGGAGCTCGCCCAGCGGAGCGACGTCGTCCTGTCGATCTGCCCGCCGCACGCCGCCGTCGAGGTAGCCCGGTCGGTGACGGGTGCGGCGCCCGGCGGGTTCCGGGGGGTGTTCGTCGACGCCAACGCGATCTCGCCGACGACAGCGCGGACGGTCGCCGGGATCGTCGAGGCGGACGGCGCCACTTATGTGGACGGGGGGATCATCGGGCTGCCACCTGGCCAGGCCGACGGCACCCGGCTCTACCTGTCCGGCGCGCGCGCCGGGGAGATCCGGAACCTGTTCGCCGGGACGAGTGTCGACGCCAGGGTGGTGGACGGCGCGGCCTGGGCCGCGTCGGCGGTGAAGATGGCGTACGCGGCCTGGACCAAGGGCACCGCGGCGCTGCTGCTCGCCGCGCGGGCGCTCGCCGAGGCCGAGGGCGTGACGGACGCGCTGCTGACCGAGTGGGCAGTGTCGCAGCCGGACCTGGCCGACCGCACGCGGTCCGCGGCGCGCTCGACCGCGGCCAAGGGATGGCGCTGGGTGGCCGAGATGGAGGAGATCGCCGCCAGCATGGCCGCGGCCGGGCTGCCGGCGGGGTTTCACCAGGCGGCGGCAGAGGTGTTCCGCAGCCAGCCCCGCCAGGCGGCCGCGGACGCCGCCACGGTCGAGCAGGTCATCGCCGCACTGCTCGCGGCGGCCAGGTAAGCAGCAGGCAGCCCGCGCGGGCGCGTGTACGTAAGGGTTTCGCTTATTGGGACGGATTGGGAGCTGGCGTGCTGGTGGCCCGGGTGAGGAAGCGGACGAACTGCGGGAGCGCGTCGGGTGTTCCGGCGGCGCGGGTGGGGTTCAGCTCGCCGATGGACAGGATGCGAGCGCCGTCCTGCTTGGTGCCGCGGGGGCGCATGGCCACCTCGATAGAGTCGGCCAGCTGGTCGAGGGTGGGTCCGGTGTTACGGCCGCCGGTGTCCTCGGCGAGCGGGGCGTCGGTGAAGTCGAGGACGTCGACGTCGATGTGCACGGTGAGCGGAGCGGCCGGGAGCCGGTTCACCGCTGTTTCAGCTGCGGCGACGGGGTCATCGTGCAGTGCGGCGGACGTGACATAGCGGAATGCGTTCAGATCGGCTTGCCGACGTTCCCAGGTTGTGGCTTTGGCTGGGTCGACGCCGAGGAAGGAGATGCGGTCCACGGTGAGCAGCGGCGCCGATCCGAACGCGTCGCGCAGTTCAGGGAGTGTGCCGGGCAGGCCGAGGGCATGCGCGATACCCATCCAGTCCAGTGCGCCGTCGGTGACGCTGGCGGGAGTGTTGCAGTCGAAGTGCCGGTCGATGTAGAGCAGCGCGGCATCCCCAGCGACATCACGCAGCGCGGCCACAGCGGAGAGTGCGATGGTGCAGTTGCCGCCGAGGAGGAGCAGGTCGTGCCCGTCGCGCAGCGCCGCCGCGAGCCGGTCGCGCAGCTGGATGAGGTTGTCAACGATGGCGGCGGCGTGCTGAGCGAGCGGCTGCTGACGGTCGGGGTACCAGATCTGGCCGGGGAGGTTACCGAGGTCCAGGATCGTTCGGCCGATGGCGCTGAGCCCGTCGAGGAGCCCTGCCGCGCGCAGCGCGTCAGGCGCTTGGTCCTGCCCCGCGGCATAGCTGGCAGCGCTACTCGGATTGCCGATGACCGCCAACGCGGGCTGCTTCGTTTCGGTGGGATGCATCGCGGTCCTTCGCCCAAGATCGACATCTGGTGCCCAAGCTCACCATGAACTGGTACTCGTTTACAACGTCAAAGCCACAGGCCTCTCCCGGCGACGTTGAACACAGCGCAACAGTCAGGGATTGCCGCCGCGGCAGCTGCCCACGGACGGTTTCGCACCACCGCCGGTGGGCCCATGCCGCGTTCGGCATCCCCAACTGAATCGGGGCGAGCGGCTACAGGATCGATTCAACGCTCGCGCCGGAGTCGGGTGCCGCTGAGGTCGAGGGAACGACCGGGGCCGTGGCAGCGTCTACATAGGTTGTGGAACCCAGCACCGGCGCCAGTCCGGGACCTCAGCGCGCACTGGGCCCGGTCGGGGGCGACCCGGAGACGGTGGGCCCCGGAGCGCACGCGGGGAACGAGCCCACCGAATAATAAGCAAAATATGACCGAAATTGCCGGGTCGTCCGCCACGCTGGAAGCAGACCCGCCAGTGCCTGCGCCCGAGCCCCGTCCGGTGGTCGGTCGCGGCCTGGCTGTCGTCCTCGGGCTGACCGCGTACCTGGCGGCGTGGATACCCTTTGTGGTCAGCGCGATACGTTCGGTGCAGCACAACTATCCTCTCATTGCCGACGGCGCCGCCATCGCGCTGAGGTCCTGGGACGTCCTGGCCCCGTACGGGCCGCTGGTCGGGCAGGCCACCATGCTCCGCAACGGGGCGTTCGACCCGGGCCCGCTGCAGTACTGGCTGCTGGCGATCCCGGTGCACATGGACCCGGTGAACGGGGCGGTCTGGGGCTCGGCGCTGTGGTGCGCGGTCGCGGCGACCATCGCGATCGCGGCCACGCGGTCGGTGTTCGGCCCGTTCGGCGGTCTGGCGGCCAGCGCGCTCATCGTCGGGCTGGTGGCCTGGCAGCCGCTCGTCGCGGCGCAGCCGTACTGGAACCCGTGGTTCGGCGCGCTGTTCTTCCTGGCCACGCTGGCCGCGGGGCTGGCGGTCATGTCCGGGCGACGCCGCTGGTGGCCGATGATGGTCATCACCGGGTCGGTGGCCGCGCAGGCTCACCTGATGTACGCGCTCGCCACCGGCGCGGTCGTGGTGCTGGCGCTGCTGGTGGGGCTGGTCAGCACGATCCGGGCCAAGCGCGGATACTGGTGGGCCGCCTTCGGGCTGCTGCTCGGCGCCGCGTGCTGGGCGGCCCCTTTCATCCAGCAGTTCACTAGCCGTTACGGCAACAACCTGAGCGCGCTCACCTCCAGCCTGGGCGACAAGCGGACGGCCGGTAGCACGTTCGCCTGGAAGGCGCTCGGCGCGACCGCCCAGCCGCCGCCGTTGTGGTGGACGCCGTCGCTGCGGTTCCACTATTACGGGATGGCCAGAGAGATCATCGGGCGGTCGTCTGGGTGGGGCGTGGCGGTGGTGGCCGCCACCGGCGCGGCCCTGGTCCTCGCGATCTTCCCGCTGCGGTCCCGCCGCGCCGCCGCGCTGTCGGTGATCAGCCTCATCGCCAGCGTGGGGCTGCTGGTCACCAACTCGAGCATCCCCGTGGAGAACCTCGACATCCGGGGGCAGAACTACCTCCTGATCGACGAGTACCCCGTCGGCCTGCTCACGTGGCTCGCCGTCGGCTCGGTGGCGGTGCTCACCCTGTGGCGGGTGATCCCTCTGGCCTGGGGAGTGCTGGCGCGGCTGCTGGCGGCCCCGGCGCTGGCGGTGCTGCGCAGGGTGCGGCGCGGCGAGGTGCGCGGCGCCCGCGGCCCCGCCGGAGTGCCGAGCACTGCCGGTGAGGCCGTGCTGGCGCGCGCCGAGGTCGTGCTAGGGCTGAGCAGCCCCGGCGAGGCCGTGATGGCGCCGGGCAGCGACGGCGAGACCACGGCGGGCGAGGCGGGCGGTGAGACCGCGGTGGTGGCGGGCCGAGCGCGCGGTCGCGCCGCGCGCTGGGCCGTCCGCGCCGCCGGGTTGGCAGCCGCGGCGCTGGCCGGGGCCGGCTCCTGGCTGGCGACGGTCCAAATGTCGCACGCGTCCGCGATCGCGACGTCGAATCTGGTCGTCAGCGCCACCCGCACCGCCGCCGCGGCCATCGAGGAGGTCCTGCCCCGCGAGCGGTTCTACCTGCTGGCCGAGACCTCCAGCCGGAACTCGCAGCGCGACCTCACCATGGGGCTCGTGTGGGCGCTGCACCACGACGGGTACTGGCCCATGGTGAACCACCGCACCGCGCGCTTCCTGGGGTGGCGCTACCTGTACGGCGGGCGGCCGCTGCCCGAGGTGACCGTCGTCGTGCGGCGCGAGTACACGTCGGTCCAGGTGCTGGTGTCACCGACTCCGGCGGACTGGCTGCTTCGGGGTTAGCGACGCCGGGCCTGGCCGGCCCCGACCGGGGCCGGGCCGGTGTCACCCGCCCGCGACTGACCGGGCGGCGCGATCAGCAGGGCGGAAGCCGTTCGGAAAGAAATTCCTCGAGGGCCGTGATGCTCACCCGATCCTGGCGCATGGAGTCGCGGTCGCGGACGGTCACCGCCTTATCATCCAGCGTCTCGAAGTCGACCGTGACACAGTACGGCGTGCCGATCTCGTCCTGCCTGCGGTAGCGGCGGCCGATGGCGCTGGCGTCGTCGAAGTCGGTGTTCCAGCGCTTGCGGAGGGCCGCGGCGATGTCGCGCGCCTTGGGCGACAGGTCGGCGTTGCGCGACAGCGGCAGCACCGCCACCTTGACCGGGGCCAGCCGGGGATCGAGCCGCATCACCGCCCGCTTCTCCAGCACGCCCTTGGCGTCCGGCGCCTCGTCCTCGGCGTAGGCGTCGAGCAGGAACACCAGCATGGACCGATCCACGCCTGCCGCCGGCTCGATGACGTACGGCACATACCGCTCGCCGGACTCCGGGTCGAGGTAGGACATGTCCACCCCGGACGCCTTGGCGTGCGTGGTCAGGTCGAAGTCGGTGCGGTTGGCGATCCCCTCGAGCTCGCCCCACTCGCTGCCGGGGAACTCATAGCGGTACTCGATGTCCACGGTGCGCTTGGAGTAGTGCGACCGCTTGTCCGCCGGGTGCTCGTACAGCCGCATGTTCTCCCTGCGCACGCCCAGGTCGGTGTACCAGCCGAACCGCTCCTCGATCCACCGGTCGTGCCACTCCTCGTCGTTGCCCGGCTTGACGAAGAACTCCATCTCCATCTGCTCGAACTCGCGGGTGCGGAAGATGAAGTTGCCCGGCGTGATCTCGTTGCGGAACGACTTGCCCTGCTGGGCGATGCCGAACGGGATCTTCTTGCGCGAGCTCTGCAGGACGTTGCGGAAGTTGATGAAGATGCCCTGCGCGGTCTCCGGCCGCAGGTACGCCAGGCCCGACTCGTCCTCGGTGGCGCCCAAGTAGGTGCGCAGCAGGCCGTTGAACATCCGCGGCTCGGTGAACGCGCCCTTGGTGCCGCAGTTCGGGCACGTGACGTCGGCCAGGCCGTCGGCCGCGGGGTGCCCGTGCTTATCCTCGTAGGCCTCGAGCAGGTGGTCGGCGCGGAACCGCTTGTGGCAGGACATGCACTCGGTCAGCGGGTCCACGAACTCGGTGACGTGCCCGCTGGCTTCCCACACCTCGCGGGCGAGGATCACCGACGAGTCGAGCCCCACGACGTCCTCGCGCTCGGTCACCATCGCCCGCCACCACTGGCGCTTGATGTTGTTCTTCAGCTCGACGCCGAGCGGGCCGTAGTCCCAGGACGCGCGCAGGCCTCCGTAGATCTCGCTGGACGGGTACACGAAACCCCGTCGCTTGCTGAGGCTGACGATCGTGTCCATGCGTTCATTGCGTCGGGCCATCAAGGTCTCCATCCGGCTGGCGGTCGGAGGGCTGCGGGCGCGGGCAACCCCGTTCGGGCGCCCCTCTCCCTCAGCTTACCGGCGGTCCGGCAGCGCGATTTCGCTGCTCGCGGGGCCTGGGCACGCCGGGGATCGCCGCCCGAGCGACATAGCCTACCTGCGCGCGGCGCCGACTCCGCACGCTTTTCCCGCGGTCTCGCCCGGTGGGGCGGGCTGCGGCGGCCACGAGGCGGGCCCCGAGGGGATCAGTAGACAGCGCCTTGCACCCAGTCGGAGTCGATGTTGAGCTTGATGCCGCCCACCTTCTCCCAGCGCGGGCCCTCGTACTGCTTGATCCGCCGGCCAGGCGACCACCAGGACCTGAGCAGGTACGGGGTACCGACCAGGTTGGCCCGGTTGTCCCAGAGCGCGAACCACAGGGAGTCGGGCTTGGCCACCCGGCGCCCGTACACGGTGGTCGCGTTGCCAAGATCCTCTGCTCCCGACGCGGCGCTTGAATAGACACCGGAGACATAACCGCGGGCGTGCAGCTGCCTTGTCCACTTGTCGAGAAAGGAGAGGACGCTGTCGCGGCAGACCCTGCGGCCGCTGTTGTAGGCCTCCATGTCGAAGTAAATGGGGCCGCCCTTGCCCAGCCCGAACGATTTCGCGTCGAGCACGGCGCTGTTGGCGGCTCCCGTCCCTTCGGATGACGCGTGCCGCGGCTCGATCTCCTGCCCGAAGCTGTTGCAGGGAGCCTGCAGCCCCACGTATATCGGGATCAGCGACCAGTCCATTTTCCTGACCTTCCGCACCCACGACGCCGAGAGGTTGCCATAGCCGCACCCCATGTTCGCGCCGCCGATGTAGATGGCGACGGCTGAGTATCTTTTCCGCCAGGCCCGCATCGCGTCGAGCGACGGAGCGGTGCAGGTGTCGAACCCCCTGACCGGCACCGATATCCGCGCCGTCAGGCTGGCCGTGGGCGTCGGCAGGGGGCTCGGGCTGCCGGACGGCACGGGTGACGCTGGCGCGGGTGACGCCGCCGCGGGGGGCCGCGGCGCGGGTGACGCCGCCGCGGGGGGCCGCGGCGCGGGGGGCGGAACCACCGACGGTGGCACGACCGAGGGTGACACGACCGACGACGGCACCTGCGAGGGCGTCACCACCGCGTGCGACGCCACCAACCGCGACGCGTGAGCCGCGGGACGGCGTCCCGTAGCCGGGGCGAGCGCGGACTGGCGGAGTGCGACCGGATGGCCGGTCCGGGCGACCCGCAGGCTGCGCAGCACCCGCCGTATCAGGCCCGGGTCCGGGCCGTAGGTGGCGCTGACCGACACCCCGGGCCGCTGCCGACGCTCGCCGCCACCAACCTGGGCGCTCTGCAGCACCACCGCCGGTCCGCCCGGCCGGCTCGCCGCTCCGCCCGCCGCGGGCGGCGCGATGCTCATCGTGTCCGTCTGGCCGACCAGGTGGGCGGGGCACCGCTGGTCGGTTCCCGGCGTCCCGAGGTAGACGGCGTTGACGTCGTACCGCACGCACCGGGCGGAGCGGGGGCCGAGCCGGTACACCGGCCAACCCGCCGGGACGCTGACCGCGTACCCGCCGAAGCGGACCGTCTTCATCCGCGGCCGCGGGTGCCGCCGATGCGCCTTCTGGCTCCGCTGACCGCTTTCAGGCCGCTTATTTTCGGCGGGTGTTGCGGCGTGTCTGTTTTCTTTCGCCACGGGGATGTGCTTGCCTGGGACTTGAACGGGCGAGGCCGCCGCGCTCGTGGCGTTTATCGCACCGGAAAACCCAAACGTGGCTGCGAGGATAAGGCAGGCCACGGCCGTACGTCCCATCAAGCCCCCTTTTAATGGCTGGCCACCCGGTTCTCACATGTACCCGTCTGCCGCGCTGTCACGCGTCGCCGGCAAAATCGTGCGCCAATAGCCGCACGCGGCCGGATCCTTTCCATGGGTATGCGCGCTTTGGTCAGGGATCGTGCCGTCAGGAAACCGTTCGGGTAACGCCCCGGGTGGCACACCGGCGGCGCCCGGGCGAGACTGAGGCTTCACGGTGCTGGCCGGGCGGGGTGGCGCGTGTACGTGAAGCGCTGGTACTGGCCCGATGCTACTGAGGCTTCACGTTGCTGCCGGTTACCAGGTTGGGCTCGGCGCCGCCGTAGCGCCGGTCCCGGCTGGCGAATATCTCGCACGCGCGCCACAGGTCGCGCCGGTCGAAATCGGGAAAGAGCGTGTCAAGAAACACGAATTCGGCATAGGCCGACTGCCAGAGCAGGAAATTGGACGTGCGCTGCTCCCCCGACGACCGGATGAACAGGTCGACGTCAGGGATTCCCGGCTCGTCCAGATAGCGGCCGAACATCTTCTCGTTGACCTGGTCCGGGCGCAGCTTTCCGGCGGCCACGTCCGCCGCGATCGCCGCGGCGGCGTCGGCGATCTCGGCGCGGCCGCCGTAATTGACGCAGAACTGCAGCGTGAGCACCGAGTTTCCGGTTGTCAGCCGTTCGGCGTATTCAAGCTCGGAAATGACGCTGCGCCAGAGCCGCCGTGGCCGGCCCGCCCACCGGACCCTGACCCCCATCTCGTGGAACTCGTCGCGCCGCCGGTGGATCACGTCGCGGTTGAAGCCCATGAGGAAGCGCACCTCATCCGGCGAGCGGCGCCAGTTCTCGGTGGAGAACGCGTAGGCCGACAGGTACGGGATGCCGAGCTCGATCGCGCCCATGATCACGTCAAACAGCGCCGCCTCGCCGCGCTTGTGACCCTCGGTCCTGGGCAGCCCGCGGGCCTTGGCCCAGCGCCCGTTGCCGTCCATGACGAGCGCCACGTGCCTGGGCACCAGCTCCGGCGGGATGGCGGGCGGCCGGGCGCCGCTGGGGTGCGGGTCCGGCGGCCGGATGCCGTCCCGCCCCGCCCGCACACCGCCGGGCTCGGGCGGCGGGCTCGCGAGCGGGTCGCGACGACGCATCAGACATGCTCCACATGACGCAGCGAGCGGATCGAGTGCTCCAGGTGCCACTGCAGGTACGCGGCCACCAGGCCGCTGCACTCTACCCGGTGCCGCGGCTCGCTCGCGTCCGCGCCGGGCCAGTCGCCGCGCAGCAGCGCGCTCATCAGGTCCACCGTCTGCGTGGCCGGCGTCGCCGCGCCCGGCGGCCGGCACGACCGGCAGGTCAGCCCGCCGGCCGCCACGGCGAACGCCTGCGAGTGCTCCACGGCCGGCCCGTCCTGGCCGCCCCCGGCCTGCGCGGCCCCGTCCTGCGCGGCCCCGGCTTGCGCGGCCCCGGCCCCGGCCGGGCCGCGCAGCACGGTCCCGCACATGGCGCATTCCTCCAGCGAGGGCGCGTAGCCGGCCACGGCGAGCGAGCGCAGCAGGTAGGCGTCGAGCACCAGCCGGGGGTCGTGCTCGCGGGCGCCCAGGGTGCGCAGCCCGCCCACGAGCAGCAGGAACTGCCGCAGCGCCGGCTCCTTCTCCTCCGGCGTGAACCGCTCGGCGGTCTCCAGCATGGCCACCCCCGCGGTGTATCGCGGGTAGTCGCCGGTGAGCCGCTCGCCGTACGGCCGCAGGGTCTCGGCCTGGGTGACGATGTCGAGCGAGCGCCCCGCGTAGAGCTGCAGGTCGACGTGGGTGAACGGCTCGAGCCGCGCCCCGAACCGTGACTTCGTCCGCCGCACGCCCTTGGCCACCGCGCGCACCCGGCCGGTCCGGCGGGCCAGCAGCGTGATGATCCGGTCCGCCTCCCCCAGCTTCTGGGTGCGCAGCACGATGGCCTCGTCGCGGTACAGGCTCACCCCTCTATTGTCCCGCCCCGCGGGCGCCGGGCGCGACGAGCGGGCCGGCGTGGCGCGGCTCGCCGGCCTGGGGTCAGCCGCGCCGGGCCTGGGGTCAGCCGCGCCGGGCCCGGGGTCAGCCGCGCCGGGCCCGGTTCACCGCCGACAGCACCGCGCGCATCGAGGCGGTCACCGTGCTGCCGTCGATGCCGATCCCCCACAGCGTGCGCCCGCCGATCGAGCACTCGACGTAGGCGGCGGCCTGGGCGTCGCTGCCCGCCGACAGCGCGTGCTCGGCGTAGTCGAGCACCCGCACCTCGGTCCCGATCGAGTCCAGCGCGTCGCAGAACGCGGAGATCGGCCCGTTGCCCACGCCCTCGAGTTGCCGCGCCACGCCGTCCACGGCGACTTCCACCGTCAGCGCGTCCTTGGCCTCGACCGCCGCCGACGTGTACTGATCCAGCAGCGTGAACGGGCCAGGGGCGAAGTACTCTGCCTCGAAGATGTCCCACATCTCCGCCGGGGTCACCTCGCCGCCCTCGGCGTCGGTCCGCGCCTGGATCAGCCGGGAGAACTCGATCTGCATCCGGCGCGGCAGGTCGAGCTGGTGCCCGGCCTTCATGATGTAGGCGACGCCGCCTTTGCCGGACTGGGAGTTGACCCGGATCACGGCCTCGTACGTGCGCCCCACGTCCTGCGGGTCGATCGGCAGGTACGGCACCGCCCACGGCAGCTCCGCCGGCGCGACCCCGGCCGCGGCGGCCTGCGCCTCGAACGCCTCGAAGCCCTTCTTGATCGCGTCCTGGTGTGACCCGGAGAACGCCGTGTAGACGAGCTCGCCCGCGTACGGGTGCCGCGGGTGCACCGGGAGCTGGTTGCAGTATTCGACCGTGCGCCGGATCTCGTCGATGTCGGCGAAGTCGATCATCGGGTCGACGCCTTGGCTGAACAGGTTCATGCCCAGCGTCACCAGGCACACGTTGCCGGTCCGCTCGCCGTTGCCGAACAGGCAGCCCTCGATCCGGTCGGCCCCCGCCAGCACCGCCAGCTCGGCGTCGGCCACCGCGGTGCCCCGGTCGTTGTGCGTGTGCACCGACAGGCAGATGTGCTCGCGCCGGGACAGCTGACGGCTCATCCACTCGATCTGGTCGGCGTAGACGTTCGGGCTGGACCGCTCCACCGTGCACGGCAGGTTGAGGATGATCTCCCGGCCCTTCCCGGGCTGCCAGACGTCCATCACCGCCTCGCAGACCTCGGCGGCGAAGTCGAGCTCGGTGTCCATGAAGATCTCCGGCGAGTACTCGTAGCCGAAGTCGCACTCGCCCAGGTATGCCTCGGCGTACTTCATCACCGAGCGGGTGCCCTCGACCGCGAGCTCGCGGCACTGGTCCCGGTCGATCCCGAACACCACGCGGCGGAACAGCGGCGCGGTCGCGTTGTACATGTGCACGCTGGCCCGGCGGGCGCCGGCCAGCGACTGCAGGCTCCGCTCGATCAGCTCGTCCCGGGCCTGCGTCAGCACCGAGATCTGCACGTCGTCGGGGATCCGGTCACCCTCGACCAGGTCCCGGACGAAGTCGAAGTCGGCCTGGCTCGCCGACGGGAAGCCGACCTCGATCTCCTTGTAGCCCATGCGTACGAGCAGGTCGAACATCTGCCGCTTGCGGGCCGGGCTCATCGGGTCGATGAGCGCCTGGTTGCCGTCGCGCAGGTCGGTGGACAGCCACCGCGGCGCGGCGGTGATCGTCCTGCCGGGCCAGGTCCGGTCCGTAAGGACGACGGGCTTGAACGGCGTGTACCGGTGACACGGCATGCCGCTTGGCTTCTGGGTGATGGGCATCTGTGCTGCTCCCTGGTCTCTGCTCCCTGGACGGGGGCGGGGGCGGCCAGCGGGACAGGCCGAACCTCCGCGGCGAGGGAGCCAGCCGTTATCGGGCCCCGCCGCGGCCGCTAAGGAGGAGCAGCTCGCGCAGCATCGCAGACAAGATTACCAGCCCGAACGGCTGCGCGCTTGACGGCGGTGCCCAGCCGCCGGCGCCGTCCGGGCCAGGCCCTGGCCCGGGCCGGGCGTGACCGGCCGCCCGCGAGGTCAGCCACCGGGGCGCCGGCCTTGGCCGCGCTTGCGCCGCGGTCGCGCTGCGGCCACCGTCCGGGTCCGCTGCGGCCACCGTCCGGTCCGCCGCGGCCACCGTCCGGTCCGCCGCGGCCACCGTCCGGGTCATTAGTAGGCGGTTTGGTGTTCACCGGTGAACAGTAAACCGCCTACTAACCGCTTCGGGTGCCCGTGCGGGGAGGTGGTCGGGGCGGGTCACTCGCTGGCGGCGGCGCGCTCGGTCATCGAGATCACGCCGTACGCCTGCGCCTGGGTCATGCCGAGGTCGGCGGCGATCGCCTGCGCGGTCTGCCGCTCCGGGTCGCTCAGCGGGCCGTCCGCCATGCCGATGCGGACGACCTCGGCCAGGAACCACTCCCTGGCCTGCATCGCGAGCTGGCTGCCCACCTGGTTGAGCGCCGGGGCGATGTACTCCGGCGGCTGGGCCAGGTCGCTGTCCAGCGCGGCCTGGCCGTAGTCCGCCGCGCCCGCGCCGGTGATCGCGTCGATGGCCTTGCGCCGGGCCGGCTGGCTGCCCGGCTCGCCCGCGCGCAGCATGGCGGAGGCGGCCGCGCGCATGCCGGCCGGCAGCGCCGCCTGCATCTGCTCGGCGGTGGGCAGTGCCAGCGCGCTGGTGTGATAGCGCGTTGTGCAGGTGAGGCACTGGACGTGCTCGCCGGCCTTGTTCAGCGGGATGACCGGGATGAAGAACAGCGTGAAGAAGCGCCGGCCCGCGCGCAGCCGGTAGTGGCGGTCGCCGCCGCACTGCCTGCAGTGAAAGACGCCCTGCCCGATCGTCCGGTAGAACACCCGCAGTCCCCAGATGATCAGCAACCCAGCTCCCTCCGTCATCGCCGATGAGCCCGGCCCCGGCCTGGGCGGAGTCCCCCGCCGCCGCGTGGCGAGCCGCAGGTCACCTCCCCTGGTGCCGCCGGTCACGGCGGGCGGCGTCCCCGGCCGCCGGGGGCGAGGCCACGTCCTCGGTGCCGACAGTCATCCACGTCGAAGGACGGCGGGCTCCCCTCGCCGCGGTCCATCCTGCCGCAGTACGTCGCCGGGCGGGTGTTTTAGCCGGAAACCGCGCATCCGCCAGGAACGGGGCACCGCGCGGGAGGTCCGCCCGGCCTGGCAGAAAACCTGTGGCGTCAGCGCGCGCACGGGGCTTTCCTGGAGGGATGCGCATCGAGCGATTCGACCCGGCCACAGACACCGCGCAGGTCCGGGCCTGCTATGAGATCTACGCGGCTGGCCTGCCGGTGGACGACCCCGTCGGCCCGCCGACGGGGCCGCGCGTCTTCGCCGGCTGGCTCCCCGCCGGCTGGAGCTTCGCGCCGCGCGAGACCTGGCTGGTTCCCGGCGAGGGCGGTGACCCCCCGCCCGCCGCGTACGTGCTCGACCTGCCCGTCCGGCAGAACACCCACCTCGCGTCGGCGGAGATCTGGGTCCATCCCGGCCAGCGGCGGGCCAGACTCGGCACCGCCCTGCTCCGGCACGCGGCGGACCGGGCGCGCGGGGCTCGGCGCCGCGAGCTGACGGGCGCGACCCGGGAGGGCACGGCCGGCGCGGCTTTCGCGGCCGCCACCGGCGCGCGCGTCGGGCTTACCGAGGTCCGGCGCGTCCTGCACCTGGCCGACATCCCCGGCGGGCAGCTGGACCGGCTCCGGGGCCGGGCCCAGGCGGCGGCCGCCGGCTACTCGCTGCTGACCTGGACCGGCGCGACCCCGGAGGAGTACGTCGACGGGGCCGTCGCCGTGGACAACGCCATGGCCGACGCCCCGCACAGCCCCGGGAAGGAGCCACACGTCAACGACGCACAGCACGTCCGGAAGAGCGACGACCGCGCGGCGGTGATGGGGCTGCGCCGCTACAGCGTGGGGGTGCGCCACGACGCGAGCGGTGAGCTGGCCGGCCTGACCCAGCTGAGCGTGGATCCCGAGACGCCGGGCTGGGGCTTCCAGGAGCTGACGGCCGTGACGCGGCCGCACCGGGGGCACCGGCTCGGGCTGCTGATCAAGGTGGCGATGATGGACATGCTCGCCGCTGCCGAGCCGGGGCTGGAACGCATCGTCACCGGGAACGCCGCCACGAACGAGCACATGATCGCCATCAACGCCGAGCTAGGGTTCCGGGTGCTTGATCACTGGCTGAGCTGGCAGCTCGACGTGAGCCAGGTGGCGGCCGGCCCGGTCGCCTCGGCCGCGCAGGCGTGATCAGTGAACCTTTTTCAACCTCAGAAGATCTCCCGTCTCTCCGCGATGCGTAAGGGGCGGTTGAAAAAGGCTCAGTCGTAGAAACCCAGGCGGCGCAGCTGCTTGGGGTCCCGCTGCCAGTCCTTGGCGATCTTTATGTGCAGGTCGAGGTAGACCTTCGTGCCGAGCAGCGCCTCGATGCGGTTCCGCGCCTTCGTCCCGACCGCCTGGAGCCGCGCCCCGCTGGGCCCGAGGACGATCGGCTTCTGGCTGGGCCGCTCGAGGTAGAGGAGCGCGTGCACGTCGGTCAGGTCCGGCCGCCCCGGCCGCGGGCCCATCTCCTCCACCACGACCGCGATGGAGTGCGGCAGCTCGTCGCGCACGCCCTCGAGCGCGGCCTCGCGGATGAGCTCGGCGACCATCACCTGCTCGGGCTCGTCGGTAAGCTCCCCCTCCGGGTACAGCGGCCTGCCCACCGGCAGCTTGTCGATCAGCACGTCCTCGAGCACGTCGAGGCCGAACCCGGTCAGGGCCGACACCGGGACCACGTCGGCCCACTCGCCCAGCTCGGTGAAGGCGACCAGCTGCTTCATGACCTGCTCCCTGGTCGCTCGGTCGGTCTTCGTGAGGATGGCGACCACCGGCTTGTCGCGCAGCCCGCCCAGCTCCCGGGCCAGGTACCTGTCACCCGGCCCCACCGGCTGGTCCGCGGGCACGCAGAACCCGACCACGTCGACTTCGGTGAGCGCCGACCTGGCCAGGCTGTCGAGTCGTTCGCCGAGCAGGGTGCGCGGCTTGTGCAGCCCCGGGGTGTCCATGATGATCAGTTGCGCGTCGGGGCGGTGCACGACCCCCCTGATCACCCGTCTGGTCGTCTGCGGGCGGACGCTGGTGATGGCCACCTTGGCCCCGACCAGCGCGTTCATCAGCGTCGACTTGCCCACGTTGGGCCTGCCGACGAAGCCGGCAAAACCCGACCTGAAGCTGATGTGCGCTGGCGTCTTTGCCGCTCCCACCCGTTGATTATTGCGCGGCCCGCGGGCTGCGCGGACTACCAGACATCCCCCCCGCGCCAGTCGCAGGTGAGCTCCCCCGACAGGTCCAGCGGGACCCCCTGGGGAAGCACGAAGATCGCGCCTTCCTCGTCCTTCGTGCGCGTGATGCCGTCCGGGGTCAGCGCGAAGCACCGGCCGCGCCACGGCCGCCACCCGCGCGCCGCGTAGAAGGTCGCGGCCTCGTCGGTCGCGCCGAGCGCGCCCAGGTCGTAGGCGCGGCTGATGATCCGCTCCAGCGCGTCCATCATCGCCGCGCCGTGTCCCCGGCCGCGCCGGTCCGCGCGCACCCCGACGCCCTCCACGTACCCGGCGCGCAGCGCCAGGCCGGCGTGCATCAGCCGCCGCTGGATCACCGACGCGTGCCCGATCAGCTCGCCGTCCTCCCAGACGAGCGCGTGCATCCCGCCGAGCGAGTGCTCCCAGTCGTCGTCGGTCATGTCGTCGAACACGTCGCAGAGGAGCGCGCGTCCGGCGCGGAGGACTCCGGGATCGAGATCGGCCGTGTGAGCGATCTGCAGGTCTGCCACTCTGCCATCCTCGCCGCTCCTTAGCGCCCGGGGCGACGGGTTAACCGGCGGGGTCAGGCGCGGAGGGTGGCGCGCGGCGTGCCGTCGGGCGCGGCGTAGAACACCGTGATCTGATCGCCCAGGTCGCGCAGCGCCGCCAGGTCGGCGGGATCGGGCGCGTCCGCCTCGCCGACCACGGCGGCCGCCTCCAGGCTGGCCGCGCCGCTCGAGGCCGCCATCGCGACCGCCAGGCGCAGCGCGGACAGCTGCAGCGAGGGCAGCGCGACCG
>Ga0070698_100003425_pt1 | contig 17428 bp, 12 predicted proteins | sample KBSK1502metaG_FD_65477 | JGI IMG/M metagenome (GOLD analysis project Ga0070698, IMG submission 65477) | Corn, switchgrass and miscanthus rhizosphere microbial communities from Kellogg Biological Station, Michigan, USA - KBS K1-50-2 metaG | ecosystem: Host-associated > Plants > Roots >...
CAATGCGCCCTAGTGGCGCTGCTTAGGAACAAAATGCGAAGCATTCTGACGGTCCTCGGGATCACCATTGGGATTGCGGCGGTGATCTGTGTCGTTGCCATCGGCAAGGCCGGACAGGCGCGGGTCGAGCAGCACCTGAACAATCTTGGAGACAACTTCATCTGGATTGAAGCCGGCGGCCGCGCGGTCAATGGCGTCCGAACCGGGACTCACGATACCACGACGCTGACAGCTGCGGATGCCGTAGCCATCAAAAACCAGGTTGCACTCATCAAGAGCGTTTCGCCTAATGTTGATGATCCGATCCAAGTCATTTATGGCAACCAGAACTGGCACACGTCCTACCGCGGCGTTTCCCCAGAATACTTCGACATAAAGCGTTGGTACGTAAATCAGGGCGCCATATTCTCCCAGGAAGATGTCGACCGAGCAGCAGACGTTTGCGTGATTGGCGGGACGGTTCGGGATCAGCTTTTTGGCGTCGAAGATCCGATTGGCAAAGTAGTGCGAGTCAATAACCTTCCCTGTAAGGTGGTCGCTACGCTTAACCCAAAAGGGCTTTCGTTATCGGGGCAGGACCAGGACAATACGATCATCCTGCCCTACACCACTGCCCAAAAGAAGATCAAGGGGATTACGTGGCTGGACGACATCCTGTGCTCGGCCGTATGTCATACCCTGGAACCTGAACCTGCCTCAAAGGAAGAAAATTGGCAAGCCTGCCGTGGTTCGACCGACGCCTGTAAACGCGGCCTGTTCGATTTCAACATTTCGGAAAGCCTGACGATTCACTTCACCTGACCCTTGCCTACACGAAGGTCCGGCGGAAGGCTGTCTGCGATCGGGAGCGGTCAACCCTTTTAACCACACCAACTTCGCTCCATCACTCGATCATCAGATCATCTACGACCAGAATGGGAACATAGTCCCGGATGGGAATTATCGATACCGCCCGGACTCCTCCGCGACAGGTTCAATTTGGATTAAAGGCGATTTGGTAGGGAGAATCGCTCAATCAATCACTCACCGACTTGAGATCTACCAAATGAACTTCAATCCGAACTGGATTTGACGCGACGGCGTTGAGGTCGCGGTGATGATCCCCGCGCTTGGCAAAGGCGCGCCGCCATTCTGGCCGAAAATCTGATTGTTCGATGGGGTGGTGAAATTTGTATGGTTCAGCAAGTTGAAAAACTCCATGCGGAACTGGATATTGAACGTCTCCGAGATTCTCCGTACTGGGCTGTTCTTGAACACCGAAGCGTCCCAATCTAACAGGCCCGGGCCGATCAACGAATTGCGGCCGGAAGTTCCTAGCCTAGTTTGTGGATTGGGGAAGGCAAAACACGAGACACTTATGTAGTTCACTTTCCCCGGGTTCACTGCAGTCCCACATCCGGGTCCGGATATGCGGTCCGGAAACGCAAACGTTGCCTGGAATCCATTGAGGCCAAGCGGGTCACCTGAAATCGTTGCCGTAAACGGCACTCCAGAACTCGCCTGGACGATGCTGCCGAATTGCCAGCCACCGACGATCCAACGGACAACAGTTGAAGAAACGTCCGGCGTCGGTGCTTGCCATACCAGATTGGTGGAAAGAACGTGGCGGATGTCGAAGTCGGCAAGTCCTCGGCGGAGTTTGGGATCGAACAAAGGCAGGCTGGAAATTGAGGTCGCAAAAGGATTGCCAATCAACGTTGAAGAGCCTGTATCGATAGCCTTGGACCACGTATAAGAACTCCCGAATAGCAACCCGTGGCTCATGCGTTTGGTTACTTTCGTTTGCAGGGCATGGTAGAAGGAAGGCTCCGACCAAAAAATGCCACTAATGGGACCGAGGCTGGGGTTCAACTTGGTGCCGCTCCCTCTGGGGACCGGCCAAAAGAGGCCCTGGGTCGTGATCGAGGCAGGCTGCACAACGTTGACATCGTCCGCTCGAAAGGGGAGATGGTTCCCGCGTGAGCCGACGTAGCCGAGGAATACGGTGAAGTCTCGCGCGAAGTCCTGCTCGATGTTCAGATTCCACTGCATTACATAACTGCGCCCCGGATTTCGTTCGACAAACGCATATCGCAAACCACTGCTACCAAGCAAACCAAACGCTCCTGTCGGGAAACTGCCAGCCGGTGGATTCGCGAGGTTGGCTTGCAGGTAGAAGGGGGCGGAGAGGATCGTCAATATTTCGAATTGGTAGGTCAAAGGCAAAACGTCATAGATTCCAAAACCGCTGCGAATTGCGGTTTTTCCCTTGCCGAAGGGGTCCCAGGAGAAACCAACTCGTGGCTCGAGATTGAGTTTGGTCGGGTTGTCGAAGTATGGAGAGCCCAAGTTTGGGGTCGGGGACGTCAGAGTAGGAAGATTAGAAAGCTTCCCCTTCACTTCTGTGGGCACTGTGGATATCTCGTAACGCAACCCCAGGTTCAAGGTAAACCTAGGACGCAGCTTCATATCATCCTGGACGTAAAACCCAAAGAGACTCTGACGCAAATCTCGCGGGGTAATGGCGTTCGGAATCGCAGAGTTGAAGGATGTTGACATACCGTTGATCAGGAAATTCCTCAAGGATCCAAAAGTGAAAACGCCCGCAGGATTGGCCGATCCCTGCTGATTGAGCTGAAACCGCTCGAATGCGTAGCCAAACTTGATGGACTGAAAGCCCTGGGTCAGAAATGCATCGTCATAAAATTGAAACGAATTGTAGCGAAACGTGTACGGTCCAACGCCACCAAATCCACCAGGGAAATTGGTCAACCCCGAAATGTTAAGGCCGCCCACGTTCTTTCCCGGAACAAATCCGAGAGAAGGGTCCGATGCCAAGGGATTGATCGCACTCAATGCCTTGGGCGCCTCCACAGATACACGGCTGTAACCGAAGCGCGCGGAGTTCAAAAAGCTTGGAGAGAACACGTGAGACTCTTCAATCGTGACGAGTTGTCGCCTTGAGAAAGCACCCAACAGGACGGCGTTAAACGAATCCGGGGACGTGGACTTACCGTCATCGAAGAAATATGTTGTGACCAAGCTGTCGTGGTCCGAAAACCTGTGGTCTCCTCTCGTCGTGAAGTAATCCTCTCGAGAGATCTGTTCCGTCGTGAAGCTGAATGTACCGATATCTCCGTTGATGGGACCATTCGGCAGAGGGTATAGAGCAAGAAATGGCACGATCTGCGGTTTGACTGTGACCTTGCCAGATGTGAGCTGTCCGTTGCGCGCATTCGGGGAAGGGACAAAGATGTTCTGAGTTGAACTGAGTGATTGCCGCAACCCTTCGTAGTCGCCGAAGATGAATGTCTTGTCCTTCCGAATGGGGCCGCCCGCGCTGGCCCCGAACTGATTCCGCTTGAAGGGCGGGACCGTAGTTCCGTCAAAAAAATTCCGCGCATCCACGGCACTGTTTCGAATAAATTCGTATGCCGTACCATGGAACGAATTCGTTCCGGACCGCGTAACTGCATTGACGATGCCGCCGGAACTCTTTCCATATTCGGCAGACGCATTACTGATAACAACAGAGAATTCCTGCACTGCATCCACACCTAGATCCAAGCCTAAAGCGCTCCCTGGCGCTCCATTCGAATAGTCGTTGATGCTGACGCCGTCCACGCGGTAGTTATTCTGCTGGGGGCGATTTCCCCCGATTGTAAGTTGCGTCCCTAAGCCTCGGATTGGGCGGTTGTTGCTGATTGTGAGCGCTGTTTGGCTGCGAACGGTTGCGACCCCAGGCTCCAAGGTAGCCAATGTAGTCCAATCCCGGGCGTTTAGTGGCAATTCGCGGACGATGGTACCGTTGAGGACCCCACTTAAAGTTGATGTGGAAATTTCGACGTCCGTTAAATCTTCCTTGACCTCGATGGTTTGATTCACATTACCGACAGCCATCGCAATGTTCACCGTTACTGTAGCTCCCACATCGAGAATGATCCCGGTCTTCAGAATATTCGAGAATCCCATTGCCGATACCGAAACCTGATAGGGGCCGGGCACTAAATTCGGCACGCTGTAAAGTCCGGCATCACTCACCGCGGCGTTTCGGGTGACACCGGTCGCCGTATTCTTAATATAAATCTCTGCGTTCGTGATCGCGCCACCGGACGTGTCTGTAACCGTTCCGGTGATCGTTCCTCCTGTCACCTGGGCGCGCATTGGGAGCGGCGCTGATGCGAGCATGAGAACGACCACGAACGCGAAGAGGGAAGTCTTCTTATCGGCTTTCGTAAAAGCCCTCCTTGCCGATGAGTTTCTGGACAGCGAATTCGCGCGCTGAACCGAAGGTATTCAGCTCACACGTGGAAGAGAAACGCCACGCGGGAGTATAGCAACAAGGGTGCACAGCAGGAATAAAAGTCGAGATTAATTATCTTTAAGGTTCGCTCCGAACAGCGCAATGAGAGGTTCGCAAGCTTATGATGCTTCTTATTTGCTTCCTAGTTCGCGATGTTTATTTCCCAGAGCAGTTGGCTGTGGTCTTGAGCTCGACGCGAATGGTTTCTATGGACTATCGGCAACTTCTCTCCCTGATGCTCGAAATGGTGCTCGGGCTGGCACGAATCTCACAGAACCAGCCTTCTCTTGTTTTCCTTCTGGAGTTGTGAAGTCGGCCCGAGTGTAACCCTGAATTAGCCGGATCATTAAAGAATCGCATCCGCGTTCGAGGCATCTGCGTACTCCCTGTCCTACAACCAAGAACGTGCGGGCAGGAGGACAAGCACCGCAATGATTCCCAGAGACTTGAGGAAGAGCTTGTGGCAAGGAGAGGCCGCCAAGGCAATCGCAAGACCTTTCCACGAATTAATTTGATCTTTAGGCGTCGCAACGGATTAGTTAGTACCTGCACAAGGAGAGAAGCACGCGTGAACAGAATTCCAACTTTGCAAGCTTTTTACACCTGCGAGCGCATTCAATCAAGGAGAGAATAGTGCCTAACAAATACGCCGCGCGATTCTTGCTGCTGACTTTTCTTTTGCTTCTTATAAGTGTTGCTACTTGCCCGGCGCGACAGGAAGTCGTGCGGCCGCTCCGATTTGTGTCTGAGTGGGAAATCCCGCGTCCTCAGTGGGCGGAGTTCGAGGTGTACCAGAGCAAAAGTCTCCGGCCTGCGCTCGAGAAGTTGATGCGCAATGAATTAATCATCAGTTGGGGCATTTATTCCAGCATGGTGAATGAAGACAACATGCAGACCCATGGAATGTGGTTTGAGGCAAACAGCATCGCGGGATGCGACAAAGCTGTGCTCGAGCTCCTGAAGGTGCCACTCAGCCCTGGTTGTCGCTTCGGGGGTCAAGCACAGAGAGCGACTCTATCGAACCCAGTTCCGGCAGGCGAAAGCCGCGAGCGGCTCAGGCGCCCTGCTGTACGTGAATACGACGCAGATTCAGCAGGGCAAGCGTCAGGAGTGGCGGGAATGGTGGGACAAGTATCAGAAACCAAATTTCGAACAATACATGGCCGACGGGCTCATCACGGTGTACCAGATCATGGTTGATGAAATCCATACACAAGGTCCCAACTGGTCATACCTCATTTATGTAGCGCCGTCTACTGAAGCACTGGACAGATTAAATGACTCATTTGCCGCCCGTGTGGCTAAGCGCTCTGCGGAAGAGAATCGTGCGATCAACGACGCTCTGGACACGACAGTCATCCCAAGCGGGCACAAAGACTATATCGGAAGGATAAGCGCGTACGCGCAGAAATAGCGTCCGCATACCGAGAGGGGGATCGCTGCGATGCTCATGGCCAGGGAGAGGAAAGAGAGAGCTTCGACATCGGTTGGCATCCTAGTGCTTTTCCTATTCTCCATGATTGGAGTTCCGGCCGCCCCACAGGACTTCAAAACTCGAGATGAGGGACCACGACAACTTATCATCACCTATCATTGCTCACCGGCCGCTCGCGCTGCCTTCCGAGACTACATGCTCAAAGAGGGGCTCGCGCGCTTCGAAGGCTGGAAAAAACAGGGGATCTTTCAAGACTACAAGGTCTTGTTGGATTGGTTCGTGGATGCAGAAACCTGGGACATGCTCGTCATCCTTTCTTTCAAGGATTATGGCGATGTGGATAAGTGGAGAGCGATCGAGCGCTCTTCACCGGGCGGATTAGGCGCGGAAGGCCTGGCTTTCGGCTCACCCGCGATCAGTTATGCCATGGATCTATTCTTTCAGGGAACCTCCACGACAAGAAAAACGGATTCCGCTAAGAGTGTATTTCTGACCATCCCCTATGTGTATTATCCGGCGACTAGTCTCGATGAGTATGCGAAGCATGTCGCAGGATATGTTACTCCGCAGTTCGACCGCTGGATCAAGGACGATGTCCTGGTCAGCTACCAGATCTATATAAACCGTTTTCAGACAGGAAGGAACTGGCAGGCCCTCTTCCTGTTGGAATATAAAGACACCGTGGCCTTTGGCCAACGTGAGAGGGAAGTGGACAAGGTCAAAGCCGAGCTTGTGACGGATGCGAACTGGAAAGCGCTGGGTGATCGAAAACTAAAAATACGGACAGAAATGCAGACGACGACTTCGGAGTTATTGGCTCTGCCTCATTGATGCAGCTTCGCTCCCACGGATGCCAGTGGCGCAGTCGGTTGAGGCTGTAAGGCCTCGCGAGCCGACGGCGGCAGTTTATCCGCATTGAGAAGGAGCAGACTCACCTGCCAGATTTGGCGATCCGAGAGTGCCTGACTGTAACCAGGCATTCCAGAAAGCCGAATGCCGTTTCTTACCTTCCAGAAAGTGGATTGAGCCGGATCATTCGTTGCTCCCTTGCCATTAAGTAACTCAGGTGGCCTAGGGAACATTCCTAGCGCGTCAGCCGTCTGCCGCTGATTTGGCAGGCCGTGGCAGAAAGCGCAGTGCTCACGATAGATTTCTGCCCCGGCAACGAGGCCTTGCTCGTCGGTGGCGATGGGAACCTGCTTTGGCCTTTCTTTTAACATTCTCGCCCGAAGAGCCATGCGGGAGAGCGGTTTTTCGAACGGCAAAGGAGGTGCCGAGGTCGCCACGGGCAACGCCCCAGTTATGACGAAGAGATAGAAAACTAGCGGGACGAGAATTACGCCAGCTATGCAACCCCAGAGGAACTGTTTCATTGTCGCGCTCTCCTCGAATACAAACGGCTTAAGTGTTCTCGTGCGACGTCGGAATATTCCCGTGCGGCGAACCTCGAGCAGCAACTGTGGACTGCACCACTCTCTTGGCCCTCTCTGAAAGGGTCGCCGCCAGACATAGAAGCGATTACGCGAAGCTCCCCAAGAACCGGCAGGTCCGGCTGACGTTACGGCTGATCTGCTGGCAGTGCTGAACTATCCGAAGCCTCTTCTTGGCGTTGCGGGCTTGCGCGTGCTCGATGATCATGCCGAACCTCCTGGTTGAGGCGGGAAAAGTACCTCAATTGTCCGGCATCTGTTAACAGCTGCACAATCCAAGCAAAAGGATTCTAAGCTGACCTTCACTGGTGGCTAAGGACTATAGCTGAGATCTGGCCGAAATCGAAGCAGCTCGCTATAAACGTGTGTGAAGGTCTTGCGCACATTAATCATAACGGCATCACCTTCTTCCTTTCCGTACACTTGCTCCATGACTTCGTCCAAGGATGTTTCCACCGGGCGGAAGTCTCTGTAGCTATTGCGATCTGTTACGAGCACGTATTGTGGTCCTTCGCCACCATTCGTCATGAAATACCAACGGGAATGTCCTCCAGCGCTATTGGGAGAAAGGAACGATTCGCTCGTGAAATTCGTTTTTTTGAGTGCGCCGTTCATTTTCTTGATGGATTGCGAGAATTCTCGTGCTCCTTCGGGCCTCACGGCGAAAATGTTCAACTGCAGGTACTTGGGCTGTTGATTGGGCTCGGGAGAGAGACTCAAGTCGGTCCGAAGAACATAGAACGTGGAGGAGGACGAGTTCAACGAAGCGCTGACATTCTCTTTGAAGTCGGTGTGAGCCTTCGCATTGAACTCCTCATGATCATCAAAATCCTCCCAACGATGACCAAAGGTGCCAGTAATATAGCTTCCAGTATCTTTTCCCGTGACAACCTCCCAGGTTTGCCAAGCCCACGTATCATGGTGTGCCTGGCGCCAAGCGAGGTGTCTCTTGATCCCTTGTTCGAACTCATCAATCCTGCCCGGTTTCGGCACGTCGAAGAAAATCTGCGCTACAGAGACGTCCGGTCCACTTGTGGTTGGGGTCTGAGAAAGCGGGACAAAGCAGAGAGAAGTCAAGCCCATCATCAAAGAGATTCTTCTCATCACTTAGAGCCCTCTCCGTTCCTTTCAAGCGTGTTTAGCAGCCGTTTTCTTACCAGATCAGCTTCAGCCCAAATTGCAGCTGGCGGGAAGTTGTTGCGGTTTGGTCGACTTGACCGGCGGTACTGATTGGATTTCCGGAAGCATCGAATAACGAGCTGTTGCTGATGGGAGGAGCCAGATTCACTCGGTTCAGTATGTTGAAGACTTCGAAACGGAACTGAACATGGAAGGTTTCAGAAATCTTAGGAATGTTAGTGTTCTTCGCGAGTGAAAAATCAAGGCTCGACAATCCAGGACCAATAAGTGAGTTGCGACCGGCATTTCCCAGTCGATTGATGGGACTTGGTGCGGCAAAACACTGTGTCTTAATGTAGTGGTCGCCATTGCCCGGATTCACGGCAGTCCCGCACGCCGGCCCAAAAATGCGATCGGGGAAAGAATAGGTGTCTTCGCCGGAGCTGTTCATGCCCAAGGGATCTCCGGCGATAAGAGGCGTAAATGGCAGCCCACCGCTTGCCTGATAGATTCCGCCGAGCTGCCAGCCACCGAACGCCCAGAGTCCAGCACCAGAGAGCGAGTGCGGTGTAGGGATCTGCCAAACGTAGTTGACAACCAAGTTGTTGCGAATATCGAAATCGGAAAGACCTCGACGCAGCCTGGCGTCGAAGTAAAACAAGCTTGAGATTGAGTTGCCGAACGCGTTTCCGGCAAGCGTGGAAGAGCCGGAATCGATGCTCTTGGCCCAAGTATATGAGCCACCTATCTGCAGCCCGTGGCTCATTCTCTTCGAAACATGCACCTGCAGTGAATCATAGTAAGAGGAGCCGACCCACGAAAGAAGGCTGATCTGACCGAGATTTGGATTGACCTTGGTGCCGCTGCCCACCGGCGTCGGCCAGAGATATCCGGCCGGGGTGTGCGCTATCGGCAGGACGATGTTAGCGTCGTCGACGCGAAATGGTTGATGAACGCCGTGGGAGCCGACGTAGCCTACAAAGAGTGTCAGATCTTTCATGATCTCTTGCTCGGCGTTGAAGTTCCACTGCATCACGTAGTTTCGTGACGGGCTGGTTTGGATCGTGACGTAGCGCAAGCTGTTAGGACCCAATAGGCCAATAGCTCCCGTGGGAAACGTGTGCGGGGTCAGAGTGGTCGTTCCGGACTCGAAGAACGGGGCCGACAAAATCGAGACAAGCTGAAACTGGTAGGTCAGGGGGAGTACATCATAGATCCCAAACGCTCCCCGAATGGCGGTCTTGGCATTGTGAAATGGAGACCAAGAAAATCCTATCCTTGGCTCGAAATTGCGCTTGGTAGGATTGGAAAAATACGGGGAACCGAGCACAGGCTGGGTATCCGTAATGCTGTGAAGGTTAGTCAGTCGATTGGTGGTCTCGGTTGGTACTGTGGCCATCTCATACCTCAGGCCAAGATTGAGGACGAAATTCGACCGCAGTTGGACGTCATCCGCGACATAGGCGCCGAAAACCGTCTGCCGAAGATCACGCGGTGTGATCGTTCCAGGCAGCGCGGACGTGAAGGTTCTTGGTCTATTGGTTAAGAAGTTCTGAATCGAGCCGAAGGCGTATTGCCCGCTTGGCAGAGCCCTGCCAATCTGATTCGCTTGAATGCGCTCTGCGGCAAAGCCGAACTTCAACGAGTGCTTTCCCTTGGTAAGGAATGCGTCGTTGTAGAACTGGAAGGAATTGAAGTGAAAATCGTATTCACCTACGGCGCCAACTCCACCTTGGTACAACGTGAGTCCGGAAACGCTAATTGCCCCAACATTTCTCCCGGGCACAAACCCCAGCGAGGGGTCGTTTGCAATCGATCTTAGCGCGCCCAGAGTCTTGGGAGCTGCGGCTACGACACGGCTGAATCCAAAGCGCGAAGTGTCGATGAAATTCGAGCTAATCGTATGGCTCTCTTCCACGGTGGTAAGTTGCCGACGTGAAATTGTGCCCAGCAGGATGGTATGCAGTAGGTCGGGTGCGCTTGTATTGCTATCGTCGAACATGTACGTAGCGTTGAGGCTGTCAGCGGTCGAAAACTTATTGTCCAAACGCGTGGTAAAGAAGTTTTCTGTGGCGACTTGCGTATTTACGACAATGAAATTCCCCCGATCCCCGGAAATGGAGCCGTTCGGAAGAGGGTAGAAGGCAAGGTATGGCACTACATTGGGATCTACTGCGACGGTTGTTCCGTTCGCCAGATTACCGGCACGAGCGGCTGGAGACAGAACGACACCTTTTTGCGTGTTGCCCAGACTTTGCCTGAGTCCCTCATAGTCAGCAAAGAAGAACGTTTTATCCTTTCGAATCGGACCACCTGCTGTCGCGCCGAATTGATTTCGCTTGAAAGGCGGCTTTATCGGCTGCCCGTTCAAGATATCGAACACATTGCGTGCGTCGAGAACACTGTTACGTAGGAATTCATAGATAGAACCATGAAATGCGTTGGTTCCGGATCTGGTGATGGCATTAATAATTCCGCCTGAGCTACGGCCGTATTCGGCCTGAGCATTGCTTGTCACCACAGAGAATTCCTGAATGGCATCGACACCCAGGTCACCGCCCAAGACACTTCCGGGTGCCCCGTTGGCATAGTCATTCATGCTCACCCCATTCATGCGGTAGTTGTTTTGTTGAGGGCGGTTACCTCCAACCGTGAGTTCAGTGCCCCACCCGCGATTAACCCGTCCCGGATTGGCGTTCAGGCCGACCAGCGTTCTTACAGTCGCAACTCCAGGCTCCAAGTTTGCCAGCAATGTCCAATCGCGAGCATTGAGGGGCAGTTCCTGAACGGTTCTTTCATTTACGACGGCACTGACGGTGGAGTTCGAAGTCGCCACGTCCGATACCTCTCCGCTGACTTCCACCCGCTCGGTCGACCCTCCCACTCGGAGCACCAGGTTTACCGGTAGCTCGGCCCCAACTTCCAAGGTGAGGTCTTTTTCCACAAGAGTCGCGAAACCGTTAGCGGAAACGACCACCTGGTACGTCCCAGGGATCAAGTTAGAGCCGCGGTAAAGACCATATTCATTGGTCATAACCGTGGTGGTGATGCCGGTGGCGGTATTCTGGATGACCACGTTTGCTCCAGCGATGGTGGCGCCGCTCGTGTCACGGACCGTTCCGAGGATTGTGCCTCCGGTGACTTGAGCGGCTGCTTGGTAGTTAAGAAAAAGACTAAGAAAGCAAAACGCAAACGCAGCGACGCGGAGCATAGGTTCCCTGAGCTTCATGGCACCACCTCCAATGATTTCTAACTGGCGGGTGTGTTTTGCGCGAAAATTGGGAGGAGGATACGGCGTCAAATCAGGTTTGCATCATTAATTTCTCTTAATTCTATTCGCTTTCTTGATTGCGCCGGTGGCCCCGAGCCTGCGGTGAGCTGCTTGCCAAAAAATGGCGAAAGGTGGCCAAGCGACTTGAAGGCTTCCTCGAATCTATCGAGGCCGGCAGCGTGGCGCCCTGGTCGAAGTCAAACTACCAAATCAACTTTAGTCCGAACTGAATTTGGCGTGAAGGAGTCGCCGTTGTATCGACTAGGCCCGCCGTGGATATCCGATTGCCATTCGTGTCAAAGATAGTGTTGTTGTGCAGAGGCGGTGCAAAGTTGGGATGATTCAAGACGTTAAAGAATTCCATACGAAACTGGGCATTGAAGGTTTCCGAAATCCTCGGAATTCGATTGTTCTTAAACAACGACAAATCAAAATTCGAAAGTCCCGGACCCTCGAGGGTGTTCCGGCCAGCGTTACCCAGACGAGTGCTCGGATTGGGGAATGCAAAGCACTGCGTCTTTATGTAACTGTTGGGTGTACCTGGGTTGACCAAAGATTGGCAGCCAGGCCCTGCGACTCGATCGGGGAATTCAGTTCCAGCTGCGTCAGAACTGAGCAGACCGAGCGGGTCTCCTCCAAGGATTGCCGTAAACGGCAACCCGCTACCGGCCACGTAAATTCCTCCCGTTTCCCAGCCGCCGGCGAGCAAGCGAAGGAATCGCACGCCCGAAGACGGCCCCGGAATTTCCCATATGTAGTTGACCACAAGGAGGTTTCGGACGTCGAAGTCGGACAGTCCCCGACGCAACTTTGGATCGAAAAATGGAAGACTCGTTATCGAATTCAGAAAGGGATCTCCAGCTAGAGAGGCCGAGCCTTCGTCGATGCTCTTGGACCATGTGTAGGAGCCTCCAAACTGCAGTCCGTGCTTCATCCTTTGCAAGATTCGTAACTGCATTGCGTGGTACGACGAAGTGTCATTCCAAAACAATCCGCTAATCTGCCCCAGGTTAGGATTCAGCGTTTTTCCGCTGCCGGCGGGCGTCGGCCAAAAGTAACCTTGCGAGGTGTGCGCAACTGGTAGAACGATGTTCATATCATCGACGCGAAACGGCTGGTGTACGCCCCGGCTACCGACATAGCTGATCTGCGCGCTGAGGTTAGCAGCAAGCTGACGCTGAACATTGAGGTTCCACTGCATTACATAGTTGCGCGCGGGATCTGGATCGAGATGAAAGAAGCGGAGGCGGTTCGGACCCAGGAGCGGAAAGGCACCAGTGGGGAAAGACCCAGGAGCCAGCCCAGAGATGTTTCCTCTTTCGAAGAATGGGGCACTTAGAATGGACAGAAGTTCAAATTGATATGTGAGTGGCAGCACGTCGTAGATCCCGAACGCCGCTCGAACCGCAGTCTTGCCGTTGTGAAAGGGATCCCAGGAGAGCCCAACTCGAGGCTCAAAATTACGCAAAGTCGGATTCGAAAAGTAAGGCGATCCCAGGAAGGGCTTGGTATCCGTTGCGTTCCGCAGGTTGCTCAACTTGTTCGTCGTTTCGGTGGGCACAGTCGACATCTCATAACGAATCCCTAGGTTGAAGCTGAAATTCGAGCGCAAGTGAACGTCATCCTGAAAGTAAAAAGCCAAGATCGTCTGGCGAAGATCTCGCGGCGTGATGAGACCCGAAAGGGCCGCGTTGAACGACCTGGGCTTATTCGTTAAGAAGTTGGACAGCGATCCGAATGTAAAATTGCCACTTGGATTGGATTGACCTAGTTGGTTAGCTTGGATTCGCTCGACATATCCGCCCATCGTCAAAGAGTGAATGCCCTTTGTGGCGAACACATCGTCGTATACCTGAAAAGAATTGTAGTGGTAGTCGAACTCTCCGGTCGCACCTAAGCCACCAGGGAAAATCGGAAGGCCTGCCACGTTAATTATTCCTACGTTGTGTGCTGGCAGAAAGCCCAAGCCGGAGTCCTTCGCGAGGGGGTTGATGGCAGACAGAGTCCTGGGGGCCTGAGATACCACCCGGCTGAAAGCAAACCGCGACGAATTCAACACATTAGGAGTGAACGCGTGAGTTTCTCCCAAGGTCGCCAGTTGTCTTCTGGATATAGAGGCCATCAGCACGAAGTTGTACACATCCGGATTTGTAGTCTTGCTGTCATCGAAAAAGTATGTCGCCGAAAAGTTATCCTTCTGCGAAAACATGTTATCCACACGTGCGGTGTAAAAGTTCTCGTGGGATATTTGCGGGAGAGCGAAAGTAAAGGTTGCGAAGTCTCCGGTAGTCAGGCCGTTCGGTTGCGGGAAGATCGCCAGATAGGGAGCCACCTTCGGGTTGACCGTAACATTGCCAGTCGTTAGCTGACCCGAACGCGCCGCCACTGACGGCACGGTGGAGCGCTGGGTTACGTTCAAGGTTTGACGCAGTCCCTCGTAGTCTCCAAAAATGAACGTGCGACCTTTCCGGACGGGGCCACCAGCTGTGCCGCCAAACTGATTGCGCCTGAACGGGGGCTTGGTTATATCAAAGAAATTACTGGCGTCCAAGGCGCTATTTCGCAGGAACTCATAAGCTGACCCGTGAAACGCGTTGGTGCCAGAACGCGTGACCGCGTTAATTACGCCTCCCGAAGTGCGTCCATATTCGGCAGTAGCATTGCTCGTCACGACTGAAAACTCCTGGATTGCATCCACACCTAACACACCTCCCAGAACGCTGCCCGGTCCCCCATTGGTGTAGTCGTTTATACTGGCCCCATCCAGGCGATAGCTATTCTGTTGCGGTCTATTACCTCCGACCGCAAGCTGCGTTCCGAATCCACGATTGCTTCTTTCGAACCCGCTCGCAGCGGCCACTTGTGTTCGAACTGTGGTAACTCCCGGTTCAAGGCTGGCGAGCGCCGTCCAATCTCTGGCATTCAAAGGCAGCTCGCGGACTGTCGTGCCGTCGACAGCTCCACTGATTGTCGATGTTGAGGTCTCTACAGAAGGCGTCTCTGCGTTGATCTCAATCTTTTCGTTGACGCTTCCCACGCGTAACTGCACATTGATGACCACCTCCATTCCTACCGTCAGCGTGACATCGTTTCGGACGACTGTCGCGAACCCGGGCGCAGAGACCGTAATCTGGTATGTCCCAGGAATAAGATCAGGCGTGCGATAAATGCCCTGATCGTTGGTGGAAAGGCTTCGCACCAGATCGTTCGCGGTGTTCTTAATCAAGATGGTTGCATTGGGGACGTTCGCTCCAGTGCTGTCACTGATCGTACCGAGAATTGTGCCTCCGGCGACTTGAGCGCCCCCTGGTTCAATGAACAGAAGCCCGAGGACCAAGAAGGCAAAGGCAACGATGCAAAACAGAAGTCTTAAGGAAGTCATGGCACACCCTCCGTTACTCTCGAGCTTGATTGGGTCAACTTGCGTGAAAATTTAGGGCGAGAATACGCCTAGGAAATCCGGGATGCATCATTAATTTCTCTTAATACTATTTGCCTTATCGATTGGCCGCCGTCGAGAACACGGCTGGCAGGCCGTACCCAAACCCGATTGCACCGAACTATTAATTCGGCTCTGACCGTCGACGTCACATTATTTATTTCGCACGACGGTCGCGAATTTCAGGCGGGGCGTAACTAACGGGAACGAACGTTGGAATCTCCTGGGTCCTAGGAAAGGCTCTGTTCGGCGTAAACCATAGGTGACCCGTAGAGGAAAAAAAGATTGATTCCGTTAATCACATCGACGGCGAGCGGTGGCGACCCTCTGCAAGCCCCCAACCAACACTAGGGGGAGTGAATTCGTTAGGAGTCCTCTACTTTGTTGGTTTCCATACCCAGGCTCCCGTCTGGTCAATGTAGCCCGATCCGCCTCCGCTTTGAACTTCCGCTAGCCCACTTTCGAAGCTCTGGGCGTCCTCGAACTGGGGTTGAATCACGGTTTTGCCAGACTTGTCGATATAGCCCCACTTGTCGCCGACATTCACGGGGGCCAAACCATCGCGGAACTTGCGCGCATCATCGAAAGCCGGCTTGATGACCAGCTTTCCTTGTTTGTCGATATAGCCGAACTTTCCGCCGATCCGAACTTTATAGAAACTCTGCTGAGCCGAGACTTGCAAGCCAATGCACAACCACAACCCGGCAAGAAACCATAAGGGCCAGAGCTTTCGAACCTTAGCGCGGAAGCACATAGCATCTCCTTGCCTTCCACCTGTCGTCAGTCATAGCAAGAATAACGCTTACAGGTCACTGCAAAACACGAAGAGAGTAATTGGATAAGCCGACAGGGAGACGTTAATTTTGGTTTAGATAAAGGTTCTACCAAGGAATCCTGGCGCGTCTTTTGGAGCAATCGCCCAAAACGGAGTGGTCAGGAGTCGGGCTAAGCTAGACCTTCTAATCGAAATGTACGCGGTGATGCTTGTTGTGAGACGCAGGAGGGGTGTTGCGAACAATGCAGCACCGAGCATACCGACGAGAATTCGCGGTGCGCCGTTCCTTCTCGACCGCGAGAGTGGGCGCGGACGGCACTTACTTGCTGGGCTTCCAGACAAATTTTCCGGCTTTGTCGATATATCCAAATGCGTCGCCGCTCTGGACTTCCCCCAGCCCGTTTTCAAAAGGTCTGGCGCCGTCAAACTGCGGTTTGATCACAACTCTTCCATTGCGATCGATGTAGCCCCACTTCCCTCCGAGTTTTACAGGCGCCACCCCGTCTTCCGTGAACTCGTCGGCCCCATCAAACTGGCACGGAATAACGAACGTTCCTTTCTTGTCGATGAAGCACCATCGACCTTTTTGCGCGACCACTGCGTAGTCCGAGCCAAATCCTTTTGCCACCTCGAACTGAGGCTGAACCACCATGCGGCCGGTTCGGTCGATGTATCCCCACTGGCCTCCTACTTTCACAGGCGCGAGGCCCTCTTCCAGCGGGCCCAGTTCGTCCGCCGCGGGTCTCAAGAACACGTTCCCGTTTGGATCGATGAGCACCCATCTACCATCCAGCTTCACGCGCGCAGTATTCAGTTTTTCGTCTGGAGTGTTTCCGGAGTCGGCAAACGCTCGTGCAAAGTCGTACCGCAGAGGGATCCTAAACTCTCCCTTGGTGTCAACGAAGCCCCATCGGTCATCGACCTTCACGGCGCCAAGACCGATAAGGAAGTTGCGAGCATCGTCAAATCGAGGCTCGATGATGAAGCTACCGCTTTCGTTGATGTATCCCCACTTGGCGCCCACTTTGACCGGTGCGATGCCGTCCTGAAAGTGAAGAACATCATCGAACTTGGCTGGAATTACGATTCGGGCGCTATCGTCGATGAAGCCCCGCTTGCCGTTCAGATGAACGGCATATAGCTTCTTGGTTGTGTCAGCCTGGACGACGACGGCGTTGATTACAAGACTCAAAATCGTCAGACCGCAGACTCTGGGTAGTGCGAATAGCATTCTCAACACGCTCTTCCTCCCGCATATGCCATAATCGAAAGGCGCCCCATTTTCCCGGCCCTCGCAGTGCTCTCTGAAGCGAAGAGAGGGTAATCGGAAAACGAAGCAATAGAGAATTAATTTTCCGTAAGGTTCTGGTTTAGACCGGAGTGACGGCAGCCGCGTTTGCTAGGTAGCACGACATCGTCTCAACTCCACGGCTGAGCTTCTGACCAGCTTGTTGTGAATCCCGGTGACAATCAAATTGGAGCCTCTCTGTTTGCACCAATCTGCCGCGCCTGAAAGACAGAAGCGATCAGACACTGACTCATCACAAATCCCATTCGTCTTCCCAATGTCGGCGAGGTGGGCACGGGGGTCACACAGCCCGGGAAACGCATCTCGTCCCCTTAAAGGTGAGAGTTGGCTGAGCGATGGGACCGGACGAACGGAGATCAGGATCAATG
>Ga0070698_100003426_pt1 | contig 17427 bp, 14 predicted proteins | sample KBSK1502metaG_FD_65477 | JGI IMG/M metagenome (GOLD analysis project Ga0070698, IMG submission 65477) | Corn, switchgrass and miscanthus rhizosphere microbial communities from Kellogg Biological Station, Michigan, USA - KBS K1-50-2 metaG | ecosystem: Host-associated > Plants > Roots >...
CAGGAATTTGCTCCGCATTGATGGCGAGATAATGCGGGCACGTCTCGGCAGTGATCGACACTCGGTCTGCCTTTGCGTCTCGCAGCAGAGGAATCACTTCGCTGGCCGAGACGTGCACGATGTGTACGCGCACTCTGTGCCTGCGCGCAAAGCTCACCATCAGTTGCACCGCCTCGTATTCCGCCGCCGCGGGACGCGACGACAGATACGTCGCATATGCGCGTGGGTCCTGCTCTCGCAGGTCCGCCGCGGCCGCCTCGATCGGTCCGGGGAGCTCCGCGTGCACCAGGAGCGGAGCGTTCAACTGTGACAACATCGGCATCGTGCGCTGGAGATCGGACACCGAAACGTTGCGAAACTCGTTCACGCCGGACGGCACCAGAAAGCACTTGAATCCGAACACGCCGTCGGCCCAAAGCTGCGGGAGCTCGTTCACATTGCCCGGCACGACTCCGCCGAGGAAGCCGACGTCCACGCGACACTGCTTCTCGGCGCTGCGGCGTTTTTTCTCGAGCGCGGACGCCTTCGTCGTCGCGGGCACGCTGTTGAGCGGCATGTCGATGAGCGTCGTGATGCCGCCGGCCGCCGCGGCGCGCGTGGCGGACGCGAAACCCTCCCACTCGGTACGTCCCGGCTCGTTCACGTGGACGTGGGTGTCCACGAGACCCGGCATGACGATGAGGTTCTTGGCGTCGAGCACCTCGGCCGCCCGCGCGCCTCCCACGTCGTCGATGTGCGAGACGCGCATGACGCGTCCGCCCGCGAGGTGCAGCGTTGCGGGCATCACTCCTTTGCTCGTGGCGATGCGCTCACCGCGCACGACACCGGGCGCGACGGGCCACGTCATGTCAGGCAGTCGCGGTGTCGGCCCAAAACCGCCGAAGCAGATTGAGGGTCACTGTGCGACGATAGTCGGCGGTGGACCGCACGTCGTCGATCGGTTTGATCTCCTCGTCGAGCACCCGGGCGGCGTCGTCGATCGATCCGGCGGCGAGCGCGGCCTCGGTGCGCGGGACGCGTACGATCGTGGGCGCGACAGAGCCGATCGCTACACGAGGGCGGTCGCCACGAACCGCGGCCATCACGACTTTCGAGATCGCCTGTGCCGCGCGCGTTCCAACTTTGCGAAACCACTGCTTGCCCGTTTGTTTCAGCACCTCGATCGCGACAATCAGCTCGTCCGGCCTGCGGGCAGAGGCGCGATAGCCCGTGTAGAACTCATTGAAGGGAACGCGACGCTCGTCGGCCGCACTTCGCAGAACGACCATGGCGTCGGCCGCGGCGAGCACGGGCAACGTGTCGCCGGCGGGCGATGCGTTGGCGACGTTGCCGCCGATTGTGCCGCGGTTCTGAATCTGCGGACCGCCGATCTGCCGCGCAGACTCGACGAGCATCGGCAGATGCTTGCGCACGTGGCGCGAATTGATGATCTCCGTGTAGGTCGCTAGCGCGCCGATCACGAGCGTGTCATCGCGCATGCTGACACGGCGCAGCGAGTCGATGGGCCAGAGATCAAGAAAGCGTGAGCCGCTCAGTGTGCCGAAGTTGACGGCGACGTAGAGGTCTGTGCATCCCGCGAGCGGGACGAGCGTCGCGTCGTCGCGCAGCATGTTCAGCGCGTCTTTGAGCGACTTCGGCCGCCTCAGCTCCAGTGCGTTCGTTGCGGTTCTCATGCCGCAGATCTCTGCGCCAGGGGCCACGTACGACGTGATCCGGATTTTCCGGATTCAATCCTGATCACTTCCAGTGGCAGGATGGTTCGATGCGCGTGAGCGATGATCGCTGGATTTCGCATTGAATAATCAGGATGAATCCGACAAATCCCGATCAAGCAGTCCGTGACCGCTTGCGGGAGGATGCATCTGATCGCCCGCCATTCACGGATTGTATGGCTCGATAAATCGCCTCGTAACCCGTACAGCGACACAGATTGCCAGTCAGGCCGGTCTTGATTTGCTCCAGACTCGGATTCGGCCCGAGCGCGATCGCAGCCAAAATCATCCCCGGTGTGCATATGCCGCACTGCGCTCCCACTTCGTCCATGAACGCCTGTTGGAGTGGATGCGCGTCAGCAAGCCCTTCTATAGTAGTGACGGTCTTTCCCTCCGCGTGCGCCCACGGCACCAGACACGCGCACACTGGCACGTTGTCCACCAGCACCGTGCACGCGCCGCACTCGCCCTCGCCGCAGCCCTCCTTTGTCCCCGTGAGCCCACACTCCTCGCGCAGTACGTCGAGCAGGCGCTTCATCGGATGCGCGTCGACGTCGACGTCGGCGCCATTGAGCGTGAGCCTCATGCTGGCGTCGCGACCGGAGCACCATACGTCAGCACGTCGGAGTGTCGTTCCGCCGAGAGCCGAGAACCGATAGCCGAGAACAAAAGTTCTGGCGTCGCCGGAACTTCGCGCACGTCGATGCCGAGCGAGCGAATGGCGTTCACGATCGCCGGCGCGGGACCGTCGATCGGCAGCTCTCCGAGACCTTTGGCGCCGAACGGTCCCTCGGGAAACGGATTCTCGAGCAGAACGACGTCGAGCACGGGAGTGTCGAGCGTCGTCGGGATCGTGTAGTTCGTTAGCTGCGAGTTGGCCATCGCGCCGTTCTTCATCACGACCTGCTCGATGAGGGCGAAGCCAACCCCCTGGCCCGTTCCGCCTTCGATCTGTCCGGTCGCGAGCGCCGGGTGAATCGCCTTGCCGATGTCCTGCACCGCGGTGATCCGCAGCGGACGCACCTCGAACGTATCGCGATCGAGCTCGACCTCGGCGACGTCGCAGGCCCAGGCATAGGTGGCGTATGCATCGCCGCGGTAGCGATCCTCGTCCCACTTGAGCCACTCCGGGGGAACATGCTGTTTCTCGACCTTGAGCGGCCCGTTGCGCTTGAAGTGCTCTGCGGGCGACGCGCCATTCAGTTTTTCCTTGAGCTCCTGTGCGGCTCGCTCGAGAATCTTGCCGACCACCATGCACGTGCGCGACGCCACGGTAGGTCCGCTGTCTGGGACGACCGAAGTGTCGATGGGCGCCACTTCCACCTGCTCGTACGGAATGCCCATCGCGTCCGCCACGATCTGCGCGTGCATCGTGCGCGTCCCCTGGCCGATCTCGGTGCTCGACACGAGCAGCCGCACTCCGCGCTCCGTGCATTCGACGGCGGCGCGCGATGCGAGCTTGAGCTCGCCGCTCCCGGTGAATCCGGAGCCGTGATAGAACAGGGCCAAGCCGATTCCCCGATTGGTTCCCTTGTACTTGTTGCTCTTGCGTCGATACCCCGAGCGCTTGACCGCGTCCTTCAACACGTGAAGCGCGCTGCAGTCGCCGCGAAGTTTCTGGCCCGTCGCGGTGAGATCGCCGGCGCGCAGGGCGTTTCTCTCGCGCAACTTCACAGGGTCGACGCCGAGCGTCTCGGCGATGCGTTCCATGTGAACTTCCATGGCGAACTGCGTCTGCGGCGCTCCGAATCCGCGAAAGGCGCCGTTCGGCGGCGTGTTCGTGAACATCGCGCGTCCGCGGATCTTGGTGTTCGCACAGCGATACGGGCCGGCGGCATGGATGCAGCCGCGCGAGAGCACCACTGGGCTGAGCGTCACGTACGCGCCGCCGTCGATCACGACATCGACATCCATTGCGGTGATGCGTCCGTCTTTCTTGAGACCCGTGCGATGTCGAACGATCGATGGGTGACGTTTGGTCGTCGCCAGCATGTCTTCGACACGATCGTACACGATCTTCACCGGCCGGCCGGACTTGAGCGCCAGCAACGTCGCGTGGCACGCGAGCATCGACGGATACTCCTCTTTGCCGCCGAATCCGCCGCCGGTCTCCGTCTGCACGACGCGAACGTATCGATCTGGTCCAAGCAGCACGCGTAAGGCGCGGTCGACGTAGAAGGGACATTGGATCGAGCCGTACACCGCGATTCCATTTTTCTCGGGGACCGCGATCACACCGTTCGTCTCGATATAGACGTGCTCTTGGTGTCCCGTGCGGTACACGCCTTCCACGATCACGTCGGCGTTGGCGAATCCCTTCTCGAGGTTACCCTTTTCGATCAGCAGCTCTTTGAGAATCGTGTCGGACTTCGTGGGGTCGAACACCGGCGTCGCTGACTCGTAGTCGATCCCGACGTTCGCGGCGAGCAACGCGTCACGACTCTCGTGCGCGAGTAGGACGACTGGTTCGGCCGCGTGTCGCACGTCGCGCTCGACGAGGCACGGCTGATCGTCGACAATCAACGAGACGATGTTCCTGCCGGGAATGTCGCGATGATCGCAGATCGTGAAGCCAGTGGTGTCGAAGTCGTAGCGGATGTTCGTGATCCGCCCTGATGGAATCGTCGTGCGGATCGTGCGGCCGTGCAGCATCCCGGGCATCACCAAATCGTCCGCATACTTCACGCGGCCGGTGGCTTTCCCGATGCCGTCTTTGCGTTGGACGTTCGTGCCGACAGCGTTCATGGCGGGAAGTTGGGTGTCTCCGCGTGGGTGAGCAAGCGGAGAGATCGTTCCCTCGATGCCACGTACTGCTTTGATCCGGATTTCACGGATACATCCTGATCCTTCATAAAGCATTCACACTTCCATGAGCCAGACACGCAGGACCCTGAATGCTCATTGAGTGATCAGGATCAATCTGTTGAATCCGGATCAAGTTCTACGCGGCCCTTGCGCGAGACGCGCTCACGGACGCGCGCGCCGCGCCACACTTGCCCATCCGAAGCACGGGCAACAGTTTCGAGAATGCAAACGGTCCGCAACTTTGTCGGCGGCGAATGGCTCGCCCCGACTCCCTCCAATTGGTACGAGCTCACGAATCCGGCGACCGGTGAGTCGCTTGGCCGAGTGCCCATGTGCGGCACCACCGAGGTGAGCGAGGCAGTACGCGCGGCGCGCGAGGCGTTTCCGAAGTGGCGCGAGACGCCTGTCGTCCAGCGGGCGCGGTATCTCTTCAAATTCAAATCGCTCCTTGAAGAGAACTTCGACGAGATCGCGCGCATCGTTACGCAGGAGAACGGGAAGACGATCGACGAAGCGCGCGGGTCGCTGCGCCGTGGCATCGAGAACGTCGAGCACGCGTGCGGGATGCCGACGCTCATGATGGGCGACTCGCTCGAGGACATTTCCTCAGGAATCGATTGCGAGTACATGCGCCAGCCGATGGGCGTATACGCGGCGATTACCCCATTCAATTTCCCGGCGATGGTGCCGCTCTGGTTCTATCCCTACGCCATCGCCGCCGGCAACACGTTCGTCCTGAAACCGAGCGAGCAGGTGCCGCTCTCGCAGCTCCGCATCGTCGAGCTGCTGCAGCAGACGGGACTTCCCAAGGGTGTAATGAACGTCGTGCACGGCGGCAAGGACGCGGTCGACGCGCTGCTGCGCCACCGGGACGTCGTCGGCATTTCCTTTGTCGGCTCGACGCCCATCGCCCGCTACATCTACAAGACAGCGGCCGAACACGGGAAGCGCGTGCAGGCGCTTGGCGGCGCAAAGAACCACGTCATCGTCATGCCGGACGCCGACCTCGATCGCGCCGTCGGCATCATCAGCGAGTCGGTGTTCGGTTGCGCGGGCCAGCGCTGTCTTGCGGGCAGCGTCATCATCGGCACCGGCAAGAGCTACGAGCCGCTCAAGGAGCGACTCGTCGATTCCGCGAAAAGCCTGCGTCTCGGCAACGGTCTCGATGCCGGCGTGAGCATGGGCCCGGTCGTTTCACACAAGCATCGCGCGCGGGTGCTGAGCTACATCGACAGTGGCGTGAGTGAAGGCGCGAAGCTGGCGGTGGACGGACGCAAAGTCAGCGTGCCGCAATACCCAAAGGGAGCATTCGTCGGACCGACCGTGTTCGATCAGGTCGATCCATCGATGAAGATCGGCCGCGAGGAGATTTTCGGACCGGTGGCCACCGTCTCCAAGGCTGAGAATCTCGACGAAGCCATCGCGCGCGTTCGCGGCAGCGAGTACGCGAACGCCGTCTCCATCTTCACGACGAGCGGACGCGCGGCGCGCGAATTCCGGTATCGCGTGGGCGTGAGCATGATCGGCGTCAACATCGGCGTCGCCGCGCCCATGGCGTTCTTCCCGTTCGGCGGCACGAAGGGCTCGTTCTTCGGCGACCTCAAGGCGCACGGCAAAGACTCGGTCGAATTCTATACAGATAAGAAAGTCGTCATCTCGAGATGGACATGAAGAGGAAACGTTCTCGGCCCGCAAACGGTTCTCGGCCCGCCGCTGCGCGGCGGTCGGTTGTCGGTTCTCGGCGCTCCAACGGTGCGCGCAAGCAATCGAACGGTGTGCAGGCCGAGAGCCGAGAACAGACCCGGCCCAAGGCCGGGGCCGAGAACAGGTCAACCGGGGCCGAGAACAGAGTCGTTCGCGGCGGACTGATTCAAATGTCCAACCCGCTCAACGATCCCGACGCACCGGTGAGCAAAGTTGCCGACGCCATGCTCGAGAAACATCTCCCGCTCATCGAAGAAGCCGGGAAGCGCGGCGTTCAGATTCTGTGTCTCCAGGAAGTCTTCAACGGCCCCTACTTCTGTCCCAGCCAGGATTCACGCTGGTGCGACATCGCCGAGCCGATCCCCGGGCCGACGGTCGCGTTGATGCAGCGGCTCGCCAAGAAGCATGCGATGGTCATCATCGTGCCGATCTACGAGCGCGAGATGGCGGGCGTCTACTACAACACCGCCGCCGTGATCGACGCGGACGGCACGCTCCTCGGCAAGTATCGCAAGAACCACATCCCGCACACGAACCAGTTCTGGGAGAAGTTCTTCTTCAAGCCCGGCAATCTCGGGTATCCGACGTTTCAGACGCGCTACGCGAAGATCGGCGTCTACATCTGCTACGATCGGCATTTCCCCGAGGGTGCGCGACTCCTCGGCCTGAACGGCGCGGAGATCGTCTTCAATCCGTCGGCGACCGTTGCGGGCCTTTCGCAGTATCTCTGGAAGCTCGAGCAGCCCGCGCACGCCGTCGCCAACGGCTACTTCATGGGCTGTATCAACCGCGTCGGAACGGAAGCGCCGTGGAACATCGGAAAGTTCTACGGCACGAGCTACTTCGTGGACCCGCGCGGCAACTTCCTCGCGGTCGGCAGCGAGGATCAGGACGAGCTCGTGGTCGCGGACATGAACCTCGATCTGATCGAAGAAGTGCGGCGTACGTGGCAATTCTTTAGAGATCGCCGCCCCGACACGTACGGCGCAATGAGTGAACAACTTCCCTGAGTGTCATCCCGAGCGCAGCGAGGGATCTGCAGTTCACTTCAGATCCCTCGTCGCTGCGCCCTCGGGATGACATGAGTCTCATGCCCCTCCTCATCAAGAACGGCCGCATCATCACCGCTACCGACGACTACCGCGCCGATGTCTACGCCGCGGAAGACACGATCACGCGCATCGAGAAGTCGATCGACGCGAGCAAGCTCCCGAAGAAAACGGAAGTCATTGACGCACGCGGCAAGTACGTCTTCCCCGGGTTCATCGATCCGCACGTCCACATCTACCTGCCTTTCATGGGCACATTTGCGGCGGACGATTACGAGTCGGCCAGCAAAGCGGCGCTCGTGGGCGGGACGACGACGCTCATCGAGATGATCTGCCCCGGCCCCAAAGATGAGCCGTGGGACGCCTACCAGCTCTGGAGATCACAGGCGAAGAAGAAGGCGGCGGTGGACTACTCCTTCCATATGTCCGTCGTTCGCTTCGACCCGAAAGTCCGCGAGCAGTTCAAGCGCATTGTGAACGACGGTGTTGCGTCATTCAAAGTCTTTCTCGCATACAAGGGCGCGCTCGACCTCTCCGACGAGCATCTCTTCGCCGCGATGACCATGTCCAAGCAGCTCGGCGTCATCGTGACGGCACATTGCGAAAACGCCGAGGCGATCGACGCAATGCAGCGGTCGCTCCTCGGCTCCAATCGCACGGGGCCCGAGTGGCACGGGCCGTCGCGGCCGCCCGTGGTCGAAGCCAGCGGTGTGCACCACATCTGCAGCTTCGCGTCGCTCACGGGCGCGCACGTCTACACGGTCCACACCTCGTGCGACGACGCCGTGCGTGAAGCGATGAATGCACGCTACCGTGGCGTCGACGTGTGGATCGAAGCGGTCGCGCCGCACCTCATCCTCGACGAGACGTACGCCGCGCAGCCCGACTTCGAGGGCGCGAAGTACGTCATGTCGCCGCCCCTGCGTGACAAACGGCATCAGGATGTCCTGTGGAACGCACTGCGGTCGCGCTCGATCAGCACCGTCGCTACGGATCACGCGCCCTTCACCTTCGACAAGCAGAAGAAGATGGGGCTCGACGCGTTCACGAAGATTCCCAACGGCATCCCGACGATCCAGGAGCGCGTCGATCTCGTGCACACGTACGGCGTCGTCAAGGGACGTTTGTCGCTCAACACCATGGTCGACGCATGCAGCACGCAGGCCGCTCGCATCTTCGGCATGTATCCACGCAAAGGAACCATCAAAGTCGGCTCCGACGCCGACTTGGTGGTCTACGATCCCAAGTTCCACGGCACGTTCAAGGCTGCCGACTCATTGTCGAAGGCCGACTACTGCGCGTACGAGGGTTGGGAGCGCATCGGTCGGCCCGCGGTGGTGACCGTGCGCGGTGAGGTTCAGGCGCGCAACGGAAAATTCGTCGGCACCGTTGGACGGGGGCAGTTCATCAAGCGAGAGGCAACCCATGGCTAAGCCAACGCGGGCAGCGGGCAGCGGGAAGGGGAAAGCGACATATGATCGCCGCCCGGCGGCGGAATCAACGCCAAAGCCACCACGAGCCGGCGCCGCCCCATCCGCCGCCAAATCCGTTTCTTCCGCCGACGTCCGGGCAAAGCACAAGGAATTCCTCTTCCCGTGCGTTGCCACCTACTACGAGGAACCCGTCGTTCTCACCAAGGGCGAGGGCTCGTGGGCGTTCGACGCCGATGGGCGCGAGTATCTCGATTTCTTCGGCGGCATTCTCACGCTCGGACTCGGACACTGTCACCCTGAAGTCGTGTCGCGCGTGCAGGATCAGCTCGAGCAGCTGGGCCACACGTCGACGCTGTACCCGAATGCGATCCAGTCGAGGGTGGCCGAGCGGCTGGCGAAGATCACGCCGGGCAAATTGAAGAAGAGTCTGTTCACCACGAGCGGAACGGAAGCCAACGAAACGGCGATCCTGCTCGCGAAGATCTACAGCGGCAAGCAGGAGATCATCGCGCTGCGTCACGGCTACTCGGGCCGCAGTCTCACCGCGCAGTCGCTGACCGGTCAGGCGCCGTGGCGATTGGTCCCGACGCAGGTGGCGGGGATCAAGCACGCGATGTCGCCGTACTGCTACCGCTGTCCCTTCGGGCTGGAGTACAACGACGGTGCCTGCGGCATCAAGTGCGCCAACGACATTGAAGATCTCATTCGAACCGAGACGACGGGACAGCCCGCGGCATTCATCGCGGAGCCGATCCAGGGCGTTGGCGGGTTCATTACTCCGCCGAAGGAATACTTCGGGATCGCCGTCGGCATCGTGCGCAAGTACGGCGGCTTGTTCATCTGCGACGAAGTCCAGACGGGTTGGGGTCGCACGGGCGACCATTGGTGCGGCATCACGCACTGGGGCGTGGAGCCCGAGATCATGACGTTCGCCAAGAGCATCGCGAACGGCTTCGCCGTCGGCGCGACCGTCGCGACCGAAGAAGTCGCGAACGCGTTCACCGGTCTCACCATCTCGACCTTCGGCGGCAGCCCAATCACCATGAGCGCCACCGACGCGACGCTCGACGTGATGGAGCGCGAGAACACGCCGAAGCGCTCGGCCGAGCGCGGCAAGCAGCTGCGGGAGCATCTGCTTGCCTTCAAGGACAAATACCCTGTCATCGGCGACGTCCGCGGCATGGGGTTGATGCAGGGCATCGAGCTCGTCGAAGACCGCAAGACAAAGGAACCGGCGCCGAAACGGACGACCAAACTCCTCGAGGCCGCGAAGAAGCAAGGTCTGTTGATCGGCAAGGGTGGCCTTTACGGCAACGTGATCCGCATGGCGCCGTCGATGTTGATCTCCGCGGCGGAAGTTGACGACGCGATGGCGCGACTCGACAAGGCGCTCGCGGAGACCTGATGCCGCATACGACGGACAAACCCGAGTGGATGACGTACCCCACCGCGGAGCGGAAAGCGCCGCGGTTCGACATGTCGCTCACCAACCCCGACCTCGCGCCCGTCGATGCTGATCGACGCACTTGGAACTGGTGGCACATCGCGTCGCTCTGGATCGGAATGGCGATCTGCATCCCGACCTACACACTTGCGTCGAGTTTGGTCGATCGGGGTTGGTCGTGGCAGGCGGCAGTGGGGTCCGTCGTGCTGGGCAACTTCGTGGTGCTCATCCCGATGGTGCTCAACTCGCATGCAGGCACCAAGTACGGAATTCCATTTCCGGTGCTCGTGCGCGCGCCCTTCGGTGTGCTCGGCTCCAACGTCCCCGCGATTCTGCGCGCGGTGGTCGCGTGCGGATGGTTCGGCATCCAAACCTGGATTGGCGGCTTCGCGATCTTCAAGCTGCTCGAGGTGCTCACTCCTGGAATCGCGCATCTCCCGCGCGTTCTCCCCGCGTGGGTCGGACTCGGCACCGGTGAGGCGCTGTGCTTCCTCGTCTTCTGGGCGATCAATGTTTGGATCGTTCTCCGTGGGATGGAGTCGATCAAGCTGCTGGAGACGTGGGGTTCGCCCTTTCTCATCGCCGTCGGCGCGGCACTCCTCATCTGGGCGTTCACGCGCGCCGGCGGCTGGGGACCGATGCTGTCCAATCCCGCCACCTCTACTGCCGCGGTCACCGCCGGTGGTACCGCCGCCTCCAGGTCCGGTTTCAGCTCTATTCTGGGCGCTGGTCTTACGTCAGCGGTGGCATTTTGGGGCACGATGGCGCTCTCGATCCCGGACTTCTCACGCTTTGCCAGAAGTCAGCGTGATCAGGTGGTCGGTCAAGCGGTTGGCCTGCCCGTGACAATGGCGTTTTTCGCGTTCATCGGCGCGGCCGTCACCAACGCGACCGGCGTCATCTTCGGGCAGCGCATCGCGGATCCAATCGTGCTGCTCGCGCGCGTCGGCGGGCCCTTGGTGGTGGTGCTATCAATGCTCGGGCTCAGCGTGGCGACGCTCACCACGAACATCGCGGCGAACGTCGTCGCGCCGGCCAACGACTTCAGCAACATCGCCCCACACCGCATCCGCTTCAAAACCGGCGCGCTCATCACTGCGGCCGTCGGCATTCTCATGATGCCGTGGCGCCTCTACAACGACGCTGCCGCATACATCTTCACGTGGCTCATCGGATACGGTGCGCTCCTCGGTCCGATCGCGGGGATCATGATCATCGATTACTTCGTTCTGCGACGTCGCGAGCTCGTCGTGGAGGATCTGTACCGTCGCGGAGGCGCGTACGAGTACACGCGCGGCGTGAACTGGATCGCGATGCTCGCGCTGGCGGCGGGAATCGCGCCGAATCTGCCGGGCTTCCTCGGCGCGATCGGCGTCATCAACGCGTCGCCGCTCGCGAGCGGCATCTACGACTGGGCGTGGTTCGTTGGACTCGCGATTGCGGCGATCGTCTATCTGATCGGCATGCGACTTTCGGTCCCGACCGTGAGAGAGCCGGCACGTGCAAGCAGCTAGCGGCGCGCGCACGTCGGCTTCGTTCAGTAGCGAGAATCCCGTTCCCGCGCTCGCGCCCGAGCAGCTCGAGAAGAACTTCGCCGAGATTGCGCCGGCGCTCACGTCGGACGCGGCGCTGCTCGAGGCGAACAAGTGCCTCTACTGCTACGACGCGCCGTGCACCCAAGCGTGTCCCACGCACATCGACGTCCCCAGCTTCATCAAAAAGATCGCGTCGGGCAACATGCGCGGCTCGGCGCGCGTCATTCTCGACGCGAATCCGATGGGTCACTCGTGCGCGCGCGCCTGTCCCGTGGACGTCCTCTGCGAAGGATCGTGCGTGCTGAACGCGCGCGACGAACAGCCGATCAAGATCGCGCTGCTCCAGCGCCACGCGACCGACTGGGCGCTGGAGCATGACTATCAGCCGTTCCGCGCCGGACGCGCGAACGGCAAAAAGATCGCAATCGTAGGCGCTGGTCCGGCAGGTTTGTCGTGCGCACGCGACCTGCGCCGCAGCGGCTACGCCGTCACGATATTCGAGGAGCGCGGCAGCCCGGGCGGCTTGAACAGCTTCGGCATCGCCGAGTACAAGATGCGCCTGCCGATCGCGCTCGCTGAAGCGAAAATGGTGCTGGATCTTGGCGTGGAGATCACAACCGGCGTGCGCGTCGGCCGCGACGTCACGATCCAGCAGCTCCAGAAAGGCTTCGACGCAGTCTTCGTCGCGGTCGGGTTGGGCGGCACGCGCCGTCTGGGGATTCCCGGCGAAGATCTCGCCGGCGTGTCGGACGCGCTGGCCTTCATCGAGCACCTCAAGAGTCATCCGTACTGGAAGACGCGCATCGGACGCAAGGTCGTGGTCGTCGGTGCGGGCAACACGGCGATCGACGCCGCGACACAGGCCAAGCGACTCGGCGCCGAGCGCGTGACGATCGTGTATCGCCGCGGCGTCGAAGACATGTCGGCTTACGAGTACGAGTACGAGCTGGCCAAATCCGACGGCTGCGAGTTCCGCTTCCATACGGTTCCAAAGCGCGTGGTCGGCGACGCCGGGGTCACCGGTCTCGAGTGCGTGCGAAGCGAGCTCGGTCCGGCCAGGACAGATGGCAAGCGCGCGTTCAAGGAGCTCGCCGGAAGCACGCATGTCATCGAATGCGACACCATTCTTCGCGCGCTCGGTCAGACGCCGCGCGACGATCTGGCGAAATCGCTCGGACTGCGCGTGGACGGCTCGCGGCTGGTGAGCGACAATCCCAAAGTTCTCGTCGGCGGCGACTGCGGCAGCGGCGGCGCGGAGATCGTCAACGCTGCCGCGGACGGGGTGCAAGCTGCGAAGCGCATCCACGAGCTCCTTCGAGCATAGAGTATCAAAAGCATTAACCGAAGAGGGCGCCGAGGAACTACTTAAAACCGCAGAGGACACAGAGGGAAAACAAGAAACTTTGATCAATCTTTTGTAATTCTCTGCGTCCTCTGCGGTTCAAATGGTTTAGCGTGGATTACGACGGACTTTCAAGGCGGGACGAACTATGGCTGACCTCTCTGTGAACTTTGCGGGCATCAAGAGCCCGAATCCGTTCTGGCTCGCCTCTGGCCCGCCGACCAATACCTACGTGCAGGTCGCGAAGGCATTCGACTCCGGCTGGGGCGGCGCGATCTGGAAGACCATCGGTGAGCCGATCATCAACGTGTACTCGCGCTACGGCTCGATCGATCTCGGCAAGACGCGGATGGTCGGCTTCAACAACATCGAGCTGATCTCGGACCGCCCGATCGAAGACAATCTCAAGGAAATCGCGGACGTCAAACGCAACTACCCGAAACACGCGGTGATCGCCTCGCTGATGGTGGAGAGCAAACGCGAGGCGTGGCACGAGATCGTGAAGCGCACCGTCGACACCGGCGCGGACGGCCTCGAGCTCAACTTCGGATGCCCTCACGGGATGAGCGAGCGAGGGATGGGCGCCGCCGTCGGACAGGTGCCGGACTACACCTGCCAGATTGTCGAGTGGGTGAAAGAAGTGTCGACGATCCCGGTGATCGTGAAGCTGACGCCCAACGTCACCGACGTTGCGTACATCGCGCGTGCAGCGGTGAAGGGCGGAGCGGACGCGTTGTCGCTCATCAACACGATCAACTCGATCGTCAGCGTCGACCTCGAGTCCTTCTCGCCGCGGCCGTCAGTGCACGGGAAGGGAAGCCACGGCGGGTACTGCGGTCCCGCGGTGAAGCCCATCGCGCTCCACATGCTCTCGTCGGTGACGGGGGATCCGCACGTGAAGATCCCGGTCTCTGGGATCGGCGGCATCGCGACGTGGACCGACGCGGCCGAGTTCATCGCCCTCGGCGCGGGCAACGTGCAGGTGTGCACGGCCGCGATGCACTACGGCTTTCGCATCGTCGAAGACCTCGCGGACGGATTGAGCAACTGGATGGACGAGCAGGGCTACCACCGCATCGAAGACTTTCGCGGCCGGGCGGTCCCCAACGTCACCAAATGGGAGGAGTTAGACCTCAACTACCACCTCGTCGCCAGCATCAACTACGACAAGTGCATCGGCTGTGAGCTGTGCTTCACCGCATGTGAGGACGGCGCGCACCAGGCGATCCGGCGCAACGAACGCAACAACGGAAACCCGGTCGTCGAGATCATCGACGAATCCTGCGTCGGCTGCAACCTGTGCAGCCAGGTGTGTCCCGTCGACGGCTGTATCACGATGAAAGAAGTGCCGAACGAGTTCGACTCGACATCGTGGAAGCAGTACATGGCGGGCAAGGGCGAGCTGGCGCCGCGCTCCGAGCACTTCCACACCGCCGAGTGGACCAGCCGTCGATAATACCGGCTGCTAGGGTGTCACGAACACGAAGCCCATGCCGCGACGCGCGGTGATCTTCACGTCCGCCGCTGCCTTCTCGAGCTTCTTGCGCAATCGCGTCACGTGCACGTCGACCACGTTCGATCCCGGATCGAAATGCATGTCCCACACGCGCTCGAGCAGCTGCGAGCGCGTCACGACCTGTCCGCGATTCAGCAGAAAGTGCTCGAGCAACTGGAACTCCTTGGCTGTCAGCGGACACTCGGTGCCGCTCACGTACACCTCGCGCGTCAATCGATTCAACACGACGTTTCCACCCGCGAGCTGCTCGGTGCGTGTCGCGCCGCCGCGCCGCACCAGCGCACGCATCCGGGCCCGAAACTCCTCGATCACGATCGGCTTGGTGAGATAATCGTCGGCGCCCGCATCGAGCGCCCGGACGGTGGTCGCCGAGTCTTCCGATCCCGTGAGCACGATGACGGGCGTCGAACGGCCTTCCTTGCGCAGCGCCTGGAGTACGCTCAGTCCGTTGCGATCGGGGAGTCCGAGATCGAGCACGATGGCGTCGTATTCGTTGACGAACGCCAGGGTCTGGGCGTCGTTTCCCGTGACGACGTGATCGACGGCAAATCCCTCCTGCTCAAGTACTTGCTTCGTGAGCGCGGCCATTGTGGCGTCATCCTCGACCAGCAATGCTCGCATGCGATTGGGTTCAGTGGGAAACTGCCTCAGAGATGATGACGAAAGCGTAATGCGGGCGAAAGACTGGTGTAATCACTGGAGGGTCACTCTTACCGCGCAGTCGAGAGACAACCTCCTCCTGAAGACAAGACAATGACCAAACGCATCCTGTCGACGATCGCATTCCTCGTGGGCGCCGCGAGCGCCGCGCCCGCACAGACAGCTACGCAAACCATCACGTTCCAAGTCGACGCCATCAATCAGATCGCCTTCTCAGGCAGCCCTTCGCTGGTCATCAATACCGCGACCGCGGGCAGCAACCCGACCGGCGCGACCGCGGCGGCGACATGGGCGGTGACGACGAATCAGACCGGCGCGAAGATTACCGCGAGCATCGGATCGAACATGCCCGCCGGCCTGACATTGTCGGTAGACTTGACCGCGCCCGCGGGCGCTACGAGCGCGGGTTTTCAGGCGCTCAGCACGACGTCGGTGGATCTCGTCACGAGTATGACGAAGCTGGCGCAGGGCGCGTTGACGGTGAGCTACTCGCTCGCCGCGACGCCCGCCGCGGGTGTAGTCTCGTCTACTACGCGGACGGTGACGTACACGATCACCGGTGGCACGTAACCCGAGTGTACCTGTCGAAACGAACAGGAATCGCGTCGTTGTTCGCTGTCCTGCTGCTGATCAGCGGCAGGGCGACGGCTGCTCAGACGATGGCGGTTTCGGGGAACCCGGGCGCGCTGCACATCACTACGGCGGTCCCCGGATCGCAGCCCACCTCCGTGAGCAACAACACGACGACCTATACAGTCACGACACCGAATGCAAATAAAACGTACCGAATCACGGCGCAGATCAACGCCAACATGCCCACGGGCGTGACATTGACCGCGACGTTTGCCGCGCCCGCTGGCGCCACGTCGATCGGCCCCGTTGCACTCGACGTGACGGCGCGCAACGTCGTCACAGGCGTACCGAAGAGCACGAATTCGACGCAGAACATCACCTATCAGCTCAGCGCGACGGCCGCCGCCGGTGTCATCGCGTCGAGCACGCGACTGGTCACGCTCACCGTCATCACGCCGTAAACAACTATGCGGTCCTTCTCGCTCGTTGCCATGAATCGCATCACACGCTGGCTTGCCGTCATACTGATTGCGGGTCTTCCGTCGCGCGCCACGTCGCAAATCGCCGTTGTGGGCAGCACGGTCGAAGAGCGCGTGGCCGCGCCGGGAGAGACCTACACCGGCACGATCGTCGTGCGGAATCTCACGCGACAGGATCAGCCGGTTCGCATCTATCAAACCGACTACCTGTTCTTTGCCGACGGGACGTCCCACTTCGACGATCCAGGCTCTACGCCGCACTCGAACGCGAAGTGGATCACGCCCACGGTGCGCTCGCTGCTCGTCCCGCCCGCGAGTGAGATGACGGTGAGCTATACCGTTAGGGTGCCCACAATAGACTCGCTCGTCGGCACGTACTGGAGCACGATCATGGTAGAGGGCGCGCCCACCGAAGCCGGGCGCTCCTCGGGCGGACGTCCGCAAGTCGGCGTCGGCGCCGTCATGCGGTACGCGGTCCAAGTCGCCACGCACATCAAGACATCCGGCTCGCGCAAAGTCAGCTTCGCCAACTCACGCCTGCTCGACAATCCGAAGGACAGCACGAAGTCGTTCGAGCTCGAGGTGAAAAACGTCGGCGAGCGCGCCTATCGCCCGGCGCTTTGGATCGAGGTCTACGACGAGCAGGGGACGCTCAAGGCGAACGCGCGGCAGGAGCGCGGCCTGTTGTATCCCGGTACGTCGCTCAAGCAGACGTTCGCGCTCGGCAAGCTTTCACCGGGCACCTACCGTGCGATTGTGTTCGCCGACTCGGGCGAAGACGCGGTTTTCGCGTCGCAGTTCACACTGAAGTTCTGAGCTGGCGATGTCGCAGTCACGCTCGGCGGCATTCGCCGCTCTGATGGCATTGGCTCTCGGCTCCAGTCTCCAGGCTCAGACCGAGCGTCTTCGCATTCGGGCCGCTCGCCGCGATACGATTACCGCCGGATCGACGGTCACTGCCGCATTCGCCGTCTCCAGCGCGCGCGACGACACCGTGCACGTCATGCCGCACGTCGAGCTTCCGAAAGACTGGACCATGCTGATGGGCGGCACCGCGTTCTCGGTGGCTCCACGATCGATCGAGACGCTGATGTTGAGTGTCGTCGTTCCGGCGCGCGCGACCGCGGGTGTGTACCCGGTGCGCATGTGGGTCACGACGCCACAGGACCCGAGGG
>Ga0070698_100003428_pt1 | contig 17426 bp, 15 predicted proteins | sample KBSK1502metaG_FD_65477 | JGI IMG/M metagenome (GOLD analysis project Ga0070698, IMG submission 65477) | Corn, switchgrass and miscanthus rhizosphere microbial communities from Kellogg Biological Station, Michigan, USA - KBS K1-50-2 metaG | ecosystem: Host-associated > Plants > Roots >...
CGAAGACGATGTTAATTCTACCGCCGCGTAGCGGCGCAATAGTTAGCATCGCGTTAGGGACAACGCGATCCACCTCGCTAGAATGCAGACATGGTAACAATCGAGACAATTAAGAACGGTCCTTACATCGTGAAGGGCGAGGTAGAACTGATAGACAGCGACGGCAATAAATTCCCAGTGGAAAAGCGGATGGCGCTCTGCCGCTGCGGCGCGTCGACCGAAAAGCCGTTTTGCGACGGCACCCATTCCAAGATCGGCTTTCAAGCCGCCCAGAAAGCGGTGCCGGACTCGAAGGAATAGCACAGGATATCGCGATGAAACGAATTCGAACTTTTTCCACGCTCGCCGCAGTTGTTTGCAACTTGACTGCTTTAAGCAGTCAAGTTTACGGAGCGACTGTAAGCAATGGATCCGTTGCGCTCGTTGGCGCGACAGTGATCAATCCGGCCGACGGCAAAGTGATGCCGAACGCGACCGTGGTGATTAACGGCGACAGAATCGAGCGCGTCAGTGTGGGTAAGCAGGATGCGGCCACGCTCGGGAAACAGATCGATTGCGTGGGCAAATTCATTTTGCCGGGTTACATCGACACCCACATCCATTTCTTTCAATCGGCCGATTTATTCACTCGACCGGACGGCGCTGATTTCAACAGCGTCCGTCCCTACAAAGACGAAGTCGCGTGGATCAAATCGCACCTCAATGACGTCTTCACGCGCTACATTCGTTGCGGCATCACGAGCGTGGTCGATGTGGGTGGCCCGTTTTGGAATTTTGAAGTTCGGAAAACGGCAAACGCGACCGCGAAAGCGCCGCGGGTCGCGGTCGCCGGGCCGTTGATCTCGAGCGTTTCCCGCGAGAAACTTGATCTGGGCGATCCGCCGATCGTTAAGATCGATGGTCCCGAACAGGCGCGCGAGTTTGTTCGCAAACTGGCCGACCAAAAACCCGATCTGGTGAAGATCTGGTACATTGTCGACAAAGATCATCCGGTCGATGCGTTCCGGCCGACCGTACGCGCGACGGTTGAGGAGAGTCACGCCCACAACATCCGCGTCGCCGTGCACGCCACCGAATTGGAAACGGCGCGCGCGGCAGTGGAAGAAGGCGCCGACATTCTTGTCCACAGCGTGGTTGATAAACCGGTGGACGACGCGTTCATAAAACTACTGAAAGATCGACATATCATTTTGTGCCCGACGCTTGTGGTCTTCGAGCGCTACGGTCGGACATTTTCACATCAATTGAATCTCACGCGTGAGGAACAGAAGTGGGGTAATCCCGAAGTGATCGCGTCGCTCGACGTGACAAAGATTCCGCAGGACAAATTGCCCGACCGGATCAAGAGCGCGCTGGCGAAACCGGACGAGGCACTGGACCGGATCAAGAGAACTTACGAGGTCGCGCTCCCGAATTTGAAGAAATTGGAAGACGCCGGCGTGACGATTGCCGCGGGCACGGACGCCGGAAACATCGGCACGATTCATGGGCCGGCGTTGTTCCGCGAATTTCAGTTAATGAAGGAGGCCGGACTGACGCCAATGCAAATCCTGCAATGCGCGACCGCGAACGCGGCCAAACTTTTTGGCGGCGAAACCGGCGCACACATCGGAAAGATCGACAATCCCGACAAATCCGGGGCAGGCGGCTATTTCGCCGATCTTGTCGTTTTGAAATCGAATCCGGCTGACGACATTGCGCACGCGTCCGACATCGACACCGTGATCAAGAACGGAGTTGTTTACCCGGCCGATTCGATTTTGCGCTGAACAGAGCCTAGAAGCTCGCTGCGATTCTGGCGAATGCGATTAGCATTCGGAACGTCTAAGTAGCTATGAAACGAAAAACCGCGATCATCGCCTTTCTTGCCGGCACCGCGTTATCGATCTTCGCGGCCGAGCCTGACCAGAATGCGGATTGGAAATTAGTTAAGCAAAACAGTAGTCTCGCGATTTATAGCCGCCTGCATCCGGGATCACGCCTGAAAGAGTTCAAGGGAGTAGGCAAAATCGAAACAACGACCGAGACGGTTCATAAGGTTATTGATGACGTCGAGGCTTATCCCAGTTTCATGCCCTACACAGCAGAGTGCCGTGTCATCGAGCGAGATCCCGATTCCATTCTTACTTATCAGCGACTGTCCCCGAAAATCGTCAGTGATCGCGATTACACGCTTCGCATCGAAAAGAAATCGTGGCCGGTTGAAAATGGACTGGCCTACCTCAATCACTGGGAGCCGGCCAACGAACATGGTCCGGCGGCAAAGCCTGGCGTGTTCAGGGTAACCGTGTGCGAAGGTTCCTGGCTGCTCGAGCCGGCCGGCGAGGGTAAAACGCGCGCAACCTATTCCGTTTTTACCGACAGCGGAATCGTCGGCCCGGCTTTTATTGCTAATACCATCAGCGAAACCGGAATCGGCAAACTTTTTGCGGCCGTCCGCAAACAAGTCAAAGACCCGAAATATCAGTCGAGATAGGAGTTCAGACGTGAAGTCCGGGCGATTTAGTTTATCCTGCGCGCTGCGCAGATGCCGCGGAACAACGATCTAAAGAAAATTTTGCTGATCGGCTCCGGTCCAATCGTGATCGGGCAGGGCTGCGAATTTGATTATTCGGGCGTGCAAGCGTGCAAAGCGCTGCGCGAAGAAGGTTACAAGGTGGTGCTGGTAAACTCGAATCCGGCGACAATCATGACCGATCCGGAATTTGCCGATCGCACCTACATCGAGCCGATCACGGCCGAAGTGATCGAAGCAATCATTGCTCGAGAAAAACCCGATGCGCTCCTGCCGACGATGGGCGGACAGACGGCGTTAAATGCGGCGATGGAGCTTTATCGCAACGGCGCGCTGGCGCGATACAAAGTGAAATTGATCGGCGCCAACGCGAAAGCGATCGCGAAAGGCGAAGATCGACAACTCTTCAAGGAAGCGATGCTACGGATCGGGCTCGACGTCCCGCGCTCGGGGGCGGCGCGTTCGCTGGCGGATGCGGGGCGCATCGCAAAAGAGATCGGAACGTTTCCGTTGATCATTCGACCGGCGTTCACACTGGGAGGGAGCGGCGGCGGGATTGCCTATAACCCGGATGAGTTGGATGAGATCGCCGACCGTGGTCTTGCCATGTCGCCAGTGAGCGAAGTGTTGATCGAGGAGTCGCTCGTCGGCTGGAAAGAATTCGAGATGGAAGTAATGCGCGACCGGATGGACAACTGCGTCGTTGTCTGTTCGATCGAAAACTTCGATCCGATGGGGGTGCACACGGGCGACTCCATCACCGTCGCGCCCGTGCAAACACTGACCGACAAGGAATATCAGATGATGCGAGACGCCTCGTTTATGGTCATTCGCGAGATTGGCGTCGAGACAGGCGGGTCGAATATCCAATTCGCCGTTCATCCGGACAACGGGCGCATGGTCGTGATCGAAATGAATCCGCGCGTATCGCGCTCGAGCGCACTCGCGAGCAAAGCGACGGGATTTCCGATTGCGAAGATCGCGGCCAAACTCGCAGTCGGCTACACGCTCGACGAAATCAAGAACGATATCACGCGGGAAACGCCGGCGTGTTTCGAGCCGACGATCGATTACTGCGTTGTAAAAGTGCCGCGGTTCACCTTCGAAAAATTTCCGCAAGCCGATCCTACCCTCACGACACAAATGAAAAGCGTCGGCGAAGCGATGGCGATCGGCCGGACGTTCAAGGAAGCTCTGCAGAAGGCGCTGCGCAGTCTGGAGATCAAACGGTTCGGACTTTGCGGTGATGGCGCCGACAAAGATGTCGACCTTGAAACGTTGCGACTCAAACTCGCGATCCCGAACGCAGAACGCGTTTTCTACCTGGCGCAGGCCTTTCAAAAAGGCGCGTCGATCGATGAAGTTTTCGAGCTAACCAAGATCGACAAATGGTTTTTGCGAAACATCGCAGAAATTGCTACTGAGAGTTTGAAGCCTTGGGATCTTCGCGCCGAGGCGATTGCGTTGAAAGCGCAGGGAACAGATGGGAAGAAGCCGGTGGAGGTTGCGACGCAAAAAGCTTTTCTACGCTGGAAAAAACTTGGCTTTAGCGATCGTCAGCTCGCAGTGAGGGAGCGCGTTGATGAAAGGGAATTGCGTGACGTGCGAATAGGAAGTGGCGTTCTTCCAACCTATCGACTGGTCGACACCTGCGCGGCGGAGTTTGAAGCTTACACGCCATATTATTATTCGACCTACGGCGACGAGAACGAGCGGCGCGAGAGCGGGAAACGCAAAGTAATGATCCTGGGCGGCGGGCCGAACCGGATTGGCCAGGGAATTGAGTTTGATTACTGCTGCGTTCACGCGGCCTTCGCGCTGCGCGAGCTCGGATTCGAAACGATCATGGTGAATTCCAATCCGGAAACCGTTTCGACCGATTACGACACCAGCGACAAACTTTATTTCGAGCCGCTCACGCTCGAGGATGTTCTTAATATATATGAGCAGGAGAAGCCGGAAGGCGTCGTGGTGCAGTTCGGCGGACAGACGCCGCTCAATCTGGCGGACGGATTGAAAGCAGCCGGCGTTCCGATTTTCGGGACACAACCGGAGAGCATTGAGACGGCGGAAGATCGAAAACTCTTCGCGGCGATGCTGGACAAGCTCGGACTGCGCCAGACACCGAGCGGATCGGCCGTGAGCACGGATGAGGCTGTAAAAATCGCGAGTAAAATTGGCTATCCGGTGTTAGTCCGGCCGAGTTTTGTTCTGGGCGGGCGCGCGATGGAGCTCGTTTACAACGAACCCGATCTCCGTCGATACATGGCGAGCGCGATTGAAGTAACGCCGGATCGCCCGGTGTTGGTCGATCGTTTTCTGGAAGACGCGATTGAAGTGGACGTCGATTGCATTTCCGATGGCGAAACGATGGTGATCGGTGCGATCATGGAGCACATCGAAGAAGCGGGCATTCACAGCGGCGACAGCGCGTGCGTGATTCCGACATTTTCGTTATCGCAGAAAGTGCTCTCGGAGATTTCGTCAGCAACAAAGGCGATGGCGGGCGAATTAAACGTCCGCGGCCTGATGAACGTGCAGTTCGCAGTTAAAGGCGAAGATGTTTATGTCCTGGAAGTGAATCCGCGCGCGTCGCGGACGGTGCCGTTTGTGAGTAAGGCGATTGGCGTGCCGCTCGCGAAACTCGCCGCGAAGATTATGGCTGGCAAAAAGCTGCGCGAACTGGGATTCACCAAAGAAATCGTGCCGAAACATTTTTCGGTCAAGGAAGCGGTCTTCCCGTTTCTGCGTTATCAGGGGATGGACATTTCGCTGGGACCAGAAATGAAATCGACCGGCGAAGTGATGGGGATCGATGTCGATCTCGGCCTTGCTTACGCGAAATCGCAGATGGCCGCGCCACCACCGCTGCCGAAAAAAGGAAACGTCTTCATCAGCGTGAAGGATGCCGATAAGGAATCCGTGATTCCGGTCGCGCGCGAGTTCGTGAAGCTGGGTTTCGGAATTATTTCTACCAGCGGAACGGCCGAAGCGCTCGTCGAATCGAAGATTAAGGTCAAAAAAGTCTTCAAGCTGCACGAAGGCCGGCCGAACGTGCTCGACCGGGTCAAAAACGGCGACATCAGTTTCATCATTAACACGCCGAGCGGGAAAATCCCGCGCGAACACGAGGTCACGATCCGTAATGCAGCGCTGGCCCAGAAAATTCCGATCATGACGACAGTGCGCGCTGCCCAGGCCAGTGCGAACGGAATTCGGTCTTTGCAAAAGAGTAAACTCCAGGTGCGGAGCCTGCAGGAATATCACGCCAGCGTCTGAAAATTTGCGAGGATCAGAGACTGCCGCTACAGAATAAAATGAAGATGTCGATCTTGGCGGCCTTATTATTGAGTTCCGCAGTGATTGCAGCCGATGAAAAAAAGGAGGGAACGAGTCCCGTGAATGCAGGAAATGAAGTTGCAGTCATTAAAACGAGCGAAGGCGATATGGTGGTGCAGTTTTGGACCGACGCCGCCCCGAACACGATCGAGAATTTCAAGAAGCTGGCGCGCGCCGAGTTTTACAACGGCACAATCTTTCATCGGATCGTGAAAGGATTCATGATCCAGGGCGGCGATCCGAACTCGAAAGATCCGGCGAAGGAAAACCGCTACGGCGAAGGCGGGCCGGGTTACAAAATCAAGGCGGAGTTCAACGATCATCCCCACGAACGAGGTGTAATCTCGATGGCACGCGAGCCCGGTCCGGACTCGGCCGGTTCGCAATTTTTTATTTGTCTGGGGCCTGTACCGCGACTCGATCACCAATACACTACGTTTGGGAAATTGATTAAAGGCGATGATGTGCTCGGAAAAATCGGCGACACGCCGGTGACGCGAAACAGCATGGGCGAAAACAGCAAACCAACGACGCGCGTCGTTATTGAAAAGATCGACATCGTGCCGGCGGATTCGGTGAAGTGAATATCCAGTAACACCTGGCTTCAGCCAGGTGCCTGAAGATACGCATTGCGACAAGCCGTTTAACGGCTTACGCGGTTGCGCGGATGCGGACACCGGGCTAAAGCCCGGTGTTACTGACATGCCAATAGCGAACGGGAACAAAACAAAAATAGCCCTGGTGCAGATGAAGTGCGGCCCCGACCCAGAGAAGAATTTCTCGCGCGCCCTCGATTTCATTCGAGACGCGGCCAAGAAAGGCGCCGTGATTGTCTGCCTGCCGGAACTTTTTCGCTCGCAATATTTTTGCCAAACGGAGGACCACAAAAATTTCGAGCTGGCTGAGGAAATCCCTGGAAGATCGACATCTGCTCTGGCCGAATTAGCCCGCGACCTCGGGGTCGCAATTGTGGCGTCGCTTTTCGAAAAACGTCGGGCCGGTGTTTATCACAACACGGCCGCAATCATCGACGCCGACGGAAAGTTTCTCGGGAAATATCGCAAGATGCATATCCCGGACGATCCGCTCTACCACGAAAAATTCTATTTCACCCCGGGCGACCTCGGATTTCAGGCGTGGGAAACAAAGCGCGGCAAAATCGGCGTGTGCGTTTGCTGGGACCAGTGGTATCCGGAAGCGGCGCGACTGACGGCGCTGCGCGGCGCCGAGATTATTTTTTATCCGACAGCGATCGGCTGGCATCCGAGCGAGAAAAAAGAATTCGGTGCGGCCCAACATTCGGCGTGGGAAGCCATTCAGCGGAGTCATGCGATTGCGAACGGCTGCTACGTCGCGGCAGCGAACCGGGTCGGTCATGAAGCTCCGGACCTCGGCGACGGAATTGAATTTTGGGGACAAAGTTTCATTTGCGGGCCGGACGGTGAGATCATTGCGAAAGGTTCGGTCGATCGAGAAGAAATCGTGATTGCCGAAATCGATTGGCGGCGAGTGAACGAGCATCGGACACACTGGCCATTTTTGCGGGACCGGCGGGTGGACGCGTACGCGGGAATCGAGCAGCGGCTGCTCGATTGAGAGTTTTATTTTGTCCAGAAGCGCCGTACGTTTACGGCATGAAAACGACCCTCTTCATTACGATGTTTTGCGCGCTCGCTTGTTTTGCGCGGGCGCAAGAAGTCACGAAGGCAGCGGCACAACTGGAGCCGAAATCAGGTAGTCAGGTGACCGGAATGGTCACCTTTACAAAAGTTGGCGATGAAATCCAGGTGGTCGCCGACATTCAAAATCTCAAACCGGGCAAACACGGTTTTCACATTCATGAAAAAGGGGATTGCTCGGCGGCCGATGCAGCGTCAGCCGGCGCTCATTTTAATCCCACTCAAAAACATCACGGTGGGCCGATGACGCTCGACCATCACGCCGGCGATCTCGGCAACATCGAAGCCGATGCGTCTGGCAAAGCCCATCTGGATTGGAAAGGCAAACTTAGCCTCAGCGGGAAAGATTCGATCGTTGGCAAGTCCGTCGTGGTCCATGAGAAAGAAGATGATTTGAAGACGGACCCATCGGGCAATTCCGGCGCGCGCGTCGCATGCGGAACAATCAACGCCGCCGACTAAATTCTGCGCCGGACCGGTAAGATCGACATGCAACTGATGACGCTGCGTGAAATTCGCCAGGCCGCGCAGAGCCGGCCGGTATCGGCGCGGGTGCATGTCCAGGTCGAATCGGCAGCGCCGAAACTGACGCGCGAACAAAAGCCGTATTGCGAACTAAGTCTGGCCGACGCATGCGATCGGATGACATTGCGCGTCTGGAGCGATCATCCCGCTTACAAAGCCTGCAGCTCACTCACCACTGAGAGCTTCATCGAGCTTGCCGGAGAATTTAATTCGCATTCGCAGTACGGCCTCGAAGCACAGAAATGGACGGTGCGGCCGTTAACGTCACAGGAGAAGAACGAATTGCTGCAAGGTCCGGCCGAGTTGCAGGCAAAACAAAACGCAGATTGGCAATTCATCCTCGAGACGATCGCCACGATCACTGATCCCCGTCTGCGAACATTATCCGACGCGTTCCTCAAGGAGTTGGGCGAACGCTTCCGGCGGACGGCGGCTGCGCGAAATTATCACCATGCGCGACGCGGCGGCCTGGTGGAGCACACCGCGCAGATGATGCGGATTGCGAACCAGATCGCGCCGTTATATCCGCAACTGAATGTCGATCTTTTGCTCGCGGGCATTTTATTTCACGATTGCGGCAAGCTTTGGGAAAACGCCCTGCCAGAAAATGGATTTGTTATGAGCTACGACGAGCGCGGCGAATTGATGGGGCATATCTCGATCGGGCTCGAATTAGTAAATTCGCTCTGGCGAAAAATTTCGACGGACAATGGCGACACTTGGAAAAGCCTCTCGCCGGCCTCGGAAGATGTGCGCCTGCACTTGTTGCATTTAATTGGAGCACATCACGGGGAAGCGCAGTTTGGTTCACCGGTCAGTCCGAAAACGCCAGAGGCGATGGCGCTCCATTACATCGATAACCTGGATGCGCGGCTGGAAATGTTTGCCGCCGGTTACACCACGGCGAAACCGCTGGCGGCGCGCATTTTCGATCGCGTCCGTCCGCTGCCGGCAAATCTGGTTGCGCCACTGGAAAAGTTTCGAGCGTCGGCAGCGCCGGCGAAGTCAGACGACCAATTATTTTAGTTCCAGCCGCCGGCTGGCTTCGGCGAGATAGGCTTGGTCGATTTCGAAACCGATGAATTGTTTGACGGCGCAACGTTTGGCGGCGACGGCGGAGTTCCCGATACCAAGAAATGGATCGAGCATCGTCCGCACGCGCGCGACCCCGTGCAATCTTATGCACCATTCAGCGAGCTGGACGGGAAATGTGGCCGGATGCGGCCGTTCCTCCGCCCTGCTCTGGATCGTTTCGTAGGGGATGAACCAGGTGTTGCCGCGACAGCGTGCGTCGCGCCCGCGGGTGTGAGACCAGCGAGCGATATTGCTCTTGTCTTGATAAGGCACGCCGAGCGCCAGCCGGTCGATGTCGATCTTGCCGTCGATGGTGAAGTGAAAAATGTATTCGTGGCAATCATTCAGGAATCTTTTGGAACTGATTGGCTTAAAATGTCCGAATGTCCGATCGTCGATGGTAATCGATTTTACCCAATGAATGGTGTTTTGGAGAACGAACAGGTCGCGCAGTTGAAAAACAATTTGGTGCGGAAGCATCGGATTTGAGGGCGCCGAACCGATGTTGAGAAAGAATGAGCCGCCCGGCTTAAGAATTCGGCAAACTTGCGCCGACCATTCAGCGCACCAATTCAAGTACGCTCTTCGATCCTGCCGGTCAGAATATTTTCGGTATCGAACGCCGAGATTATAGGGGGGCGAGGTGACAACGAGATCGACAGTTTCCTTTCGCAACTTGGCCATGCCCGCGACGCAATCGTCGAGACGTAGATCACACTTGGTCACCACAGAAAAGTGGCTGAACAAATTCGATTCGTACAGCGAATTCGTTATTGTGTAGGCGATGTCGGACAAACCTTCCAAGCTAAAGATCGCGGGGCGTGACTTCACATCGCGCTTGCTCGTCGGCACGGGAAAGTTCGCTTCCAACGAATTGATGCGCGATGCGCTGGTGGCGAGTGGAACCGAAATCGTGACGGTGGCGTTGCGCCGCGCCGATCTCTCCGGCAAACACGATCCATTCGCGAACATTTTGGATTTCATCGATCCGAAACGATTTCTGCTTTTGCCGAACACGAGCGGAGCGCGGACAGCTGAAGAAGCGGTGAGACTCGCGCGTCTAGCTGCCAGCGCTGGTCTACCGAAGTGGATCAAGCTCGAGATCCATCCCGATCCGCGCTATTTGTTGCCGGATCCGGTGGAGACGCTGGCCGCGGCCGAAATTCTTGTGAACGAAGGATTCACCGTGCTGCCATACATTAACGCCGATCCCGTCTTGGCGAAGCGTTTGCAGGACGTGGGCACGGCCACAGTGATGCCGCTGGGTTCGCCGATCGGAAGCAACCGCGGGATTGAGACCCGGCCCCAAATCGAAATCATCATTGAGCAAGCGACAGTTCCGGTGGTTGTCGATGCGGGCTTGGGAGCGCCAAGTCAGGCGGCCGAAGCGATGGAAATGGGGGCGGACGCAGTTTTAGTGAATACCGCAATCGCCATCGCGTCTGATCCCGTCCGCATGGCGCAAGCATTTAAAAAAGCGATCGAAGCCGGCCGGGAAGCGCACGAAATTGGTCTGGGCGAGAAGCAATGGACAGCCTCGGCGACAAGTCCTCTGACCGCATATTTTTCGAGTCAGACTCCGTCGGACTAGAAGAGATTGAGTGCAACAATTCTGTTTGCCTTGTGTTCAAAGGTGAAGATAGTCACGCCCCCAAACACCCCCCCCGGCGGCATTGAACTAGCTGCTTTCTAGTTGATCCCAAAATATGTTTCTCCCCAAGGTTACACCCAATCAGACTGCAGCCGCTGTCTCGTGATCCTGGTGATCCGGCAAAGTCCCCGTGCGTAAATATCTTCATTCCGAGTCCGGCCGCTTTAACTCCAGGATTTTCCTGGCTTTCATTCTCTGCTCAACGAGCGCGTTACTGGCGATGTTGAGCTTCGGCGCACCATCCTCAGCTTCCTTTCAACCGGAGATAAGAGAAGGCGAGCGAGTGCGTCCGTCCGAATTTCGCGGGGACGTGAGAAATCTGCCGCGTTACGTCACTTCGGCCCAGAGAGACACATTCAGTCGCCGTCCGCGTGAGCATGACCTTCCCGTGCCAGCGACCAAGCAAGTTTTGCCTGGAGTGCAACTGACGGCCACGACGGCAACCGGCACATCGACTCAGGCGGTCCAGGGGCCATTGGCTCCAATGCCAGGTCCATCAACGTCGTTCGACGGCATGAATTACTTTGCAAATGGAGCCGGTCATCCACCGGATACAGTCGGTGACGTTGGGCCAAATTATTTCGTCCAGGCGGTCAACACCTCGATTGGAATTTATAGCAAGACGACGGGAGCAGCAGTGACAACTTTTACTTTCGACGGTTTATGGGCCGGCGCCGGAACAGGAACATCATGCGATACAACTCACGGCGGCGACCCGACCGTGATTTACGATCCACAGCACGATCGGTTCATTGTCGCTGATTTCTCGTGGGCCGACATTCAAAACGGTCCCTACTACGAGTGCGTTGCGGTTTCAAAAACGAGCGATCCAGTCAGTGGGGGTTGGTGGCGGTATGCATTCAGGGCCGACGATGCGACCCATCCGTGGTTTCCGGATTATCCAAAGATGGGCATCTGGCCGGACGGTCTCTACATGACGGCGAATATGTTCGATTGCCTGGATTCCGCCTGCAACAGCTCCGCCTATAAAGAGGCGCGGGTGTATGCACTGAATATCGACGATCTGGTAAATGGAGCGACACTCCGGAGCATAGTGGCCGACACGAATTCCTCTCATTTCAGTCTGCTTCCCAGTAATTTCCGCGGGGCTTCTCCTCCTGCAGGACGCGAAAATTTGATGGTGGCAGAATCCCAGACCGCTTACGCGTGGGAAGTTTACAAGTTCCACGTCGACTATGTGGTTCCGTCTAATTCGACGTTGACTGGACCGATTAATGTATCTCAGACGCCTTACACCGGGGCGGCGGATCCGGTGGCCAGTTCCGGTAATAGTATTGATACGCTGTCTGACAGAGCGATGATGCAGAATCAGTATCGAAACATCGGAGGCGTCGAGTCGCTCTGGGTCAACCACACCATTGGGACCGCGTCCACCTCAACTCCAACGGGAATCCAGTGGGCGCAGATCAATGTCACTGGCGGAAATATCACCACTACCCCAGTTCAAGAACAGATTTACAACAATGGCCTGGACGGCCTTAACCGCTTCATGGGGTCTCTGGCAGTTGATCACGTCGGTAATATGGCGTTGGGCTATACCGCTGAAAGCGTCAGCGTCGCACCGGATATTCGCTATGTCGGCAGGCTATCTACCGATACTCTAAATACGTTGCCGCAAAGTGAGGTAACAATGCTGCCGTCACTTACTCGCAGCATCCAAACCGGGAACTGCGGCGGCTCGCCCTGCACTCGTTGGGGCGATTACAGCGCGATGACTGTTGACCCAACAGACGACTGCACTTTTTGGTACACGAACATGTACTTCGCCGCACCCGGTCTCAATTGGATCACGCGTATCGGTTCGTTCAAGTTTTCGACATGCTCGGCCGGTCCGACTCCCACTCCAACTTCGACACCGACGCCTGGCGGAACTCCGACCCCAACTCCAAGCGCAACCCCTACCCCGACGCCGGCGCCGAACGGGAGCTCTGTAATGCTTAGCCCGTCACCAGGATCGACATTCACTGCCTCGAGTGTGACTTTTACCTGGAGTGCCGGAAGTGCGAGCGCCAATTTCCTTCTGGTAGGCAGTTCGCTGCACACTGCCGATATTTACAACTCTGGAACAGTCACGGTGCGGTCGAAAACCGTAAGCAATATTCCTACTGATGGGCGCACGATTTATGTGACACTCGGGTCGCAGGTGAGCGGTTCCTGGAGCGCTATAGATTACACATATAAGGCTTTCAACTCATCCGCTGCTCCAACGCCGACTCCTGTTCCCACGCCCACACCGACGGCTACTCCAACGCCGACTCCTGTTCCCACGCCCATACCGACGGCTACTCCAACCCCGACTCCTACAGCCACTCCGACTCCTACGGCAACCCCCACGCCGACTCCGACCGCTACACCAACTCCGACGCCAGTCACCACTGTTGCTACTCCAATTTTTTTCCCTAATGGCGGAACATTTTCGAAAAGAGTTACGGTGAAACTTTTCTGCAGTACTTCTGGGGCATTAATGTACTACACGACCAATGGAAGCACGCCGACCACCAGTTCATCCGTTTACACATCTGACGGCATCCTCCTCAGTGGCACGGGATCCAAGACGGTTAACGCAATCGGAGTAAAGAGCGGTCTGAGCAATAGCGCGGTCGCGAGGGCGACCTTTTCCATTACGCCTTAATCGAGACCGCGCGAGTACTTGCGTCGTTGTAGAATTCAATCTGCCGCCCGCCGAGACGGCGAACCACCCGCCATCCATTCTCCGCCGCAAAGGCGCGAAGTTCGCGGTCCGACATCAATCGCAAAATCCGAAGCTCCGCCGGATGGATGATGAAAATCTCCGGTTTGACGGCAAGCCGGCCGGCGATTTTTTCGGTTAAGCCTGCAAGTCCGTCAGTCTTTTCCATAAATAGATTTGCTCGGACTCAGTCTTCTTGGCTTTTTGCCTGATTCGCCGCGACCAAGCCATGCTGGAGCTGGCTTCGATTTGCGATTCAGTTTGTCGCGCAATGCCAAATGGGCTTTTCTCGCTGGTGAAGGGCCGCGCACGTTCGGTTTTTTCATGTCGATGTTTGCCGACTGTCGTTCCACGACCGAGTTAGCGCAATTGGCGCGCCCGAGCTTCATCGGCTAAACTTTGCCGATGTTTGTGGAAACAATTGAGTTGCGCGGCCATTTTATTGATTCACTGACCTTGCCAAAGGTTTTGGATCAAATTGTGACCCGGGGTGCCACTTTCAACATCGTGGAATTTAAAATTGGCCAAAAACGCGTCGACCAAAGTTTCGCACGTATCGAAATTACGGCGCCTAGCCAAGCCGAATTGGACGAGCTGATTCAGCGCTTACGCGAGCAGGGCGCGGACGTAAACCGTCCTCCGTCCGGCGATAAGTAGCTTTCGATCTTATGCTCGAGCTCCTGCTTTGCCCGCCGGATCACTACGGCATCGAGTACGAGATTAATCCCTGGATGAGTCGGGCGCGCGGCGCTGAAGCGGTGCTCGCGCAAGCGCAATGGCGCGGTTTGCACGCAACATTGTCCAAACTGGATTGCAGAATCGAGCTCATTCCGCCGCAACCCAAGCTGCCGGACATGGTTTTTACCGCCAATGCCGGCCTCACCGTCGGTCAACAATTCATTCCAAGTAATTTCCGGCACAAAGAGCGCGCTGGCGAAGCGCGGCATTTTGCCAGCTGGATGGAAAAACGGGGCTACCAAATTTCGTGGTTGCCAAATGATTACTATTTTGAAGGCGAAGGCGACGCGCTTTTCGGAAGCGATGCACTTTTTTTCGGTTATAAATTCCGCTCCGACATCAAATCTCATCGCGCTGTCGGAGAAATGCTCGGGTGTCTCGTCGTTTCGGTGGAGCTCGTCGATCCTCGATTCTACCATCTCGATACTTGCTTTTGTCCGCTTCCTGGTGGCGCAGCAATGTGGTTTCCCGCTGCCTTCGACGAATATGGTCAGCACGCGATTCGCGAACATATTTCAGATCTGATCGACGTAGTACCGGACGAGGCAATGCACTTCTGTTGCAATGCTGTTGTGATTAAACGCGACATTGTTTTGCCCGAAGGCGCGCTCAAGCTGGTCGCCGCTCTGCGAGATCGCGGCTACAACTGTCATGAGCTTCCGATGACCGAATTCCTCAAGGCCGGCGGCGCCTGCAAGTGCCTTACTCTCTTTCTGCCGCAGCGCGAAAAAATCTAAACTTTTTTGTCCCGCTTGACCTGCAACGCCGATTTGATTTTGCTCAGCGTCAAACAATTCATCACGTCGGCTTTCGTCAGCCAACCTTTGCGCGCGATCCCGACACCGAACCACAAGTCCTGCAATCGCTCAGTGCGATGCGCGTCTGGATTGATCACGCATTTGACGCCTTTCTGTTTCGCCAACGGCCACCATCGCCAATCGAGATCGAGCCGCTTGGGTGCGGCATTGAGTTCGATCCACGTCCCGGTAGCAGCCGCGGCCTCGAGCACCGCCGGAACATCGACAAGATACGGATCGCGTTTCAACAACAAGCGCCCGGTCGGGTGCGCGAGAATGGTGATGAACGGATTCTCCATCGCGCGGATGATGCGCTTGGTCATTTCCGCTTCTGATAAATTGAAAACCGAATGAATTGAGGCAACCGCGAAATCCAGCTCCGCCAAGATCTCGTCGTCAAAATCAAGCTTGCCGTCGCGAAGAATGTCGCACTCCACCCCAGCGAACAACCGAAAGCCATCGAGCTTCTTGTTCAACTTGCGAATGGTCGCGATTTGAGATCGCAGCTTGGACGCATCGATACCGTGAGCTTGAATCGAGCTTTTACTGTGTTCGGCGATCCCCAGATATTCCAAGCCAAGCTCCTGCGCGACCGCAGCCATTTCTTCGAGTGTGTTGTGTCCATCGCTCGCGACGGTGTGGCAATGAAACGTGCCGCGCAGATTTTCCTGCTCCAATAATCGAGGGAGCAAATGTTTTTCCGCTGCTTCGAACTCGCCGCAGTTCTCGCGCAATTCCGGCGGCACAAAATCAAGCCCGAGGGCGCGATACAGATCCGCTTCGTCGCGAACCGGTGGAATTTTGATTTTCGATCTTTTAACCGCCCGTCCGGCTCGGACCTTTTTGGACTTGGGATTCGGCGGCAAACGCGCGATCCGGTATTCGTTCAAAGTCCAACCACGCTGGAGCGCGCGGCTGCGCATCTCGATGTTGTGTTCCTTGCTGCCAGTGAAATAATTGAGCGCAAACGGATATTCCGCCGAGCTGACGACGCGCAGATCGCACTGGATTCCCGACCGCAATCGCACACTCGTTTTCGTCGGACCTTGGGCGATGATCGATTCCACCAGCGCGTGTTTGATAAAGAATTCCGTAATCGCCGCAGGCTTTTTCGTCGCGACCACAAGATCGACATCGCGCACAATTTCTCTGCGTCGCCGGTAACTTCCGGCAACATCCACCTGGAGCGCGTCGGCATGTGCTGCCAGCTCGCGTCGGAGCGATTCCGTCTCGGCGGCAATCTGGCCAAACTGAAAATAACCAGAATGCTTCGCGCGTTGCTCGATTGCCGTGCAAATCTTTGTCTGGGTTGTTTCGCCGAACCCCTGCAATTGCGCGACCCGCCCCGTCTCGCACGCTTCGCGGAGTTGTTCGATCGAGCTGATGTGAAGCTGTTGGTAGAGCGCTTTGATTTTCTTGGCCCCAAGGCCAGAAATTGAAAATAATTCGAGGATCGCCGCCGGAAATTCGGCCTGCAACTCCTCGAGATATTTGAGTTTTCCAGTGCCAGCCAATTCTTTGATCTTGGCCGCAATCGCTTTGCCAACGCCGGGAATTTTCGCGAGTGCTTCCTCATCCTGAAGATCGCCCAGATTGCCACCAAATGTTTCCAACGACCGCGCGGCATTGGCGTAAGCTCGAATCTTGAACGGGTTCTCGTCTTTCAATTCGAGCAGCGTCGCAATTTCCTCCAAAACCCCGGCGATTTGCGATTTCGTCATTCCCTTGAACCGTTACCGAAGATTCCGAACATGGCGAACCAGCCGCTAAAATTAATCGAGTGCCCGCGTGACGCCTGGCAGGGATTGCCGCGCCAGATCCCGACCGAGATGAAGGTCCAGTATCTCCGCACGCTGATCGGCGCCGGGTTCAAAAATATCGACGCCGTGAGTTTTGTTTCGCCAAAAATCGTTCCACAAATGGCAGACAGCGAGCAAGTGCTGGAACAACTGGATCCGCCGAAGGACGTCGAGATCATTGGGATCGTGGTCAACGAAAGGGGCGCGGAGCGCGCGATTGCGACAAAACGCGTAACGACGCTCGGATATCCGTGCTCAATTTCGCCCACATTTCTGCGGCGAAACCAAAACCAATCACCGGAAGAAAATTTCGAGACCCTGAACAGCATCAAGCGCCGCGCCGATAATGCGGATCTCAACCTTGTCGTTTATGTGTCGATGGCATTTGGGAATCCGTACGGCGATTCATGGAACGAAGAGGAGCTTCGAGCGGCAATCGCGCATATCACCGAGCTTGGCATTCGATCGATCTCACTCGCCGATACCGTTGGAATAGCGGACGCGAAACTGATTCAGCAAGTCGTCACCACCGCAATAAAATCGAGCAGTGCGTGCGAGATCGGCGTCCATTTGCACAGCACACCCGCCGACGCGATCGG
>Ga0070698_100003429_pt1 | contig 17425 bp, 13 predicted proteins | sample KBSK1502metaG_FD_65477 | JGI IMG/M metagenome (GOLD analysis project Ga0070698, IMG submission 65477) | Corn, switchgrass and miscanthus rhizosphere microbial communities from Kellogg Biological Station, Michigan, USA - KBS K1-50-2 metaG | ecosystem: Host-associated > Plants > Roots >...
TCCCGGGGTGACGGGCCGTCTTCAGGTGTCGCTGCGGCGGCCGTTGAAGTTGGGGGAGAGGGTGCGGATCGTCGGCCGGGTCGAGAACGTCCGCCGAACGCTGGTCTACGTCAGCGCTTTCGTCGATAACGCCGACGACAATTCCCGCGTCGCCGACGCCACAGCGACCCTGATGGAAGTGAAGACCGTAGTCGACTCGATCGGGCGGTAGTCACAATTCGTTCTCGTGGGCGTGGCGAACTCCTTAGGCGCCTATTGGCGGCGCCTTCTGAACTCGTTTCGGACCGGGCGAGCGCTGCAGGCCGGGGCCGCGGCGCTGGTCGCTCTGGTCGCGCTCGTCGTGATCGCGTTGTTGTATGGCGAGCTGCCAGAGTTCCTGAACCCGCTGGGCCAGGAGCTGCGGAACTTCATGCGTCACAACCAGTACCTTCCCGGGTTCGGGGCGCTGTACGTCGAGGAGTCGGGCGTGCCCCTGCCGGCGCCGGGCGACGTGTTCGTGATGTATGTCGGAGCGCACGTGCCGAGGCACTGGGCGGCGTGGATCGGCGCGTGGCTGGGCTTGATCGCGGTCGTGGTCCTGGGAGCGACCAACCTGTACTTCATCTCGCGGCGCTTTGGCCGGCGTCTGGTGACGAGCTCTTTCGCCGAGTACGTCCACCTGAGCCACGAGCGGCTGGAGCGGGCCGAGGTGTGGTTCCGGCGCTACGGGGTGCTGGCGATCATCTTCGGCCGGCACATCCCGGGGTTCCGAATCCCGATCACGGTCGCGTGCGGCGTGGTCGGGATTCCTTACCGGGTATTTGCGCCTAGCGTGGCGGTTTCGACCGCGGTGTGGGCGGGGGTGATGCTGATCATCGGGGTGAACTTCGGGCCGCGGCTAGGAGAGCTCCTGCAAGCTCACACCTACGTGTACTTCGCGTGGGGGGCGATCGTGGTCGCGTTGTTCGGGAGCATCTTCATCCGGCAGCAGCTGCGGGCCCGCCGGGCGAGGACGAGGCGGGCGAGGGGTCAGCGGCCGGTAGAATCACCGGGTCCGTCTGAGTCGTAACGCGTAGTCGAGTCGGGGGCTGGCGCAGTTTGGCAGCGCGCACGGTTCGGGACCGTGAGGCCCCGGGTTCAAATCCCGGGCCCCCGACCAGTTTCTGAATTCAGAATCAGCCACGCTTCGGGGCTAGTGTGATACTGCTGCTATATCAGTACAGCATTTCTACAGCATTGTTGCGCACAAAACCAACGGGACTCCGGCGGGGGGTGGATGGGTTGCATCCGTTGATTGGCCGTACCGATTGCGGAATGCCTAGGATCTAATTCCGACGCTTTTTCCTCGACCAACAGCAGCAGCTTTAGACGCCGCCTTCTCGAATCCCGATAGTTCGAAGGTCACCGGCTTGGCGCTCCTAGCCCAGGCGATCTCTGGCCGCCGATCCGCCGCCTCTCTGCAGTAGATGACAAGAGTTGGGTCGCCCGTGTCGGGTTGAGCTAGAACTCCGGCGATATCCGCATTGGGCGGGATACCGACGAGGGCCAGTCGACCCGCGTCCTCCCACACTCGCCGGCTCTCGATTGCGGCCTGTCGGGCGACCTCTTTCGCCCTGACACTGACGTAAGCGAGCTCGGGCAGGGACAGGTCGAGGCACACACCGGCAGCTTCTCGCCAGCCAAATGGCCTCTGTGCGGCCATCCGGTCGATGAACGATCGAACCGGCTCGTGCAGGTACTTCCCAGGCGCCTTCGCCTTGGGCCCGCGGCCGACCAACCCGTTGTAGTAACTGTCGAAGTCGGTGCTCGCGTTGCCAACGATGACCTTGCCGGTTGCCTCCGCGAGCATCCCAAATCGTTCGCAGAAGAAGTAGCTGGCCCACAGGTCGATCTCGTCAGTGACAGTCACACGCTCACCGAGGGGCAACCGGTTACGCCACCTGAGGTAGTGCAAAAAAATGGCGGGACTCTCACAGGTTTCCGAGATTACTCGTAGATCGTTGATGTAGACGGACCATGGGAGTTGGCCGTCGGGGAACAGACCGAGTGCCCGCAGGCGACCGAGCTGCGGCGCGTGGCCGCCGAGGTCATGAAGGGTGGGATTGACGATGATGACCTCGCGCACTGACCCGGCTGGGATCGAAATCTCGACTCCGTGGTCGTCGCGAAAAGCGGTGTCGCCCTCGCGAAGGATGTATTCACGGGCGCGGGCGCCCTGTGTCCAAGCGTCCTCTACGGCCTTGCCGACATCCCTTTTTAGCCGTTCAACATCGCCACGTTGGGCTTGAACGCTTAACGCCGTTCCTTTCCCCTCAACAACCAAAGCAGTGTCCTCGAAAAGCACTAAGCCATCGAGTTCAGTTCCCTCGTAAGAGAGGTTTGTATAGGCCGTCGAGCCCGGCAACATGGCACCCAGATACCCGACTGCCAGTCGGTCGAGGGCCTTCGCGCGCGCATCCGAGAAGTTGGGCCTCCCTAGCAGAAGGCGGTTCTCAAGCAAGGAGATCGGGTCTCGGAGCACCATGCCCGAGATCACCAACAGATAGCGCCCGCCGAACTCCAAGAGTGGCCGTTCGATGAATGGACTCTCGTCATACAGGCCCGAGTACGCGCTCGGATCCAAACTGCCGACACCGATTGCAAGTTCTTTGAGCGCTGCTTCGAACCGCGCGCGCCGAACCTTATCGCTAGGTGGGCAGAGGTCGTCTACCGAAAAAGTCAACGCACCACGGAGACCCGCCTGCAGCACGTCGATGAAGGCACGGCCGCCAAGCAGGAAACGTCCCTCTGCATTAGTCAGTTGCATCTTGATGTCAGTTGGAAGCCGATACTTATCACCGTCTGACTGAAGCTGCTTTACGACCTCGTCGCCGAACGTCCTTGCTTGCCCTACTAGTTCGTTGATCCGTGCGTTGAGATGGGACTCCGCCTGCAGGCCGAGGTCGATGACATCGTCGATGGTGAACCCGTACGTCGCCAACATCCAGTCGCTGTGCGGGCCGTACACGGCGCGGGCGAGATCCTGGCCGTGGTCCGCGTACGAGCTGCCCCTCATCGTCATCCAGCGCATAGCGCCCATGGCCTGGAGCATGGCCACGTCGTAGTCGACGCTTCGCGGCTTCGAAAGGTTGTAGACGAGCAGCACTCCGAGGATGTGGTCGATTTCGTCATAAATGCTTTGCATCTCTTCGTCGGTTGGCCTGTCCAACGACCCGGCAATCGGCTGCGTGGCAAGTAGGCCAACTACCAACTCGACCTTGGCCTCGCTTCCCTTGTGTGTCGGCTCGTAGTAAGTGCCCCACTCTCCAAAAAGGTTGGACAGCTGAAGCATTGTTGCGATGTACAGCGGGTCGCCCGCGGCAAGAAGCTGCCGAAGGCGCTGCATCGCGTCCGAGAGCTCGGCGCGGAAGCCGACGTGTGCCTCCTCTGCTAACGCTCGCATCTCGGCCCATTCGTCGGTGGACAGGCCCGACCTGGTTACGACGTACTGCCCTGTTAGTTCATCCCTCAGAAGACGCGCCAGCAGCTGTGAAAAGCGGTCGGGGCGGGCGGCCAGAATCTGCGCTTGCTGGCTGTGAATCAACGCCACCGCCTGCACTGGCGTCGGGCGCTCGGGTTTCTGGGCCTTCCCGAAGGCACGGCGCAGTTGTTTTCTCTTCGCCGTGCGCGTTCGTTGTCGTTTCGTCCCCACCCGCGGAATGATGACTCGCTCGGCTCGGGGAGGATGTCCCAGCGGTTCTCGTTGTTTCACGCCCCAGAGCAACGTTCTGGCGATGGACGGCGTCAAGCGCAATGCACATCGAGCGCCCAAAACCAGCCGCGCGCCAGTAACTTCGTAAAGATCGATCAGTCCGCATGGTCGCGCCGAGCACGTCACCCAACCCGGACGGGCTTCTGGGCCGGCTTGTCCGCGCCAGCGAGCTGGATGGGCGCATATTTAGCGCGCGATGGGTCGTATCCGGCTGCGCCGGGTCGGATTAGCCACGCTCGGCAGGTCGGCATCTCTTACCGGACACCTTGCAGGGGCCTCCGATCCGGTTAGGCTGCTCATCGGCGCCTGGCTGGACGCAAGATCTATTCGTGTTTGGCCAGCCCCTGGACGAAGCCTGCAGCGTCTTTTGCTTGGCTCGTCGTGCCACTGGCGAGCGTCTTCGGCGCAAGGATCGGGGATCTACTGTTGATCACGCCACGTTACGACACGGCGTCAAGCACTCACTTGACAGAGCGGATGACGGTGGGATACTAGACGCTGTTCGGCAGCGCGGTAAGTAGGGTTCAGCCTCCGCGCCGTCCGGAGGAAGGCAGGGCTAGGACGTGCCTCGTGGGGCGTCGGTGCTATCGAACCGAGTTGCGACCATGGCGCAGTTGGCCGCAATCCTGATCGGCGCTGCATGCGCCAGTGCGACGAACGAGATCCCCCCAACGCCGGAGGCGTCGGCGGTCCCGGTTTCAGCCCTCCCAAACCCCTCACCCACGGGCCGAGACGTGATCCTGTCGAGCGGCAAGACAGTCCTTCGGGGAACCTTCCTCTTCGATTTCGAGACCGGCGGCAACGCGAAAGCCACCACGGCCGACGTCTGGTGGGAGCAGGTCGACAGCACCAGGCGTTACCTAGTGCCCGAGAACGGCGCGCGACTCGCGTTAATGGGATCGATCCCGTTCGAGAATGTCAAGCGCCTGGACCTGCTGCAATTGCAGTTCACGGTCGACAAGCTCGACGGAAGCAACACCTCGACCAACCAGCTTCTGGCTGGAACGGTGATTGGTGTGCTGACCCGCAATCAGCACCCTGCCAAGCTGCGAATCGAGCAGTACGGATACGACCTGACGATTAGTTGGGTGACTTATGAGTAGTCCTCCGAGTCCGTCACCGCCCGCCAAACCTAAGGGCCGCGTAAAGCGTTTCCTCGATTCGATTCCAGACTTTGTCAAGGTTCTTGCGGCTCTGCTCCTTGGGATCTCCGGAATCCTAGGGTCGCTAGCTGCCATCGGCCAGGAGGTCCAGAAGTATCCCGCCGAGGTCAGCTCACTGGCCGCAACCTTCCATCCACCCCGTCAGCCTGGTTTGCACGTCGTATTCGTCTCCAACGACGAGTTCCTTGCTAAGTCCGATCTCAGTGTGCTGTCGGATGCAGGCGCCCTGACCGACTACATCGACACCAGCCAGATAGCCAGCCTGCCGCAGTTGAACCCGGATCTGGTCATCTTTGGCTCTGGCGCTGAGCAACCCGACCCCATCGATGTGAGCGGGGGCGTGCGCACCTTCCTGGAGGGCGACGTGAAGGTCATGGGCATCGGCTCTCTTGGAGGTGTCGTACTGCAGGAACTCGAGCCGTTTTCGCCGATCGCTTTTAGGCACGCCGTCGGAGTGCAGAACAGCCAGGTCATTCTGGACAGCCGGGCCGACAAGCGCTTTGCCTTGGGCTTGCCGGCGGGCAATTCCTTCAACCTGTACGAGGAGGACTCCCAGTCTTCCGCAACCGGCCTTGCCATCTTCGACCGAGGCTCGCTTTCGCTGTCGGGCGCGACCGGAATCGCTGAGGTGCCGGGTGTGGAGGGCTGCAACGGACGATCCTGGCCAGTGGTGCGGCAGGGAAACGATCTCTTCTGGGGTTACTCGTTGCCCGCCACAGCCTTGTCGCCAATGGGCATTCAGCTCTTTCAGAACGTCGTCATGGGCGTGTTGCATGACGCCTTTCAAAAGCCGCAACTGGAGCTTCATCTGAAGGAGCCAGGTTCGTACTCGGGCGATGCTGTCGGCTGCCGGTTCTCCGAGAACGAGTACCGCGTCCAGGTAGCCGGAGTTGGCGCGATCGAGGTCGCGATTGCTTCGAAGAGCGATATCTCCTTGTCGGTTACGGGCCCCCGAAGCGTCGACGCGTACGCCGTGCACGGTATCTCGCCGAAGCTCCTTGTGCCCATAACCTCACAGACGCTCAACGCCGGAGCCGATTGGATCATCACAGTTGCCTACAAGGGGCCTTTGGATATCCGCACACGGATCGACTACACCCTTACGCTCGGTTATCCCAGTGACGTAGCCTCTCCCGGGCGAACCGTACTCGTGACTCTACTTATCGCTTTGACCTGCCTGTTCGGGCTCCTTTGCTTCGTTTATGTGTTTCGTGGCCGAGCTCTTGCCGTGCCGGCGGGAAGCCACGTTCGCGCTATTTGGCGCAGGTTCCGGGCATAACGAACCTTGGATTTGCGAACGCCTGGCATTGACGACGCGGCTCCTTCCACTTAGTCGAGACCAACGGAGACCGTTCGACGCTGAGCTCGAGATTCCTGCCGTTAAACGGAAACCATACCCTGCCGTTTGCTTCTGATAAGCGTCGGATATCGAGATCAGATGGGCTAGCGATGCCAGTCGGACCATTGTGTGATAGGAGCATTACGATCTAGCCAGCACATGGGCATGGGAAGTACCAGATGACGACGCATTTGGCGGCCCGATTGGTTTGGCATGACTCCGGTTGGAACGGCCACGTATGTCGTCAACCTCGTGAGAACGGCTGGTGCATCCGGTACGAATGGATCCGCGACGAGCGCAACGACGATCTCGAGGCACGCAACGCGGAAAGACCTCTTGACGGACATTACCTGCCTCCTTGCTGGCACGACATCAATGCTTTCGGCAGCGGACCGTTTCGTAGCCAGCACGATGACCCATTACATCGCCATTTTCTAAGTCCGACATCGGTCGACGTAGCCCCAAACACTTTCATTACCGCGCCTTTCCGCCGCATGCGCGATGAGGAGGTAGATGCGTGGAAGCGCGACCCCGAGGTGCAAGAGCATCTACTTCGTGAGTTCTTCAAAGCTCTTGAGCCAGCCCGATCTCTCGTCTTCTTTTACGCAATGCATGGCACGCCGATGGATGAGGAGGTCGACCGCGTGGTCATCGGGGTCGGGCGGATTCGCGAGATTGCGCCAATGGCCTACTTTGGAGGTAAGGACGCCGAAGGCCATCAGTACCCAGTGTGGTGGCGCCGAATCACACACGCCGGTGGAGCCGAGGGTTTTCGTTTGCCTTATCAAGAATATCTTCAGATCGACCCGAGTGGCGAAGCTGCCCGACGGATTTTATGTCGAGTTCCGCCTTCATGCAGGTCGGAGTTCTCATACGTGGCCGAATGGGTCAGGGATGACTCCGCGATAGCGGTACTGGAGCGCCTCGATGAATCCGTAGCGCAAGTCCAGCGCGACTCGATCGTGCGTGGCAATTGGGAAAAGGCACGTGAGTGGCTGGCCGTCACCCTCGGTGAAGTGTGGAGGGAGCGAGGCGCTTACCCCGGGTTGCGGGCCGTGTTGATGAGCCTCGGGATCGTGGAGAACCAGGGATTGGCGCTTCACCGTGCGGTGTTTGCTCCTGTTGAGCGGGCCGGTCGCGACGCTCTTCAACTGTTCGAGTCGCTAATGGATGGTAAACAACAGTGTCCCGACGCCCGATTCCGCCAAGAGGTCGCGCGGGCTGGAATCGAGTGGCGGGATTTGAGACCCGCTCGCCGCGATCTGTTGCGGACGATGGCGAAGTTCGATGTCACTGCCGACCAGCTCGGACGACTAGTGCACCCACAGAAACGTCGCGCTTGCGGAATCGAGGCGCAAGACACGAAATTGGTCGAGAATCCGTACCGGATCGCGGAGCAGGATCCGGGTGGTAATGACTCGCCGCCGATGTCGTTTGAGTTGATTGACCATGGAATGCTTCCAGATCGGGAGCATCTTGCAGTTGACCTTCCGACCATCGGACGTAATGACCGTCGGAGACTTCGAGCGCTCTACACAGACGTCCTCAAGCAGGCCGCTGACGATGGCGACACTTTCCTCAGCCTAGAGGATGCGATCGACAAAGGAGTTCGCTCACTGCCCGAAAGCAGGACCATCGACGGTGAACCAGAACGCATCCGCGACGACCCAGCGTGGTTCGGCGAGATCATCGAGCGGTCTAAGGCCGGCGACGCAGAGGTTCTAGCCCTATGCGAGATCCGCGACATGGAGAACTTGATCGCGACCACGCTCGCCGAATTCGTCGAGACTACCTACCCGCAAAGCGGACTGGACTGGAAGCCTCTCATCCGAGCTGCAGTCGAAGATTCGGCCGCCCTCGGCCAAGAAGCTGAAGGTAGGGCGCGAAGCGAAAAGACCGCAGCCCTGGAGCGTGCGTTCCAGTCCAGGCTTTCCGTCATCACTGGTCGCGCTGGCACTGGGAAGACCACAGTAGTCAGGGCACTTCTTGATGGAATCGCCTCAGTCGAGAAGGGATCGAACTTTCTGTTGCTCGCCCCAACCGGAAAGGCTCGGAGCAGGCTAAATAACAGAACTCAGCGCGAAGCACAAACGATTCACTCACTTCTCGCTTCACTTGGCTGGATTGCGGATGAGACGTTCCGACTCAAGCCGGAAGGCGGTCGAGAGATGACAGCGCGCACAGTGGTTATCGACGAGGCTTCGATGCTGCCCGTGGACCTACTGGCGACTCTCTTTAAGGCCCTGGACTTGAGCTCGATCCGCCGCTTGGTGTTTGTCGGTGATCCGAACCAATTGCCTCCAATTGGCCCTGGACGACCCTTCGTTGATCTCATCGACTGGTTGGATCACGACAATAGACGGCACGCCTTGGCTCACCTTTCCGAGCGCGCGCGTGCGCGGGACTTCAATAGCGAGGCCCTACAGCTGTCTGATCGCTTCACAAATAAAGCTCCCAGCGCCTCAGACGACGACATCCTGATGAGAGTCGGCAAGGGGGACCTCCAAGGCGACCTTGAGGTAGAGCTTTGGTCGACGCCAGAGGAGCTCGATGCGCTAATTCAGAAGCATCTGCGCGCGAAGCTGAAGCTTAGCTCCGATGCGGACTACGAGAACTTCAACAAGTCCCTAAAGGACGATCACGGGGCCCCGGCGCCCGACGCGTGGCAGATCCTAACGCCCGTCCGAGGCAATGCCCACGGGACAGAGAGTCTGAATCGGATTCTTCAGGCTAGGTTCCACAGCGGGCTGATCCGGAGCCACCATCCTCTAACCAGCCAACGAATCGTGCTCTGGGACAAAGTGATGCAACGTCAGAACGATCGGCGGCCGACCATTCCCAGAGGCAACTCTGACGGCTATGTGGCCAATGGAGACGTTGGTCTCGTCGTCCAGCACGACCGCGCGCGTGGAGTCGAAATCGCATTTGTGGATCAGCCCGCAGTTACTTATCCCTATCGAGGACGAAAGGACATCCAGGACAGCCTCGAACTCGCGTATGCGACCACCGTCCACAAGGCGCAAGGAAGTGACTTCGAGGTGGTCTTCCTTATCCTGCCGCGTCACAGCCGCGTAATGAGCCGAGAGCTGGTCTACACAGGCCTTACAAGGTTCCGGTCAAACCTGGTTCTGCTTTTGGAGGGCTCTGATTACAGCACCCTCGAGCTCTTCTCTCGACCTGAATTCTCCAGCGCAGCCAATCGAAATACGCATCTCTTCTACTTTGCTGCGCGTCCGGACACCCACGGCGTGCCTTATCCGCAGAACCTGATCCATAGAGCTGCCGGCGGCATCATGGTGAGGTCAAAGTCGGAAGTTATTGTTGCCCATGTGCTGACAGAGCTCGGTCTTGATTGGAAGTATGAGCAGTACTTGCCTGATCCTGAGCATCCCAAAGCTGGCTACTGGCCGGATTTCACCATCTACCACCGCGGCGACATCTACTACTGGGAGCACCTTGGAATGAGCGACGACGTCACCTACCGAGAGCGGTGGGCCAGAAAGGAGAAGTGGTACGAGAAACATGGGTTCGCAGGTCATCTAATCATCTCGAAGGATGGGCCGCTAGGAAGCATCGACGAGCCAGCCCTCGATGAACTCGCACGGGCGAGGATTCTCGGATTGCAATCGGCCTAGATAGCACCCATGCATGTCTCTATATCGGACTCAGAGCGAGAGCCCTGGCTCAATACTCGATGAGGCCGTAGACGCGCTTGCCGCTCCGCTGGTGATGGCAGGACGACCATGACAGCCGAGCAATGGATCGCATTAGGCAGCGTTGCGGCCGCGGCCGTCGCGGTAATTGCCGTCGTGGCGTCGATAATAGCAGTGAGGGATCAACTGCGAACATTCGTCTTTATTGAATATACAGATCGTTTCACAAAGACAATGGCCAAGCTGCCCTCAGCAGCCCGCCGGCCAGGTAGTCCTTACGCCCTAAAGAAACTGCCTGAGGATGACAGACTAGCGGTCCTAGCCGTGTTTCGTGACTACTTCAATATGTGCTCCGAGGAGCTGTGGCTTCACTCCGTGGGTCGCATTGACAAGGCTACTTGGCGAATTTGGCGAGACGGAATCAAGGAAAGCGCAAGGACCCCAGCATTCGGAGAGGCTTGGGAGGACCTCCGTGACGAGTACCACTACTACCCTAAGTTCACCCGGTTCATCGATGACTTGATCGGCGGTGTTGCGAAGGATGAGAAGTTGCAATTACCGCCACAGCATCAAGCGGAGTCGGCAGCTGAATGACTAAGCAGCTGACCGCCGGCGCCCGAGGCCACCCAGATTCAAGGTGACTGTCTCGGGCACCTAAGCTCGGTAGGAGCTCAAGATCATGCGGGCCTATCCGGAGCTATGGGGCGGCAGTCCTTGCGGTTTCGCTCTGATTCGCACAGAGATGGCATCAAGTGCAGCCACTCTGCGCGACGCAAGTCCTAAGGATCAGCTGCCCATCCGAAACGTACAGATTGCTTCCGTCATCCATCGCGTTGTAGCTCTGTTCGGGGAAAGGGGCCGTCGATGGTCCTTGCCATTGACCGATGAACTTGCCGGCCGTGAGTAAGTTCGCGATCATTCTTCTCGCGCTGCTGGCCGGCGCGGCCTTTGCGGGTCTGGTCCAGGGACGCAGCGCCGGCCGTTCCTTCGACGACAGTCCTGCCAGGCGCTACCAGTGCTTGACCGCGCTGGCCGGGCCATCGTCTACGTCCTCCTAGTCGCGATCGCAATAACGGAGACTTGCCCGCCCGACTCCGTTCGTCCGACATCGGGCGGCCAGCTCCAGATCAGGTTGCGCTTGCTGACAGATCCAGATCTCGCTCGGGTTGCGGGTACAGCTGGCCAGCAGAATCCGCCTCGTTGCCAAGTGCATATAGCAGTGCACATAGGGACATAGAGGCGCTTGAAGATGGTGGCCAGGATACTTAAGAAGTCCGCCGCAACCATCGTCTGAGCTTCGGCCGCCAGGAATTGCCTCCAGCTCAGATGGGCTCGGCGAGGTGAGTGCGGAGAGCTTGGCGCGCAACAGGACCGAGGGGATCATGGTGGCGGAAGCAGCGAGCCCGAGTGTCAAGTCGGTCGCTTGACAAAATGACCCGTTAAGTCATAATCGGGACGCGGGTCGGTGGGCGCTCTTGGGTCGAGGCAGCCGATCGAATTTCGTAGTCGGCATTGCAAGGAGATTGCGAGAAGTGGTTGGACCACTTCGCCGGCTGGACGTCTTGCGGAGTCTGCAAACTCTCGCGGTTCCAGCTGCATTGCTGAGCGGTCCTCAAACCCCAAGGAGGGCAGAGAGATGAGCATCGAGACCATCGAACGCGGAATTAAGCCGGTCGTGAAGTTCGAGAACGAAGATTCGGCGCGCGCCCTGTCAAATCAAGAGATCGACGACAGGCTTGCGAAGGGAGTCCGCATCAGCAACACGGCGATGAGCATCCACCAGGCACGGAGACGGCCTGGCTTTGGGACAGCGGTCCCATACGCGCGACCCAGGCTGGGCCACCGCTTCCATCCGTTCCATCCCCCAGGCCCCTCCGCCGCCATAGATGTTAGCGACCCTGGTCTGGACAGAAGCGACGAGACCGCCATCGCCATCAACCCCAAGAACCCACGCAACATAGTTGCGGGTGCGGCCAGCTCCAACGGTGCGCAGTACGACAACACGGCCTATGTCACCACCGACGGTGGCAACACCTGGAAGACTGTCACGGCTCTGAACAACACCGATGAGGGAGGGGGCATTGCTTTCGACGACTCCGGCAACTGCTACTACGCGACCATGCAGGGCGGATTCTTCCCTGTATGCGTGGTGAGCACCGATGGAGGCATGACGTGGGGCCCGCCGGCGGCTTTCGGTTATGGGGACAAGACAGCGGTGGCTGCGCATGGTAAGACGGCTCTGGTCGGGTTCGATCGACTCAACCTCGAAGCCTGTGCCTTCACACTCGATGGCGGCGCCACCTGGACCGTGCACGACTTCACGGATTCCGGGCTTGGCACGGGTCCTCTCGTCAGCTACGACCACAAAGACTTTTACATCATCTACGGCGCGATGGACAACAACCTGAAAATGTATGCGAGCCATGACAAGGGCGCGACGTGGTCCGGCCCGACCGTCATCGTGGCCGGTAATGCGCATGAAAGCGCGATTGCCGGCCCGCTCTCTTACGAGGGTGGTGCGCTGACGTCTCCGGGCACGAATGTCGCCATCGACGGCAAGGGTCGCCTCTATGTTCTCTACATCGACAGCAACACGCGGCTGCCGATGTACACGATGAGCAAGAACAAAGGGGCGACCTGGAGCGCGCCGGTCAACGTGAATCCTGAGCGAGCAACTGACCCCCACATGTGGCCCTGCCTCTCCTCAAACAAGCACGGCGACCTGCAAGGAGGTAGCCTCGTCTACGACCAGACGCTCGGGAAGTACCGGATTCTCCAGCACATCAAGGCCGAAGACGAAGATGAATGGATGACGCTGGAAGCCGACAACGGACCCTGGTCGGCGGCGGGTGGGTCCCCGGGATTTCGAATCGGGTTCGGCGATTACTTCGACTGCGACAGCCTCCCCCAATGCGGGGTCTCAGTGATGGCGTGGTCCGAGACGCCCACCGGAACGCAGCCATGGCAGTCGTGGGCGCGCATCCGCGATCTGTGCCAGTGTCACGAGGATCGCGTCGAGTCGCTCAACGACGAGATCGGTCATCTCACCGACGCGTTTGACAATCACGAGCTGCCAGTTGCAAGGAGCGAGCAGAACGTAGCGAGGTTCGAAGCCAACCTTCACAACCTGCGAAGCATGCTCCGAGAAGCAGAAGGCAAATTGAAGAAGTGCCGGGCGGCCAACCCCCTTCCGGAAGATTGACGTGACCTGATCCCGGCGTCCGACCGAGTTGGGAGCATGAGCAGGATGCAACGGATAAGGTTTGCTCCCGAACGAGTTTGTGGGCGGGGTCGGCGGCATGATTATGCGCGGATGAATATCTGTGCCCGACACGCGGCAAACTCAAATCGAGGCCGTCGCCTGCCGGCGCGTTTCATTGTGCTTCCCGCGGTGACGACTAGCGTTGCTAACGATAATGGCGCTATTACCGGGAGCGCCCAGCAGCTCACGACCGTTTGGGCGGAAGCGCGGCGCGATCCCGTTGAACCGGCCGACGCCCTTGGCGGATTCAAGCCTGAGGCGCGGCAAGGTAGGCTGGCCGAGATAGGCTGGCTTACACCGCAGGTTGACGGCATCCCCGACTGTATGTACCTTCAGCCCATACGGCGGCTGTCGGCTGAAACAGCGGGAGGGTACAGATGTACAAACGCCTCATCATCATCGCCTCGCTCGTGCTCGGCTTGTCGGTGGCGTTCGCGGTTCCTGCTTCGGCTGATACGGCGACCAGCACCTGCGGCGTGGGAGCCCTCGTCAGCAACCTGGCTGGTCCGACGTTCGGGCCGTTCGCATCCGGTTTGGCTACCACGACGCCACAGCCTGGCTTGACGATTGTTGTGCCACTGGCGACCACCTGTTCTCCGTAGTAACGGCGCGAAGAGAACTCAGGCCCGCCCAGATTCCCTGAGCGGGCCTTCGCTTTTGTTGCTGACTTCATGAGCGACCCACGCGTCCTCGACACATATTGGAAAGTTCTGGGTTGCTACCGATAACCGCGGGCTTTATCTTTAGCAGCTCGATGCGTGATACCATGATGCCGAGATGCCAAAGTCAATGACCCTGCGCCTAACTGATGAGCAGGCGGCCGAACTCGAGGCTGTCGCTCGCGTTGAGAACGTGCCTATCGCCGAGGAGGTGCGGATCGCCCTTGCAGAACACATCGCCAGGAGACGGCGTGATCGCGGTTTCCAGGCACGCCTGAAGGCATCGATCAAGCGCAACCAGGAGATTCTCGACCGCCTGGCCTCGACCTAAGGTTGCCTTGGCGGTATCTTGACCTCGCGGACTATCTTCTGATCGCTGAGGCGATCACTGGTCTGCAGGCAGAGGTCTTGGCCGAAATGCCACGGGTTGTCAGTCTCGCTTCGTCTGCGCTTTCAGTGCCAGGTTCGGGTGGCACGGCCAGGATGCCTATCCGGAGCTCGGTCAGAAGGCTGGTCTTCTTGCAGCACGCTTAGCGAAAAACCATCCGCTGCCGGATGGAAACAAGCGCGCAGCGTGGTTGTCGATGGTCGAATTCATTGAGCGAAATGGATACCGCCTGGATCAGCCGGAGCCTGCTGAGGCGCTCGATGTGATGCTGCGACTTGCGTCCAGCGAACTTCCAGAGGCGGACTTCGTCGAATGGATCCGTACACGCCTTGTAAGAGAAGAGTGAGATTCGTCCCCGGAGGGTTACCGCTCGCCGGAACGCATCGCTTGCTTGTCCGGGCCTTTTGCTGAGATCGTCATCGAGCCGGGTTGCGAACGCTTGGCTTTCCGCCCGGCGACTCCACCGCTTGCGACTTGAGCAGAGCCTCAACGAGGCTAATTTGATGTGGAGGGTCGGAGTGTGAGCAGCGTGGCGCCCGAAGAGGTGGCCGAAGATCTCGAGGCATATTTCATGCTACGGCCGTCTTGGGCTCGCGAGATGCGTCGGACTGTTGTGCTCATCGATGGTGGCGGCCCGTTCAGATCCGCCGTCCGGCTCCGTTTAGAGGGTGACGTCGAAGTGTCAATCGATGCCGTTCGAGCGTGGTTCCGCATGAGAGACCGAGAGACATTCAGCTGGAAGCTGGGGACGCACGCGACTCCAGGCGACCTCGAGGCGAGGCTTCGTGATCACGGCGCCTATGAGGCGGAGAAGCACACGGCGATGATCTTGGACCGGGAGCCACCAGCCGTCGCGGGCATCGACGTCCGCGCCGTCGAGTCGTATGAGGACTACGTCCGAAGCCAGGAAATCATGCACGTTGTGGTGAGGGGCGAGTTGACCGACGAGGACCGAGCGGCGGCGCGCGAGGGTCTTCCCAGGCGATTTGCCGATTACCGAGATCACCCCATCAGCCGACGCTACCTCGCCTTCATAGATGGCAAGGCGGTCGCTACGGGGAATGCGATCCGGACCTCAGAGGGTGTTTTGGCTCACGCCGGCGGGGCCACCCTGCCGGAGGCTCGAGGACGCGGCTCGTATCGGGCGCTCGTCCGGATGCGTTGGGACGACGCGGTAGCGGCCGGGATACCGGGTCTCGTCACGCAGGCCAACGCGATATCACGACCTATCCTCGAGCACCTCGGATTCCGAGTCCTTGGGCCGGTCCGCGAGCTGATCGACACGACCCACCCTTAATTCCGGCCAGCCGCCGGCGAGAGGCAGATCGTCGCTCAGGGGTCGAGCTGCGGCGCGGGCGACGTATGGGCTACTTGAAGTTGGTTACGCGGAGGGCCGGTGCCTCGGAGGGCTTTCTAGATCGTCTTACGGTTGATCGGCTACGCGCGCGTCTTATGTCTGGTAGGGCGGAGAGGAAGACCGCGATAACCGGCTGTTATCGCCAGCCATGGATAATCCCGAGTTCGATGATGGTGCAATAGTCAACGCTGTGCTTGCTTTGACGCCCGCGTAAGACTCTGGCTGTTCGGTCGAGGCAATTACCGTGCTTACACGATGAAGCACGTCGGAAGCACCTGGGAATACCGGCCTCTCGCTGAGCTGGCATCTCCGAGGTTGTAGGCTGGATCGCAGTTACCAAACACTCAAGCGTCTACCTGAGTAGACGGCGCATCCGAGAGTGGGTAGACTGTCTACCACGGTGGACGCATGACGGGCCAGGTCGTCCTCCGTCGAGTTAAGGAGGCCGGCTGCAAGCCGGGGCCGGTCCGCCAGGAAGGGAGTCACGTGAGAGTCGAATGCGAAGCAGGCAGATGCCGAACCACGGTGCCCATGCACCGTGGCCAAGACCTGCCGCCTGGAACGCTGCGTGCGATCGAGCGCGATCTCGAGCCGTGCCTTGGTCGGCGCTGGCTCCGGCGAGGTAGGCGATGAAGCAACGAGTCATCGCGAGGATCCGACGCGACAGGGAGGGTAGCTGGTTAGTCTCATTCCCAGACATCAAAGGAGCACATACCTATGGCCGCTCCCTGAACCAACTCAGGCGGCGGATCCCCGAACTGCTGCGCCTCTGGGATCGCGACCCAGCTCACACTGAGATTGTTGAGGTCCTGGAGCTGCCGACCGACCTCAAGCGGGCTATCTCAACTGCCACGAAACAGCGACGTGAGGCCGAGGCACGAAGCCAGGCCGCTCAGCGCGACCTAGAGAGAACCATCCAGCGCCTTCAAAGTAGGTTGAAGCTTGGGGTGCGTGACACGGGAGAGTTGCTTGGTATCTCACCGCAGTACGCACACAAGCTGCGCCACCGCAAGGGAGTGCTGAAGGCAGCGTCTTCGCGTCTACCTCGATAGACGATCTATGTAGTACTCAATGTAGTAATCCGGCGGGGAAACGCCTCAAATCTGGACGCTTGCCGGCCGCGCGGTCGACGTTTCGAACCGAAAACGCTCAAAACCGCCATTTCTGGACGAAAGGTCTCAGAGTTCGGGACCGTGAGGCCCCGGGTTCAAATCCCGGGCCCCCGACCAATCCTTGAATTTCGATTCACTCTCCTCTAGCCGAGCCCACGGCCTTGTCGCAGGTTCGCCAAGTGGACCCTCTTGGCGTGTAGGCGCGGGTGACTCGCGTTGCGTATTTCAGGCGGCGGCTCAAAGCGACATTGAAGTTCACCTTCGCCGCAGAGCGTCGACCAACTCGCTTGGCTTGATTGCTTTTACACCCTGGACCTGCCTGTTGATCTGGTCTGCGATCTTGTCCAGATCGGCGATCGCGGTCCCGGCCCGGGCGTACACGTCGATGGCGGTTGCGATACTCGTGACGTCGACATTGTCGCGTTGGCCGGCAGGCAAGGCGTCCTTGAGCAGCGTCTGGCCGTCCGTGATGTTGACGTAAGCAAAGCGGTCAGGAGCAGTGCCTGTCGCATCGAGAATGCCCGCCACGTTGAAGGAGTGGCTCGTGGCGCCACCGGTCGGGTGGACGGGAAGGGCCACGGTATCGCCAGTCTTCTTATCGAGCTTTCTTGCGATCGTCGAGCCGAGCACGACCTCGGCCCTCGAGTCGGCGTCGATCGCGTGGCCCTGTGCGTATGTGGTCTTGAGGCTGCTCCATGCCGCTTCGGTCGGATCGCTTGCGACGATCAAGTCCGACACCGCGACACCGGCCGGTTCGACCGC
>Ga0070698_100003432_pt1 | contig 17421 bp, 16 predicted proteins | sample KBSK1502metaG_FD_65477 | JGI IMG/M metagenome (GOLD analysis project Ga0070698, IMG submission 65477) | Corn, switchgrass and miscanthus rhizosphere microbial communities from Kellogg Biological Station, Michigan, USA - KBS K1-50-2 metaG | ecosystem: Host-associated > Plants > Roots >...
CGTTGGGCTTCATGTTGAACATCGGGTTTTCCGGGATCTCCGGCATGCCGGGGCCGATGCCGCCATTGTTCAGGACGACGATCTTGACCGGCAGGTTGTAGCGGACCAGCGTCTCCATCTCCATGCCGGAAAAGCCGATCGCCGAATCGCCCGAGAGGTGGATGACCGGCCGGCTGGGATCCGCCACGCAGGCGGCAATGGCCTGGCCGAGACCGACCCCCATCGTGCCGTAGGTGCCGGCGTTGAGGACGGAACGGGCGTTGAAGCTCGGCAATTGCGTGAGGCCGATATCCATGGTGCCGGCCCCCTCGGCGCTGAGGATCGCGTCCCTCGGCATCCAGGCGGCGACGTCGCGCAACGCCCGGTAGTAGCCGGCCGGCGCCTGGTCGTCGTCGATCTGCGGCTTGATCGTCGCGGCATTTTCGGCCGCCTTCTTCGTAAGCGCCTGCCGCCACGGCGTGTCCTTGGGATGGAACCACTGGCGGTTGACCAGTGCCTTGTTGAGCTGCGCCATGATGGCCTTGCCGTCGCCGACCAGCGCCACTTCCGTCGCCTTGTTGTGGCCGATCTCCTCGGGCGCGATGTCGAGCTGGATGACCTTGACGTCCTTGGCATAGCGCGGCGGCAGGCCGAAGTGGAAGATCCAGTTCAGCCGCGCGCCCATCAGGAAGATGACGTCGGCCTGCTGCAGCGCCAGCGTGCGCGCCGCTCCAGCCGACAGGGGATGGTCGTCCGGCATCACGCCCTTGCCCATCGGCGAGCGCACGAACGGCACCTGCGTGCGCTCGATGAAGGCGCGGACTTCGTCCTCGCCGCGCGACCACGCCATGCCCTTGCCGAGCAGGACGAGCGGCCGCTGGGCCCGTTCGAGCAGGTCCAGCGCCGCCTCGACGTTCTCCGCCGGCGCCACCATGCGCGGCGGTTCGGGCACGCGCTCGACCTCGACGACCTTGTCGAACTCGCAGGTGCCGCGGATGATGTCGTCGGGCATGTCGAGATAGGTGCCGCCGGGGCGACCGTAGATCGCGTGCCGGGTTGCCATCTCGACATAGTAGGGGATGCGCTGCACGCTCTCGATGCCGTGCGCGAACTTGCAGAACGGCGAGGCGATCAGCACCTGCCGCTCTTCCTGGAACGCGCCCATGCCGCTGCGATAGGTCTCCGAGGCACCGCCGATCAGGATCATGGGCCAGCAATTCTGCTGGGCATTGGCGAGACCGGCGAGACCGTGCACCACGCCCGGGCCGGTGACGACGATGCAGGCGCCGGGACGGCCGGTGAGATAGCCGTAGGCCTGCGCCGCGTAGGCGGCGCTCTGCTCGTTGCGCATGCCCAGGTAGGCGACGCCTTCCTTCTGCGCGGCCGCGGCGATCGCGGTGATCGGAAACCCGACGACCCCGAACAGGTGATCGATGCCCTGCTGCTTGAGGCTCCGCGCGATCAGGGTAGCGCCGTCGACTTCGCTCATGTTTTCCCCCCGGTGACCGAATGAAGTTCAGCCGCGAGATTATGTGCATTGATGGCAGGGTCGCGAAAGGGCCCTACTTTCCGATGTGCGATACGGCCGAGCCATGCGGCCCCGTGCGTTCGGGCGCCATTGGCCCCCTACGATATGCCAAGGGGCGCGAACGAAGGCCACTTCTGGCCCGGGAGCGGACATCCTTGCTGGATCGAATAGAGTGCGTTTTATGGGTTCACGACCCAAGCAATCCACCTCGCAAACCCAAGGAAGCCCGATGGCAATCTATCAGTTGAACGACCGCGTCCCGGTGATCCCCGCCTCCTGCTACATCGCCCCCGAAGCGACGATCATCGGCTCAGTCGTCCTTGGCGAGCGCGTCACCATCATGTTCGGCGCCGTGCTGCGCGGCGACGACGAGCCGATCGTGATCGGCGACGACAGCAACGTGCAGGATAACGCCGTGCTGCACACCGACCCCGGCTGCCCGCTCACCATCGGCAAGGGCGTGACCATCGGCCATCAGGTCATGCTGCACGGCTGCACGATCGGCGACGGCGCGCTGATCGGCGTGGCGGCAATCGTGCTGAACAGCGCCGTGATCGGCAAGGATTGCCTGGTCGGCGCCGGCTCGGTGGTGACCGAGGGCAAGAGCTTCCCCAACCGCACCGTGATCTTCGGCTCGCCGGCGAAGGCTGCGCGCGAGGTTACCGAGGACAACATCTTGCGCATGCGGTTTTCCGCCGAGAGCTATGTGCAGCGCGGCGGCCAGTACAGGGCGAACTTGAAACGGATTGGATAGCTCCAGCAAAACGAGTAGACTCTGACTATGAATGTTACTCTTCGCCGCGATCAGCAGGAATGGCTCGAGGAGCTCGTCAAGGCGGGGGTCTATGGGAGCGTCGAGGAGGCGGTTGCCAGCATTCTCGCGCAGCACATGGACCTGGAGATCGACGACCTCGCGTGGGCCAAGCCCCTGGTCGATGAAGCGCGCGCGTCGATTGCGCGCGGCGAATTCATGACGCTCGAAGAACACCGGGCACGAATGGACAAGCGCTTCGGCAAACTTCGACGCTGAATGGCGCGTCTGGTTGTCTCCGATCGAGCCGACCTCGATTTCTCGGCCATCGTGGAGATGTTGCGGGACAAAGCCGGAGCTGATGTAGCGGCGCGCTATCGCCAAAATATCGACGACGTGTTCGAACGTTTGGCCATGTTCCCGAAAAGCGGCATGCCGAGACCAAAGATGGGACGTGATGTACGCATTGCCGTTGTTTCTCCATATATCGTTTTCTACGAATATCGAAGAGACGTGATCATCCTGCGTATCCTAGACGGCCGCCGTAACATCACTAGTCGGTTGGTCCGCGGATGATCGTCGCCCTCGACTATCTCACTCTAGGCACCTCATTCTTCGCCAGCGCCGTTGGCGCCTATGAGACGCTGCTTGGCCGAACGGCCAGGAACGGCCTCCTGCAGCTCAGCAACGTCGGTCTCGCGATCGAGGACAACGCGGCCACGGCGGGGCTCACGTCGATGGTGTTCGCCACAGACTCGCTTGAGAAAGCCGAACGCCTGCTCGAGCGACGGGCCGTGGCGACGAAACGGCAGGGTGAGATGCTGCACCTATCGAGGGCGGAGACGCACGAGGTTGCAATCTCCTTGATCGAACGTCGCAAGGCGCCGCCAACCTCGCCCCTCGCCAGGATCGACGAAGCCGCGTCCATCACCGCTCTCGACCACGTCGTGATCCGCTCGCCCAATCCCGAGCGCGCCATCGCCTTGTACGCCGGACGGCTGGGGCTCGACCTGCGGCTCGACCGCAGCAATCCCGACTGGGGCGCGCGGCTCATGTTCTTCCGCTGCGGCGATCTCGTGGTCGAGATCGCGCACGACCTGAACAAGGGCGTCTCGGATGAGCCGGACCAATTGTGGGGCTTGAGCTGGCGCACGCCCGACATCGCCAAAGCCAACGCGCGCCTGAAGGCGGCCGGCATCGATGTCTCCGAACCGCGCGACGGGCGACGGCCGGGCAGCCAGGTCTTCACCGTGAAGAGCGGCACCGAAGGCGTGCCGACCATCGTGATCGGCGGTATCGGTCGCTGGTAGATTTCGTCATGCGTCGCGCGCTTTTTCTCCTTTGCCTGCTCGCCGCCGCGGCCTGCACGTCGCCGCCCAAGCCCACACCGCAAAGCGTGGTAAAGAGCGCCGCCGAGCTGCCGCCGCTCGGTCCCTGCCCGGCTTCGTCGTGGAAGCCCGAGGCGCCTCCGCCGACCGCCAGCGCCAGGATTTCGATGGTCCTGCTGGCGGTCGGTGAATGGGCGCGCTACGGCAAGCAGGTCATCACGTACTCCGCCAATGCGCCGCCGCACACCGAGCAGCTCGGCGTCAAGGAGCGCGAGGCGCCGCAGCGCATCCACGACTACTGGGCGAGCGTCGGCCATCCCGAGCGCACCGGCCTCGACGACGTGCCGTGGTCGGCGGCCTTCATCTCCTGGGACATCCAGAGTGCGGGTATCGCGCGCGACCTCTTTTGCCCCAGTCAAACCCACACGATCTACGTCGAGCGCATGGTCCTGCGCGAGCGCCAGCCCGGCGGCGCCTTCATCCCGCGCCGACCTGACGAGAGGCAGCCCCAGGTCGGCGACCTGATCTGCGCCTCGCGCAACGGCAGCGGCACCACCCTGGACAACCTCAACCGCGGCGCCGGACATTGCGACATCGTGGTCGAGGTTCGGCCCGGCAGCGTGGCCGCCATCGGCGGCAATGTCGGCGACTCGGTCACCCGCAGCGTCTTTCCACTGGACGCCAACGGGTTTTTGTCGCCCATATCCGCTCGCCCGTATTTCACGGTGATCGAGAACAGCCTGCCCTAGGAAGAGCGAGATGTCCTGGCCGTACGACTACATCATCATCGGCGCCGGTTCGGCTGGCTGTGCGATCGCCAACCGGCTGGCCGAGGATCTGGCGCTGCGCATCCTGATCATCGAGGCCGGCCCGCCGGACAGCTCCTTCATGCTGAAAATGCCGGCGGGCTTCGCCAGCCTGGGCGACAAGACGCCCTACAATTGGCGTTACGAGACGACGCCGCAAAAGCAGTGCAACGACCGGCGCATGTACTGGCCGCGCGGCAAGACGCTGGGCGGCTCGTCGTCGATCAACGCCATGCTCTATGTGCGCGGCCACGCTTCCGACTACGACCACTGGCGCCAGCTCGGCAACGAGGGCTGGAGCTACGACGACGTGCTGCCCTACTTCAAGAAGGCCGAACACAACGAGCGCTTTTCCGACGACTTCCACGGCACCGGCGGGCCGCTCAATGTCGCCGAGCAGGCCGACCCCAACAAGCTGAACGAAGCCTTCTTCCATGCCGCCGGCGAGGCCGGCTACAAGCGCATCGATGACTTCAACGGCGCCAACCAGGAAGGCGTCGGCTACTACCAGGTGACGCAGAAGGACAGGCAGCGCTGGAGCGCCGCCAGCGCCTATCTGCGGCCGGCGGTCGAGCGCAACCGGAACAACGTCCACGTCATCTCCAATGCGGTGGTCGAGCGCATCATCCTCGACAAGGACCGCGCCATGGGCGTGCGCTACTGCCAGAAGGACGGCAGCGACGAGGTCGCGCGCTGCAGCCGCGAGATCATCCTGGCCGGCGGAGCCGTCAACTCGCCGCAACTCCTGATGCTGTCGGGCATCGGCCCGGCCGACCATCTGAAGTCGCTCGGCATCCGCCCATTGCACGACCTGCCGGGCGTCGGCGGCAACCTGCAGGACCATCTCGATGCGTCGCTGCTGCAGTTCTGCAAGACGCGCGACACCTACGACACGGCCAACAAGCTCGTGTCGCTCTACCGCTACTGGAAGCACAAGAAGGGGCCCGGCACCTCGCCGATCGCCGAATCGGGCGGCTTCGTCAGTACCCGACCCGGCCTCAGCGCGCCCGACATTCAGTTCCACTTCCTGCCGGTGCTGGTGGTCGACCACGGCCGCACCAAGCTGAAGAAGAACGGCTATAGCCTGCATGTCTGCACGCTCCGGCCCGAGAGCCGCGGCACGATCCGGCTCAAGAGCGCCAATCCCAAGGAGCATCCGCTGATCGACGCCAACTACCTGGCCGAGCGGCGCGACCTCGAGACGCTGATCGAAGGCGTGAAGATCGGCCGCGAGATTTTCGCCGGAACGGCCTTCGAGCCGTACCGCGCCGACGAGTTCCAGCCCGGCGCCGCGGTCAAGACCGACGCCGAGATCGAGCAATGGATCCGCGCCAAGTGCGAGACGATCTATCACCCCGTCGGCACCTGCAAGATGGGTCCCGACAACGATCCCATGGCGGTGGTCGACCATCGCTGCCGCGTGCGCGGGCTCGTGGGGCTGCGCGTGGTCGACGCCTCGGTGATGCCGACCCTTGTCGGCGGCAACACCAACGCGCCCACCATCATGATCGCCGAGCGCGTCGCGGCGTTCATGCAGGAGCCATGATGCCGTGACGCTGCAGACCGACCCCATTGCACAAGCAAAGAGATTGAAATTCCTCGCGAAGAATATGGTGCTCTCTGGGCTGATCGTCGGCGTTGGCTTGCCCGTGCTCTTCATCGCGTTTGGGATTGAGGTCGCAATGACATCATGGGGCTTCGATGTCGTATGGTTGGCACCACTGGCGATAATGATCTTCGACTTTGTCCTGGCTCGAATCTTCTGGCGTCGCGCGACAACGCTGGAACGGAGCGCCGTGCAGGGCAAAGCGGAATCGGCGCCGTGAACGAGTTCGGCCGCGCGCTTCGTCGATGGCGTCGCCTGCGCGGCATCAAGCAGAGCCATGCGGCCGAACTGTTCGACGTCACCCAGGCGACGCTGTCGCGCTGGGAACGCGGCCATCACCGCCTGCCCGAGGCAGCGACACGAAAACTCTCGCGCCTGCTCGCCGCGCCGCTCGATTCGGCCGGCGACGCCGGATTGCGCCGGCTGGTCGAAAGCTCCGCCCTTCCCGTCCATTTGATCTGCGACCTCTCGCACCGCCTGCTGGCCGCCTCTCCGGCGCGCTTCGCCGAGTGGATCGCCGGCGCCGCCGAACTGCGCGGCGTGTCGCTGTGGAGCTTCGCCACCGACGAGATCCGCACGGCCGAGGGCCGGCTGGGCGAGCTCGGCTGGTACGACGATGGCGTCGCCCAGGTCAGCTTCTGGACCGGGCCCAACGACAGCCCGATCGTGCCCATCGATCCCGGCATCCTGGTGTGGGAGCGCCTGCAGCTCAGCGACGGCACGCTGGCGCGGCTGGTGACGTCGATGCCGCACTGTTAGCGAATATTTTATTCGTGGGTCGACGCCCCGCGCGTCCCTAGTGTCGTCGGCATGACGACGTCCTGGGGACGGATCACCCTGATCTACGGCATCGGCATCCTGGCCGCGGGCCAGCTCGGCGTCGTGCCGCCGCTGGTGCCGGCGCTGCAGCGCGATCTCGGCATGTCGCTCGCCAGCGCCGGCATGGCCGTGTCGATCGTCACGCTGGTCGGCGCGGTGTTCGGCCTGCTGGCGGGCGGCTGGTCCGAGAGGATCGGGCACGCGCGCGCCTTTCGCATCGGCATCTTGATCATGGCGTCGGCAGCCGCGCTCTGCGCCGCTTCCGACGATGCCGGCACCCTGCTCGCCGCACGCGGACTAGCCGGCGTCGGCTATCTGCTCGTGGTCGTCGCCGGCCCGTCGCTGATGGCCAGCACGGCCGAGCCGCGGCATCACGCCTTCGCACTGTCGTTGTGGGGAACCTTCGTGCCCGCCGGCATCGCGCTCGCTGGAACCGCGGCGAGCTTCGCAGGCGGCGTCGAATGGCGCACGATCTTTGCCATCGACGTCATCCTGCTGGCGCTCGCGCTCATCGTCGCCATCGCGGCTGTTCCCCAGATTGACGTGCCCGGGCGCGCCCGGAGAGGCGTCTCGATTGGAGCGCTGCGCGCCGCCGGCCCGCTCTCCGTCGCCTTCTTCTGCTTCGCCCTCCTCTTCCTCGCGCTCGCCGGATTGTTGCCGGCCTATCTCGTCGAGCAGCGCGGAATGGCGGCCGCGGAAGCCGGAAGGGTCGTCGCCATCGCCACCGTCTTCGGAATTGCGGGCAGCCTTTGGGCGGGCTGGATGATGCGGCGCGGCGTCTCGCCCGGCCGCCTCGCGGCGATCGGCCTGGTCGCTTCCACCGCGATCGCCGCCCTTTCGTTCAGCGCCGCCGCACCGGTGCCGCTCGCCGTCGCAGGCTTCGCCATTTCCTTCGCCCTGGGCGGGCTGGTGCCGGCGGCGGCCTTCGCCTCGGTGCCGCTGGTCGCCGCGGAGGCGCGTGCGATCGGGCCGATCAACGGCCTGCTGGCCCAGGCAGGCAGCCTGGGTTCGCTGGCCGGTCCGCCAGTCCTTGCACTTTGGGTCGAGTGGGCCGGCTGGTCGCTAGCGCCGGTGATGCTGCTGGCCATCGCGGCGATGGGCGCGGCGTGTGCGCTCGCCGTTGCGTCGCCGAGGCGCTGAGGCTCAGAGTCTCACGCCGGCTTGTGAAGGTACCCGTACCGCAGATCGCTGCGCTGCGGACCGCCGAGCTCGTACTGCGCCTTCATGGCGGTGAAGCGATCGGGCCTGGCCAATCCGGCCTTTTTCTCGTAGCCGAACATGCCGAGGCCCGTGCCGGCAAAGATCGCGTTCTTGACCGGCCCATCGGCCGGGCCGAGCGGCGCAAAACCATGTTGCCGTTGCATGTCCTCCGGGATCTCGAGCCGGCGCAACGCCTCGATCTGCCATTGCGGCGAGCCGGTCCACACGGCGTCGGTGCCCCAGATCACCCGATCAGCCCCCAGACCCTTGATCAGCGTTCCCATCATGGCGGCCGCCAGGCGCGGTTGGGCGACGACGGTCCACGCGAAGATCGAGCCGAGGTCGCCATAGACGTTGGTCACGCCGTATTTTGCCGGGATTCCCGCAAGATCGCTGAGCCATGACAGACGACCGCGCTGCTCCCACTCGTCCATTCCATCCGCCGGCGCCCCGCCGAGGTGACGATAGCCGGAGTGATAGATGGCGAAGTTGAGCTGGGGCCAATCCTTGGCCGCCTGACCGACGTCGCCGACGGCGGCATGCTCGGCGAGGCGCGGCAGCCGTGCCTCGGCCTGCAGCGGGAAGAGACCCTTGTGGACGCAGACGCTCCTGATGCCGGCCTTGGCCGCCTTCTCGTAGAAGGGATACATCAGCTTCTCGTCATCGAGCCGGTAGGCGTGGCGCCCGCCGTTGGCGAGGATGACATCGCCGATCGTATAGGCCTTCCAGCCGTCGGGCTTGTGCACTTCGATCGCCCGGTCGATGCCGTCGAGCCAGCCCGGCTGACCGGGCGTGATCGTGTAGTGGGCAAGCATGCGCTTCGATCCGGCCTCGTTGTTCACCCTGTCGCGCGTCCTGAACACTTGTTCCTGCGGCAGCAGCCAGTCCGCCGGAGCGTCGGACGGCGCATTCGTCAGCAGGGCCACCTGGGTGTCGCTGTCGAGGTAGATCTCCTTGAGGAAGTTGTCGAACTTCAGATCGTCGATCGTCGCGTCGCGGCCCACCAGATCCTTGTTCCAGCCCAGCCTGCTCATCAGCGCCCGTTGCCACATCAGGTTCCCGGTCCGCGAGGGATCGGTGTACGCCGGGCTCGGGTTGTCGCCCAGGAAGTGGGTATGGGCATCGAACACCATCTGGCCCTTCAACGTCTCGGCGCGCGCCTCGGCGAGCTCCGGGCTCGCGGCTTCAGCCTCGCTCACCGCGAACAGCGGCCCATAGACCTGGTTCATCACCAGATACGACGCCGCCATGCCGGACGCCGTCCGGAAGAATTGCCGCCGACTCATGCCCAGCCTGCCGGCAAGCGAGCTGCCGATTTCCTTGAGTCGCGCCTCGACGTCGCGCTGCTTGTCGGTCTGCGGCGCCGGCAGGTATTCGTCGCTCGACACGATCTGGGTCGGGATGGGCGACGCGAACCCGGCTTCATCCGCCGGCAACAGACCCGTCGCTTGCTTGGGACCGATCTCGCTCATGATGGCCTCCTGTTTGTAATGGCGCTCAGCGCGGCCGCCCCACGGCCGTGCCGAGCTCGATCTCGCGCAGCCCCGGAACCCTGATGGTCTTGGGCGCGAACCTGTCTCCGACGGCGACGCCGCCGGGCAGGGGCGTATAGAGCTCGATGCCGATCGTCCCGATCGGCATCGTCGCCCCTTCGGATGGCGGCGTGTCGCCGAGCTTCAGCGAAACGATCGCAAGAATTTGCCCGCTGTCGGCGGGCGTATCGGGAAGCGGCTCGCGGCTGAAGGTCAGGTTCGGGAACGCAACCTTCATCGCCCTTTGATGGGCGTCCGATTTGTACCAGGCGACGAGTGCCGCCTTGTCCTCGAACCAGGCGAAGATCACTTGCTTGCCGCTGGTCGTCCGGCCGGTCTCGATGCCGAGACAGCCCGGATGAGCTCGGGCGGCGTCGAGCAGCGCGGCGAAGCCGGGTTGGGATTGGGCGCCGGCGGGCAGTGTCGCCTGCCCTGACAAGGCAGCGGCCAGCGCCACGGCGATTGCCGATCGGCGGCTCCCGACGATTTTCATGACAGGCCTCCCGACATCCTTCCGGACAGTCCACGATCAGGGTCGGTACCCATGGGTACCATGCGGATCATGTGGTACCCGAAAGTACCAGTCAAGCACTTTCAGATCTTGGACTAGGAGACGCGCTTCTCGACCACCAGCAGCCAGGTCTTGCCGGCGACCGGCGCCAGGCGGCCGCGCGAATCGACGGGATAGAGGCTCATCGTCACGCTGTTCTTGACGTTGCCGCCGATCGCCTGGACGTAGCCGCCGCGCACGTCGGTGACGATATCGCAATGGCTGGCGGTGTTGTCGATGCGCCGCCGCGCGGTGCGCGAATCGGCATGGCGCCAGGTCGGCCCGGCGGTGCCGGTGCAGACGAGGTCGCCCGGCTTGGGGGCGTATTCGTTGGGCGCGTGCAGCGCGAAGGCCAGGCGGCCGCCCCGGTGCTCGTGATCGTAGAGCGCGGCGAGGTAGCCGCCGTGACGGCCGTCGCGCGGGAAGTCGCCGGCGGGAATACCCGAGTGGGCCATCACCCAGGCGACGAACGCGCCCGACCACGGCTTGCTCGAGGTCCGGCCGTTCCAGTCGGGATGGCCGCAGCTGCCCCAATAATCGCCGATCTTGCTGGCGAGCGGCTCGCTGCGCTCGCTCACGCCGCTGCGGTTGGTGTAGCCGGCGGCCTGGCCGCCATAGACCACGGTCGACCGGCCAAACCGCGTCCATTCCTGCCAGGCGGTGTAGGCGACGCGGTCGGACGGTGGGCGGTCGGCGTAGCCGCCACCGCTGCGCTGGGCGCTGCCGCAGGCCGCCAGTGTCAGGACAAGCAGAAGGATTGCTGGCAGCCGGGGACCGAACGCGTGGGAGGAACGCAAAGCGGGCGGCTGCCAGCAAACACGAACGTCGACGAAGGGGCAGTCGATATTCATGTATGACTTGCAGGAGATAAAATAAATTATTGTTATTGCTTGATTTTAAGCTAACACAGTTGATGCACGATGTCACTGCCTATCGACCTTGCCGGAGTGGGTCGGCTGGAAGAGCTGGCCTTCCGCGGCTGGCCTGCCCTGGAAAGCCGGGATGTCGCCGGCTGGCGCTTGAGATTCGCCGGCGGCTACACCAAAAGAGCAAATTCTATCAATGCCTTAAGCCAAGATGCTGAGACCGATCCGGCGATCATCCAGGAGCTCGAAGCAGCCTACCGGGCCCACGGCCAGCCGCCGATATGGCGGTTAAGCCCCTTGGCGCCGCCGGCGATCGCCGAGGTCTTGGCGGCCCCGTTCTATCGGACCATCGAGCGCAGCCTCCTGCAGGTCGGCCCGCTCGGCGGCGGCTTTGCCGTCGACCCGGACGTGCAGATCCATCCACAGCCGACGCCGGCATGGCTCGAGGCCTTCTCGGCCCATAGCCCGGTGCAGCCGCAGCATCGCGACGCCATGCGGCGCCTATTGGCAGCCATCGCCCCTCCGGTGGGCTTCGCCTTCGTCGAGGCGGAAGGCCGGCCGATGGCCATGGCGATCGGCGTCGTGCAGGGCGACCATATGGGGCTGTTCGACGTGCTGGTGATGCCGCACGCGCGCCGCCGCGGCCTGGCGCGCCGGGTCACCGAGAGCCTTTATGCCTGGGCAGGGCGGCGCGGCGCGCGCTTCGCCTACTTGCAGGTCGTCGCCACCAACCAGGCGGCGAGGGCGCTCTATGGCGCGCAGGGTTTCCGCACGGTCTACGAGTATGAATATCGCCTGCCCTCTTCGCCTTGACCCTCCGGCGGCCGGCCTCAATAGTCGCGCGAGGGAGGAACACAAAAAATGGCACACTACCCGTGGGAGAAGAGCTATCCGCCCGGCGTGAAGTGGGAGCTCGAGATTCCGAAGAAGACCATCCATCAGATCTTCGACGAGAGCTGCGCCCAATTCGGCGACCGGCCCTTCACCGATTTCCTCGACAAGGTGATGACCTTCCGCGACTACAAGGAAGCCTCGGACAAGGCCGCCGCGGGTTTCCAGAAGCTCGGCGTGCGGCCGGGCGTCAATGTCGGCCTGTACCTGCCCAACACGCCGCATTATCTGATCGCCTTCTTCGGCGTGCTCAAGGCCGGTGGCAAGGTGGTGAACTACAGCCCGCTCGACGCCGCGCGCGAACTCGAATTCAAGATCGGCGATTCCGAGACCGACATCCTGGTGACGCTCGACGTCGCCGCGCTCTATCCCAAGATGGCGGCGATGCGCGGCAAGACCCGGCTGAAAAAACTGATCGTAGGCTCGATCGCCGACTATCTGCCGTGGCCCAAGAACTGGCTCTATCCGATCGCCAAGAAGAAGGAACTCTCGGCCTGGCCGCGCGACGACTGGCACATGTCGTTCAAGGATCTTCTAGCCAACGACGGCAAGTACACGTCCCATGCCGCGGGCGAGAACCTGTGGGACGAGGTAGCGCTGCTGCAATACACCGGCGGCACCACCGGCACGCCCAAGGCCGCCATGCTGACGCACGGCTGCATCATCGCGGCGATGAGCCAAGGCCAGGCCTGGACCACGCCCTACACCACGCCGGGCACCGAAAAGGTCGTGTGCGTGCTGCCGCTGTTCCACATTTACGCCCTGTCGGGAATCATGCTGGGCGCGGTGCGCAACGGCAACCAGCTCCTTCTCTACCCGCGGCCCGACATCGACATGATCGTGAGCGACCTCGCCACGAAGAAGCCGACCTTCCTGCCCGGCGTGCCGACGCTCTACACGGCGATCCTCAAGCATCCCAAGGCGCAGGGCCTCGACCTGAAGTCGCTGAAGATCTGCATGTCGGGCGGCGCGCCTTTGCCGGTCGAGGTGCAGCAGAGCTTCGAGAAGCTGACCGGCGCCACCCTGATCGAGGGCTATGGCCTGACCGAGACCTCACCGACCGGCGCAATCTGCCCGGTCGACAAGAGCGTGCGCCGCGTCGGCTCGTGCGGCGTGCCGATGCCGGGGACCGTGATCGAGATCCGCGACATGGAGAAGGGCGACAGCGTGCTGCCGCCCGGCAAGGAGCATGTCGGCGAAGTCTGCATCATCGGCCCGCAGGTCATGAAGGGCTACTGGAAGAAGCCCGAGGACACCGACAAGGTGCTGTTCAGTCATCCCGACAGCAACTGGAAGGGGCTGCGCACCGGCGACATGGGCTACATGGACGCCGACGGCTGGCTGTTCCTGGTCGACCGATCGAAGGACTTGATCCTTTCGTCAGGCTACAACGTCTATCCGCGCATGATCGAAGAAGCGATTTACGAGCATCCCGCCGTCGACGAGTGCATCGTGATCGGCATTCCCGATCCCTACCGCCAGGAAGCGCCCAAGGCGTTCGTCAAGCTGAAGCCCGGTGCCTCGCTCAGCTTCGAGGAATTGATCAAGCATCTGGACGGCAAGATCGGCAAGCACGAGATGCCGGTGGCCCTCGAGATCCGCGCCGAGCTGCCCAAGACGCCGGTCGGCAAGCTCTCCAAGAAGGAACTGAAGGAGGAAGAGCGCGCCAAGGCCCAGGCCAAGGCGGCGTGATCAGCGTCACGTTCTTCTCGTCCTTCTTCATGCTCCTTCATGCTCCTCTCCCCCTTGGGGGAGAGGTAGGGTGAGGGGGTGACGCGGCGCATGACCCACCTCACCTACCCATCGCTGACGCGATGGGGCCCTTCCTCTCCCCCCGCTGGCGCGGGCGGAGAGGACGTCGCGAGGCGTGTTTTCATTCTCGGCGGCGCGAGCCTTGCGCTCGCCGGCTGCTTCGACACGCCGTGCGAGGAGCAGAATTCGGCCCAAAAGGCCTTGCTCGACGGCTTGCGCTCGCTCGCCAGGCCGGCGCTCGCCTCCAACAACCCCTTGCAGGTCGAGGAGGCGGCCCGCCAGAGCGTGGCGCTGGCCGAAAAGGTCGGCGCCTTCAGCGACTGGTGCGGCACCTTGACCAGGATCGAGGGCAATGCCGAGACCGTCGCCATCACCGTCGATATCGGCCGCCAGGTTTCGCTCTACGCCTTCAACGACTGGGCGCTGGCCTTCGCCGGCTCGCTGGCCGATCTGTTGTCCACACGTTCGCGCGAGACTCCGCCGCCGGGGCTTTCCGAGGGCGCGGTCGCGACGCTAAAAACCCTGCGGCTCGGCGAACGCGTGTCTCTCTCCGGCCGCATGGGCGAGATCGCGGGGTCGGGCGTGTTCGACCTCTCCCGCCTGTTCGGCAAGAGCGATTCGGGGCACCGCCAGTTCCTCCTGGCGCCGCGCTTCGTGGCGCGCATCGAAGCCCTTGTGGCGAAGAAGAAATAGAAAGGACTTTCGTGCCGTCGTTCACTTACGATTTTCCCTACCCCTCCAAAAAACTGCCGGTCTTCGCCGCCAACGTCGTCGCCTCTTCCCAGCACCTCGCCGCAACCGCCGGCTTGCGCATGCTGGCGCGTGGCGGCAACGCGGTGGATGCCGCGATCGCCAGCGCCATTGCCATCACCGTGGTCGAGCCGACCATGAACGGCATCGGCGCCGACGCCTTCTGCATCCTGTGGGACGGTTCCAAGCTGGTCGGCCTTAACGCGTCGGGCCATTCGCCGGCGCTGATGACGCCCGATCAGTACAAGGGCCAGGACAAAATGCCGAGCGTCGGCTGGGGCAGCGTGAGCACGCCGGGCACGGTGTCGTTGTGGGTCGAGCTGCACAAGCGCTACGGCAAGCTTGCCTTCGCCGACCTGTTCGAGCCGGCGATCAAGTATGCCAGCGACGGCTTTCGCGTCTCCTACATGGTGGCGCGGCAGTGGGAGCGCGCCATCGACCGGCTGAAGGGCCAGGAGAGCTGGCTAAAAGCCTTCCTGCCCGGCGGCCGGCCGCCCAAGCCGGGCGAGATCTGGAGGTTCGCCGACCAGGCCAAGACGCTCACCATGATCGCCGAAACCAAGGGCGAAGCCTTCTATCGCGGCGAGCTCGCCGAGGCCATGGACAAGTACGCCCGGGAAACCGGCGGTGCGCTGCGCAAGAAGGATCTCGAGCAGCACAAGCCCGACTGGGTCGATCCGATCGGCCTCACCTATCGCGGCACGACGCTGCACGAGATCCCGCCGAGCGGCCAGGGCATCGCCGCCTGCATGGCGCTCGGCATCCTCGAGAATTTCGATCTCGCCGGCCACGATTGCGACGGTCCGGAAGTGGCGCATTTGCGCATCGAGGCGATGAAGCTCGCGTTCGCCGACATCTGGCGCTACGTCGCCGACCCGCGCTTCATGGAGGTGACGCCGGCGCAGATGCTCGACAAGCATTACCTCAAGAGCCGCGCCAAGCTGATCGATCCGAAGAAAGCCAAGGACTTCGGGCCGGGCGTGCCGAAGGACGGCGGCACGATCTATCTCGGTACGGCGGACGCTTCGGGCATGATGGTGTCGCTGATCCAGTCGAACTATAGGGGCTTCGGCTCGGGCATCGTCGTGCCAGGCACCGGCATTGCGCTGCAGAATCGTGCGACGGGATTCGTCACGACGGACGGCCATCCCAACCAGGTCGGACCCAAGAAGAGGCCGTTCCACACCATCATCCCGGGCTTCATCACCAAGAACGGCAAGCCGATCGCGACCTTCGGCCTGATGGGCGGCGCCATGCAACCGCAGGGCCACATGCAGCTGTTCTCGCGCATCGTCGATTACGGCCAGAACCCGCAGGCCGCCATCGACGGCCCGCGCTGGCGCGTCCACGAAGACGACAAGACGGTGTGGGCCGAGGAGCACATGCCGGCAGCGACACTTGCCGGGCTGGAAGCGCGCGGTCACAGGATCACACGCACCCAGTGGCCGAGCTTCGATTTCGGCTCGAGCCAGATCATCTGGCGCTTTCCCGACGGCGGGCCCTATTTGGCCGCCTCCGAGAGCCGCCGCGACGGCGCGGCCGTCGGCTTCTGATGGTCGTTGCTGGGAGCGCGCCACTCCGTGGCGCGTCTTTGTTGATTACAACGCCCATGAGCGCCACAGAGTGGCGCGCTCCCAGCAATGAGTCCTCGCTATGACCACTGTCGTGTCGATCGCCAACGGCGGCTTCGCGATCAATGGCCTGCCGACCTATGCCGGCCGAAGCTGGAAGGGCCATCGCATCGAAGGACTGCTGTTCAACAGCCGCATGGCCAACGCCATCGCCGACGACGAGAACCCGGCGACCCGTGGCGCCTGGGCCTATGCCGACGGCGACTGGGATGCCGAGCGCAATACGCGCGAGTTCATCGCCGCCCTGCCGGCCTATCGCGCGCACGGCCTGCTCGCGGTCTGCCTCAACCTGCAGGGCGGCAGCCCGCAGGGCTATTCGTGGCATCAGCCCTGGAGGATCGGCGGCTTCACCGCCGACGGCGCGCTGAAACCGGCCTGGTTGGCGCGGCTGGAAAAGGTGATCGCGGCCTGCGATCGGCTCGGCATGGTGGTGATCGTGGGCCTGTTCTACGGCAAGCAGAGCGGCACCTTGAAGGACGAGTCGGCCGTGAAGGCCGCCGTCATCAACACCGTCGACTGGCTGGTCGAACGCGCCGCCACCAACGTGCTGATCGAGATCGGCAACGAGGTCGACCTGGAGGGCGTGTTCGCCCACCCGATCATCGCCGCCCAGCGCTGTCACGAGTTGATCGAGCTTGCCCGCAAGCGCAGCCAAGGCCAGCTGCTGGTCAGCACCAGCCTGCTCGCGCTGGGCGCGCCGCCGGCCGGCATCCTGGCTACGGCCGATTTCCTGCTGCCGCACGGCAACCGCATCCATGGCCCCGATGGTCCCCTGCAGCCGAGCCCGCACGGCATCCGCCTGCAGGTCGCGAACTGGCGCGGCGCAGCCGACTACCGCGGCCAGCCGATCGTCTACAACGAGGACGACCATTTCGAGTTCGACAAGCCCGACAATCATTTCGCTGCCGCCGTCGAGAGCGGCGCGAGCTGGGGCTACTTCGACTATCGCATGAGCCGCGAGCGCTTCGAGGACGGCTTTCAGTCCCTGCCGGTCGACTGGACGATTTCCTCGAAGCGCAAGCGGGCCTTCTTCGGCCTCTTGAAGGAAATCACCGGCGCCTGATCACTCCGGCAGGCCGGCCTTGCGCAGGCCGTCGAGCATGCGGGCACGATCCTGCGGCCGGCGCAGGTTCATGCGCGCTGGCATGGTCGAAATCGTCAGCGTGGCATTGAGCTGGTGCACACGGGTGACGTACCTGGCGACGTCGTCGGCCCGGCCGAGGTTGGCGGCACTCGCCGCAGCGATCAGCGCCGCCGCGAGCAGGAAAGGATTGCGCTGCGACGCCTTCTCCGCCCAGGCAAAGGCCTCGTCGTCGCGGCCGGCGACGAAATGGGCCATCGCCATCGCCGCCTGCATCAGGAACATGCTGGGATCGAGTGGGCTCAGCCGCATGGCGCGCTGCAGGTGATCGATCGCCTTGTCGGGTTCGCC
>Ga0070698_100003433_pt1 | contig 17421 bp, 6 predicted proteins | sample KBSK1502metaG_FD_65477 | JGI IMG/M metagenome (GOLD analysis project Ga0070698, IMG submission 65477) | Corn, switchgrass and miscanthus rhizosphere microbial communities from Kellogg Biological Station, Michigan, USA - KBS K1-50-2 metaG | ecosystem: Host-associated > Plants > Roots >...
GCGCAAACGTCTAGAAAGACACGGCCAGGGATAACCTTCTCGGGTTCTTCCCACTTTGTCAAAACATGGCTGATCATCAACGGCTTCACCCATCTGGCCATCAGATCTAACATCTTATTTGTTAACTCAATCGTCCAGAAATCCTTATACTGCTTGATGCCGGCAAGAGAATTCAGAACGAAACGAGTTGAGGGCTGGTAAGTCAAGGAGATCGGTTTTTCTGACTTTGAGGCAAAGCGATCTCAAACTAATTAAGCAGCAAGCGCGATTCTAATCGACAACGACGCAGACGCCAGCGTCTGGCGAGTAGCGCCTCTACTTGTCAGGAATCGCGAGCTTGTAGAGCTGCGTTTTGAACTCCTTAGCGTCAAAGCCGTTGCCCCGGTAGTTCGCGCCGATCGCGTACAACAGAGTGCAGGAATTCGGAGAGCCGTAGACTGCATGCGAGTCTTGGGTCGGCTTGCCCGACCAAACGTGAAACACGCGACAAGGCAGTTCCATCTTGTAGGTTTCACGAAGCGACATCGTTGCCGCGTCGATCTTAAAGATGGATCTGCCGTGCGAGACGAATAACAGTTGCTCGTCCCGGGTACACACCATACTTGCAGCGCGTCGGTTTTTATAGGGCGTTCCGGGTTGTCGCTGCTCTGTGTCCGTCGTCAGATCAGCAACAGCTTCACCACGCGGAAGCGAGAGACTATGCGTTTGCTTCCAAGTCTTGTTATCGACGCGCGAGAGGCGCAGCCCCTGATTATCAGCCTGAGAATGCAGGCAATAGATATTTTTGCCTTCTCTCCCAAATACGATGTCTTCTTCGCGGCGGGCAGACTCAAGTGCGAGCACGCGAATCGTTCGGTCGGAACTGCCGACGACAAATAATCCACCATCAATGCCGACGGCGACCTCTCTAACACGCTCACCTAAGGCAGAGACCATCGACGGCGAGAGCGCCATAGGTGAGACGGTTGCCGCAGAGACCCAGGCCGGTGAGCCCGGAATCCGATTCTGCTCACGAAAACCTTTGACCGCATCTAACGATACGTCTCGGTTGTTACCAAACGTTATCTTGCGCGGGCCACTCCTGCTCTTGGTTATGAACTTAGCGGCAAGGACGTAATGGAAGATTGATTTGTCTTTCTTCAGGCCCAGCAAAAAGTACTCGCTGTCGTAGTGACATTTAATGCCGGTGGCCAGGGTGTAAGAATCGTTGACGCTCACCTTGTCCTGGACTTGCAGTGAATAGTCCATGACATGGATATCAGTATCCCCAAACATGGCGAAAATATATTCATTTGAGAGTGCGATACTGTTGGGAGTGGCGAAGGCGCCCGGCGCCGGGCCAATCGGTTGAAAATTGGCACTCGGGGTCACGGATAGATCTTCAGGATTGATTTTTAATACCTGTGTTACTGCTTGTATCGTAGCGAGCGCCACCGGGAGATAGATCGCTTCTCCGCGCTCGGTCGCAACGCCATCGCCGATATAGACGGCTTTCAATTCCTGCTTGCGTAGATAGCTGATCTTAAGTTCGTAAGAAGTCTCGTTCTTGTTGGGCAGAAGTTCCGCGTGCAGTCCTTTTGATTTGTCGCTGTTGATGCGAATTAGTTTGCGCTGGAGCTCGTTGCCGGGCGATATTTCGATCCCTGTCGGGAGGGCGAAGTCAACGTTAACGTCCAATTGACCGGCGCCATATGCCAAAAGATAAAAGGCTGGCGTGTCGTACGTAATTTTTATTTCGTCCCCAAAGTAGCGATTGGAGACCTCGAATCGATCTCTCGATTCAGGTGCTTCCTTCCAGAATTGATACGTAGTGGCATTCTGGGCACGCAACGTTACACCTTCAACAAGTCGCTTAGGTGGCGCTATCAAAATGGGATTGTTGGTTGTGTGTTGGACCACCGTGTCAGGTATTTCAGCAATGGACAATCCGCCTCGTGCTCCCTGCGCAAGACGCTTGAAAACTGAGGTTGCGGTGGAGAGGTCTGCACCGGAGAAAGTCACTTCAAGCACATAGTCGTGTTTGACGCCCTTCGCGCTTTGGACCAGAAAACGCAGTTGGATCGGTACGGGATCTGCTTCGTTGTATTTGAATTCAAATGTCTCTGTCGCTCCACTCCGGAAGGTATCGGGCAATTGCGAGCTGAGTTCCACCGGACCGGCTACGCTGAAATCAGTTAGACCAGCCATGCGATACGTTTCGCTTATGGGCAGAAACTGCATGCCCGTGTTGTTTGTGATCCTAAACTGCCGTTTCTTGTTGAGATAAGGCGCAAGCGGTTTAGGCGGAAACTTGGAATAATAGTCGGGCGCGAAAAGTGTTTCCGAGCCCACCGCCAACGTTTGCAGCTCCCGATCTGGCTGAATAAGCCATAGGCGCTGCGAGTGGCCGTCGCGGAAAGCAGCCACTGCACCGGGCTTAACGTCCAGATCGTGACCGCATCGCCCCCAATAATCCTTTTGCGGGTTGTAGACGAGATCCTGGGGAATACTGCCTGAGTTGGAGCCCTCACTCATATATCTCAATGTATTTTTTAGACCGTATTGCTCCAGCGAATCGACTGAAGGGACAGAGGTGGGACTCAATACGACAAGGAGGCGTCCCATTGGCACGAACAATCCGTCCGCGATCATCGACTGCTCCGCTCCTCCACTTTTCTTAACCGCGCTCGCAGCTTTTTTTGGTTGTTCAAGTGTGCCGGCCTTCGTGAGATCAAAGCGGAACATCCGGCCGGAGCTGCGATTCAACGCGTAGAGTGCATTATCGAAAGTTACCAGTCGGTAACCAATCAGAGCTTCGAGCAGCGGCTCAGGGTGGAGGTCGGCTTTCTTGGTCTTACTGTCAAAGCCCACTGAGTAGGCGTGGCGCACTCTTCCCAACGGCCTCGCGCCTTCGACGACAAAGTAAGCTCGCCCGCCAAACCCGACGAGGTCAAAGACAGGGTTCTGCCCGGCTGCCACGGGTTTAATCTGGGGCGGAAGAGTTAACGGCGGAATCTCGTCGGGATCACCGTCTAGAGTATGAGGCACTAACTCGAAATCCGCGTTGGTGGCGTTCATCCGCAAACCGACAAATCGCTGGTCCACTGCCGCCAGTGCATGCCAGAGCACTGGGGTGCTGCTCCTGGAGGTCTTCAGGCTGAACTCAAGCGTCTCCGAGAAAAGGCTAGGATCAACGTTGCCGACGTCGGCGACATATAAGCCCTCAGACGACAACCCCGCAATCTTGGGAGCGATTACTGCCAAGCCCAACATGGCATCTTCGATGCCGGACTTCTTCATCCGGATCCATGAGATCACTTCCACTGACCGGTTCCGTGCTTTTTCTGGTTCAGCCTCGAGCGTGATTGATTCGGCGGTAGTCTTACGTCCGTTGACTTCCCTCGTCGCACTGACGCGCATCACGCCCCTACCCTCATAAAAGTGACCTAGAGTCTGTTGGGTCAACGGTATCGTGCGGGTCGTATGGCCGCTAACGGAGATCTTTACTTCCTCCACACCCCAGGCTGCCCAATCGATTTCGATCAGGCCGTAGGGCAGCACCCTGGGCGGGCGCGGGAACAAATAGCTATATTTCTTATTGCTGGTATCGAGCGAGAGCATTCGCACCACTTGAACGTTAGGCTTGCCATCGGGCCGTTTCACTTCCGCTTGTAAGATGTAAGTCATCGCACTGACTACGAGGATATCGAGCGAACCGTCTGAAATTTTGAAGTCGGCGTGAGGATCCGGACTGAGCGTCAACTCAGAATTTCCGCCGGGTAACGGCCCCCGCAGCGTAGCGCTAACGCCGTCTTTGACGTGCCAGATGATCTTCGCCGAGTTCATGGCGGGGATCATCGTCGGACTTAAATGGTTTGTGGTCAGCGTGACGTCTGGCGTCCAGTCGCTCGTTTCGGCAGATTTGAGTTCGAGCTTGCCATCCACGCGCTGGTCTTTTTCCGTGATGCCGTGTTGATAGCTATAAAGAAGATTAACAGCGGCGCGACTGGCTTGCGGATCGAGCGGAACGCGGATGATGAACTCTGCGCCCGCGTCTAATTTGATCGGAGCCGCCAGCTCAGTGCCGGTTTGATCGAGGTCGTTTAGTAGCAAGATGACCACGCTCGAGTCAGAGGTCTCGCGCTTGGCCCATACAGACCAGCCTTCCGGACAAGTCACAACACCAGCCAGACTTGCTACGCCGATTGGCTTCTGATTGGTGGCGGCCTTGGTGGCAGCCGCCTTGACCTTATTGTCTACCAGGTACTTTGGAGCGTAGAGCTCGATAGTCAGGGTGTGCCCCAATGCGTTGCCACTGATATTTTTGACTTTGATCTCGAGCTTGTCGGCTGTAAAAGTCAGAACGCTGAATGCAAAGAGTTCTTCTGCCATGATGTTCCTTTTTTGGGGAAAACGCCTGCGGCGTTTTGAGCCTACTTTTCATTCAAAAGCAGCAATCGTCCTTCGGTTGCGACGACCGGTTTATCACTGAAATATTTTGGGTCGAGCGGAACAACCGCGGCGGCGGTTTGATTTGTCAAAGGGCCGTAGAAGTTCCAGGTCCCTTTCTCACCCGCGGGCGTAGGCAAAGCGATTCGGTCAGCGTGCAGCAAGATTGGACCAACACGAAAAGAAGTTTCCATTTGCGTAACTACTTGGTCTAACTCTGTGTGGGCCAGCGTTATTGTTTTTGCTGGAACGATGCCACAGGCTGCCTGTACGGAGCCCCAGGGATCCATCAGCAGCGTGATCTGCTCCAGAGCGCCAAAACCAATGCGCAGCGGATCGGTCTTTGGATCCCTGACGTAGTCAGAGGCGGTTAGTTTATCCGGCAGTTGCGTAGCGACGATGCGGTTGTACACCCCACCTTTAAAGTAGCCGACAAGTCCGTCCTCGATACTTTGCGAGTATCCCAGATTGACACGAACTCGAAGCGCATCAAGCCTCTCGTTGCCGGTGCCCTCACGCGCGACCGCGGGCTCATTAGGATCGGTCCACGCTCTGCCGAATAGCTCCAACCCGATCGTGGCGTTCACCAGCGCAAGGGAACGGCCAACCAGAACGGTGTCACGGCGAGCGGTGGCAGGGCGGATGCGTTCGAGCGCGCCATCAATCAGATTCAGCAGATCGAGCAGCCGCGGTTTCGCGGAAGGAATCGTTTCGACAAACGACTCGGCAAACTGTTTCAGATTCGAATTCGGAATCTTGTTTATTGCAACGCCCCCCGCGCCTGCCTCCCAATTAATGCGAATTCCTCGTTGATCTTTAACAATGACTAAATGGCCTATCAATTGGCCATTCCGGTTGCAGAGCACGAGCGCCTGGTCCAGTGGGTTATAAAAGATCCAACCGCAGATCGGGCGGAGCGCCGGATCGGAGCGTTCCTCATCAGGACCAGCGGTGAAGCGAAAGTTGAGGCGAACAGGTTGCAGGACCCGCGGCGGCATCGCAAACACTGATTGGTCATTGTGCCAGCGCATACGCGGATGAAAGACCTGACCCGTGGATCTGCTACGCGCGGAAGTCAGACCGAGCAGGTCTGCCGATTGACCAAAGTCATCTACCAGCCAGAGCTCATCAATGCGCAGCGCGCCTGCACGGATCATCGAGAAGGGAAGTGCGTCCGTCGTGGGTGTTGGTACAGGGGGCGCCAGGTGCTCACTAGTCAATCCTTCCTGATCCGATGTTTCGAGTAATGTTCTAACTTCGCTTTCGAGCGACTGGAGAGTCGGCTTGTTGATCCATGGGCGCGTCGGGTCAGGAGTCATGCGGGGAAGCGTGACGTCGCGTCCCAGTAACGCCTGATGAAAACCCGTCAGCGCCTGTCCCATCAAACCGGCACCGGCGAGTTCGCCGAGCGTCTTGTCCCAAACGATTTCATAACGCGAAAGAATCTCTCTCACCATGGGCGGGAAAGCTGATTTTTCATCCGTCGGTGCGCCTTCCTGCTTCGGCCTAAGCAAATCACGCAACGTGTCAATCGGTTCTTTGAAGATCCGCTCGTCGATCGGACTGAGCAGACTGCGACCGCGCACGGTATGGCCTGTCCGGGGAATTGATTGGCGATCCAAAGGTGCAAAATCAGCTCCAGCAAAACTCCAGGTTGGACCAAAGGGATGTTCCGCGGTGGAAGCCTGCGGTGTGGGAAACCAGGTGATCTGCCAATCGATGAAAAGTGGCGACCACGGCTGTTCGACCCACAACTCCGCCAAACGGTGAGGACGGATATTCAATGCATTGGCTTTACCGAAAGTGATTTGGTCGTGCGGGAATGAGTTGGGATCTCCGTCCCACGCCAGATCGTTGACGAGTCGCTCAGTCCATCGACGCCAGGCGTCGGCGTCGGTAAATTGGTTACCCAGCGGCACAGTTCTCGCAGCAAGATCGCGGATGGCTTGCTCGACGAGCGAGGCTTCGTTGAGCAGTCCAGTCAGGACCTCGGGACCAGCCGGAAGGTGCTTCTGTGCTGCCGCCGCAATCTCAGCGACGCCGGCGGCCGCGCTGAACGGTTTGGTTTCTTGATTCACCACGACTTCGCCAGCCGTTACGATCTGTTCTGGCAAACGACACGGGAGCTGGCGCGGAAACCGGTGCTTGGTTGGCAGCCCACAGTTTCTGACAACGACAACCGGATCGGCCGGCGTCCAGAAGCGGGGCGCCGCATCGTATTTGAGTTCCAGTTCCTCCTTAGGCAGATTTCTTCTTAACTCGTCCGGCAGTGTTCGCAGGTGGTTGAGTCGGTTATCGCGTTTCCTGCGAAGATCCGAAACGCGACCGGCAACCGCGCGGCATTCCTTTTCTTCAGCCGTGAGATCCGGCCGGAACCCACGAGACTTGGCACATAACTTCCACCAGCGCGCGTACAAATCCTGCTGCAAGGCAGCCAGTTCGCGGCTGAGGGCGTCAACTTCAGATTGCATCCGGTTGAGTTCTTCGAGCTTGGTTAGTTGCTCAAGCGTTGGCTCGACCGCAGCTTGTTTGGCCGTCTTGTTGGGATCTTTAGGAAATACGGGCTCCCTGTCGGGGTGCGGACGTATGAACCAGATCTTTCCGGCATCACGCGTGGCAAACCAATTTTGATGTACCGTCATATCGCGCGGCGCGGCGCTCCAATTTCTGACCAGCGATTCGGTTTGGCGATAGATAACAGCCTCTAGAGCTTTCCACAGGTTTGGCTGCTGCTCAGCGAGGATCGATCCGCTTTGCTCACCGCTGTATGAGCCCGATATCAATGACACCAGTGCGTCCTCGGCATTGTTTCCCACACCTACCTGGAAAGCCGGCGGCGGCTTTCGAAACACGCCCGGGACTGGGGGCGCACCCGGATAACCGAGTATCTGTCCCTTATAAGTAGTCGAATTCCAGTAGTTGATATGCGCGACGATGCCATGAAAAACTGAGCGCCGCTTAAGAAGATTGGGCAGATCGCCGGGTCCCGCAGTGTTGGCCTCAATGAACCAGCCCGGTGGATCAATTATCCAGCCCAACAATTTGTTTTCTTTATCCCGCTGCTCGATCAACTTGGTAGCAGGCGCCGCAAGCGGTTCACTCTTTGGATCACGATACCAGCCGATCAACGAGTAAGTGAGTGTAGTCCCTTCCGAAACTCTTCCTTCAACGTTTGGTTCGCGAAGGTCCGCGAGCGTGTCGTGCCATGAGAAGATGTTGCGGTTCTCAGCGATGAATGCGGTGAATGTTGGTGAGCCCGTATGCGCGTTGCCCAGCGCGGTGATCGTCGTTCGTTCTCCTGAAAAATTGGCAGACACGAACTCCTCTACAGGAACTACTTTGCCAACGCGCTTGGCCACATACTTATCATTAGTGCCGAAGAGCAGATTAGCCGGCCCGGTATCACTGACCACTGCGCCGCCATCGACAAACCATCCTTTTGTTTTGATCGCCTGCTCGCGGCGAGAAAAGCGTACGACCAACCAGTGATCGGGCAGGGCAGGGAAATCCAGTAAGCCTGGTGTGTAAGCACGTCGTAAACCTGCGGGCAATACCCAGTGCAGATAAACGCCGCGATCTTTTTTTTCCGGCAAATCCGTATCCGACACTAATTGCTCTGCCGGATGGCCTTTATACTCGCGCGTCGCTCCGTAAAAGGGTTTTGGGCCAGGCGGCATCAGGGAAGCAGTCAGGCGGTCATAGTCATGGACCTGTGGTGACCAGCGGCCATCATTAGCAGCGTACTTTTGCGGCTCGATTTCAACAACGCCGCTCTTGTTGATGACATCGTTGTCGATTACGAGCGCTTGCACCTTGATCGGTACAAGCAGATGCTGTGAGTCCATCAGAGGTTCCTCAACTAAGTCAGTGGCTGCGGAGCAGCCACATGTTTATAGCTCTGCCGTAAAAGAAATTGCTTCGCTTCAACGGAGCGAAGTGTCCATACGGAAAGCATTGGGCTCCGTTGGAGCCCGATCGTTTCCAGGTGCTTGGATACTAAAAACCTCGGATCCTTCCTGGATCACAAACCCTAAGTCCAATTGATCGACTGCTCTTCGGGTTTACGGATCATCTCCGTCGCCAATTCCGCGGAGCCGGCACTGGCCAATTGATCTCGAAGCTTCGCGATATTCACCACTCCACCAAGCGCGCCATTGCGCAGTAACTCCTTCTTGACATCAATAGTCCTGCCCGCTTTTGTAGCCTTGACTGTGCCGTCGCTGGCAACACCAAACGTGAGTCCCTCACGCGGCTCGCGAAAAGTCACTTCCTCGACGGTGCCTCGCGCGAGACAGAACAGCACGCCTTCGGCAATCTGATCGAAACGAAGAATCTTAGGAAGAGTCGGATCCTGCGTAGCGGTGGTCTTCGCTGTGACCTCAACCCCGGGCCATCCACTCACTATTCTCGAACGCAACAAGAATCCCGACTTGGGTATATCCATGTAGCGTTCTGAGGGGTTAAATTCAGGACTCTTACCCTGTAACCGCAGCCGGTGCTGGTAGACGATCTTCGACAGCGTAGCTTGCAATTCGGACCGCGACGCTACGCGCTGGTCGGCAAGGTTCCGTACGGCAATGCTCAGTGCTCCATCAATGAGTGCATTCACCCAGTTGTCATCCAGATGAAAGAAGCGCAGCGATTCAGCCGGCAGGAGCGATTGATGTGGAACCAGGTAATGAAACGGCACTGGGTATAGCAGCACCAGACGCGCGATCCATTCGACCAATTCATCGGCGATCTTGATTTGTTCGTTAACGGGTTTTGGCTTGTCGCCGGAAATCGGCTCTTTGAAAGACGAGCGATGCGACTCGACGAACTTTTCGATCTCGTTCGCAAAGTCGGTGGCATTCTGCCGGGCTTCGACAAACAGCCGTAGTCCTCTAACAAACGCCGGCGAAGACAGCGCTAGTAACCGCCCCAGCTCCCAGGCCGATGCATAAGACACATCCATGATCCCCCGCTCGGGATCCAAAATCATGGCCGCATCGGCACGGTCGAAAGCCGTCTGCGTAATCTGCTGTCTTGCGAGTGGCGCCAGGGGGCCGCGATACCAGGCGAAGGTTGGCGTGCTATCCAGCGGCTTAAAATCTACCGGTATATAGGCGCGTTTGAGTGCCTGGTCCACATAAGACAGTCCGCTACCCGCCGGCACCGTGACCCCAAACACAGCCGAGTTGTTTTTAAGTTGTTGCATCAGCCCGCCGAACGTGTCGTGTCCGTTCGCATCGCTCACGAAGCTCCAACTGGCCAGCGTGATAAGGCGCACACGCGAGGCCGGCTGGGAACTGTCCGGTGCGTCGAGTAATTCATTCCAGCCTTCGAGCGAAATCAGAAAGACAGTATTTGCGCCCTCCGGTGGGAATCGGTTAGCCACCAGTACTGAGAACTCACCGTTAGCAATCATCTCGAGTGGAACCTTGTCGGCGATATCGACGTGGCGTATGTGCGCCAACAATGGCAGTTCTTTTCGCGTCGGGCAGAGTTTCAGAAACAGATCGAGATTCAAGTCGAGCAGCCGAACGGGCGTGTTGGCGTCTTCGGTCCGTGAGAATCGCGGCAGAACGACGTCGCCGTTTTCATCCCGGCGCCACCAGTTCAACAGTGAGTCGTCACTCCCCGAAAAGTCGTCGGGACGGTGTAGCACAAGGTCAGCAACGGTGCCTCGCTTAGATACAACTTTGCCGTCGAGGATGTCCTTCTCAGACAAGACAAGCAACGCGAGCCATGGTTCACCTCCGCTGCCAAGCGTCCTCTCCCAAGGCAGGTTGCGACTGCCCAGCACCAGATGTGGCAGCACGTCTTTGTAATCGGCGACGCCACCGTCCGGCGGAAAGTATGCCTGGATATCTTCTGCGTCGATCGAGTAACGCGGGGCTAAGACTTCGAAACTCTGGTCGCGATAATAATGACGCGGCGCGTCTCCTCCCACGGTCACCGTCTGTTGCAGCACCAACCGGTATGAACCGGCAGGCAGAGGCGCTTTGTAATTGTCGTAGAAGGTTATTAGTGGTTGTTCTGCCATCTTGCGTTCTTGCGCGTCTTTGCCTTAAGTCATAGATCACGGTTGGACAAGGTCAGTACCGAACGCGGTAGCATCGGGTTGCCGTGATGTCGTCAGTACCTTAAGAAATTTTATGCGCGAGGCTACCCGACGCTACCGCGTTTCGGTACTGACTAAGCGGCAACTGCGCCCGCGAGCGGATCAGCTTGTAATTCCCTGAAGCGCACCTCCGCTTGTGGAACCGCTGGCCACGTTAAAGAGAAACCAAGCGCCGCGAGTGCGGCGACGATCTTCTTCTGCTCATCCCGCTTTTGGACCACCAGTGGTTGAATGTTGCGCACGCTTCCAGGCACGGGTTTCTCCTGCGCTGTGCCGGACTTGGCAACACGACCCGGTGCCAGCCGGTGCCACTCTATCGGCGGTGGCGTTACTCTATTGCCGAGTGCTCCGCGCGGCGGCTTGAGCCGTTTGATTCCGGTGATACAACCTTCGACCAGTTTGGCACTCGGCTCAGAGGGCCTCATGTTCGGCTCTCCGGGTTCCCACAGCGCCGCGGGTAATGCTCCGGTCTCGGCTTGCAGGCCCCAGTCTGCCAACTCAACCTGCTGAACAATGTCGTCACGGACTATCGTGACGTTGAGCACTGAGTCGAGGTTTTTACCCATCGGGTGAACGCCCAACGTTTTGGCGGCGGACTTCTCCGTATGTAAGCCGTTGCTCTCGAGCTTTACTGGATTGGTGACCATCATTGATCGGCCGCTCAGGTCACGCGCCTGAACACCTTCGGTTGGGCCGTTTGTTTTCACGCAGCCCAGGTTCAATGACATCACTGGAACGGCCGCGGCTGCCGCGAGTTCCAACTCATCAGCACGCACCTTCCAGATCTGGTCCTCGGGCTTTGCCTCCGATTGTTTCCTGAGCGCGTTCGGAAGATTGTTGAGGTTGTTCCGGCCGGCAGAGAGGCTTGGCTGGACCATTGGAAACGCTATTACTGGATCCTTGACCGCTCTGCGATCTCCACCGCTCAGGTTGAGGAAGTTGTGGCAGAACTGCTGCCAGGTCTCAATCAGTTCCGGCTTGTCGGGGCGCTTCTTCCCGAAGTCAATATCGAACGAGCACACAGTCAGATCGATGTGAGCTATGCCACCAACAGGCGGACCCCACATCTCGATACTGGCGGCGATGGTCACACTGAGCGAGGTGAGAAAGAATGCCGCTTCAACTCGCAACGAGATGCCAAGCTCGGCCTCGAAATAAAGAGGACTCCAATTAATGATGACGTCGAGATGCGCCGTGAACCACGCGGAGATACGGCCCGAGTGGAAATATGCTTCCAACTTTGAGCCGAACATGCCGCACGAAGGTGTGAAGGCGTAGTAGCACCCACCCTTGATCGAAAGATTGTCATTGACTATCCAGTTCAATCCGAGCCGAGGCACGACAGGATAGTGCTCGGGGCGGCGGAATCGCGGATGGTAACCACCAAGCGTGATAACCAGATCGCCTTTGTGTTCTCCGTCGAACCATACGAAAAGCGCGAACCCACCGGTAAGCTTGCAGTCCTTGTTGATGATCCAGGAATTATTACTGAGCAGCGCCTGGAGCTTGAAAGTTCCCTCGCTGGGTTTGATCGTCATTAGGATCTGCAACTCGACGTAGCAGATTGCCTTTGCGGTCGTGTCGCGTGGCAGTCTGAAGCGCGCGAGCCCCAGAAGCGAAATTTCGAGCTCTCCACCGCCCCAACCGACGACGACCAGGGCGAAGCAATCCACGGTTCCAGCGATAGTGAATCTCACACCGGCGCAAGCGAACTGCTGGCCCAATTCCGGAACCAGGTAATTCTTCATTTTCTCCAATACTGAGACGGGATCTTCGAGCGGCTTCGCAAGCTGATTGTGCAACTCGAAGGTTTCGTCTTCTTCCTGGTAGCCCCCCTGGCCCATTACCATTTTCACGAGCGGAAAGTCGGCCACGTTCTCTATCGTCGGAATCTTTGAGCGCCGGTTGTAGCCGTAGCCAAATACGATTCCAGTGAACGTGATTGGGCCGACGGTGATGCCAGTCCCACTTGCGGCGCTCAACGTTACGTAGATAAAGAAGGTCTTGTCCGGACGCAGAACGATGAACTTATCGTCATCATCGGTAATGAAGTACTGTTTGTCGTCGGTGGTGCGGAGTTGCCAACCGCCTCCAGGAGCACGGCTGACTGGCTGAAAGGCTACGGGCTTAACGTTGTTCTCGGTGAGCTTGGCGAGCATCTTCTGAGGAACGTTGCCCAGATTTAGGTCCCTCATCATTCCAGTCTCGCTGGATAACTTGAAGAGCAGTATGCTTCCGTAAAAGCCCATCGCCGAGAAAGATCCCTTGGGTATGCTGACCGTAAGACTGCCGGCGTACTCAATACCCACTTTCATGAAACTGCCGGATATGATCACGTCACCGAATTTCACCGAGACGTCGAGCCCATCAAGCGCAAACTTGAAGTTCCCGGGACTATTGAGTTGGAAAGTCAACTTCGCGCCGATAAATCCCAACTCGAAGACCGGCAGCCGAAAGCCGCCAGTTAGCATGACAGTCAATTGCGCGCTGTCAGGCAAGCCGTTGCTCAGCTCGAGATTCTCGACGCCCTTCAACCCAATTCCGATTTGCTTCAGGTAAATAGGCTCGGCAAACCGGTCAATCGGAATCAGGACCATCTTGCCGCGGGTCCCTTTGTCGTCGTAAAGCTGAATGTCGAGTGTGCCGTGGCTTCCTTGTTTAAGGGGTGTGAGATAACCGACCGAGATCGAAAACTTATCTTTCTTTTTGGCGCTGAGACGAGTCTTTACATTTCTTTTTGTTGGTTTAGTCTTCGGTACAACGGCCCAGTCGTCGGCAAGTAATTCCTGAAGGCCTTCGATGATTTCGTCGCCTTTGCCTTTTTCTTTCTTCTTGTCGTCTTCCTCTTTCGGTCCTAACGACAGGCGCAGATCCTTGAGCTTGATGCCAATGCCGATTGCGACCCGATCGAAGAAATCTTTCTGCTTATTGATGTCCTCAAGAGAAAGCTTGAACGCGAGACGCACTTCAACCGCGCCGAGTCCAAAATATCCGGCCACTCCCTGGATCAATCCGAGTCCGTCTTTAGTTGTTCCCCGGATGTCTATGCCCAGGCTCAGGAGATCGAAAAGCAGCGTCCAGGAGAACGTTGCTTTATCGTGATTTTGCGAGGGTATTCTCTTGAAGGGCAAAATGCGGACGCCGGGGAACGGGATCCGCCTTGCGGGATCATCCTCAGTCTTTGGCAACAGGCGAGAGAACCAATTATCGTCGAGCGTCTCACCACTGAACCACTTCCCAAGCTGCAGCAGCACTTCGACTCTGCTCTTTTCGACTTTCTCCGGGGGCTTGTCGCTATTATCGTCAACGCCACCTGTTTCTTGCTCTTCTTCTTCGTCTTCTTCGTGAACAATGATGCTTTCGTCGTCAGTGAAATTGTCTTTGGTCAGAACGATTGAGGTTTCGTCTTTGTCGCCATTCTTCGCGGCGGAGTCTTTTTCGGAAACCGGGTTCAGCAGGATGTTGTAGGCCAGCCCCGCCAAACCGAAATAGTGTGTTGGGGGATCCTTCAGATTGGACTGGGAGGCGAGCGCAATCGCAACTCGTTTGTCGTTGTCTTTTTTCGACTTCAAGCCGCTTACGTAAAGCGGGAACCCGTCGAGCTCATCCAGGATCCGATCGACAACCTGCCAGATGGTCAGACCCTTGGCGATTTCGAACGTATACTCGCCGCTGCCTGGCTCGCCGCTCATGAAGCCGAGAGACGTAAGTAGGCTTCCTAGCTGGCGGCTGCCGGAATGGGGGTCAGGCTCATCTTTGTCAGGCGGCTGCCACTCCCACACGCTCTTAAGGAGACCGAGCGTGTCCTTGACGTCTTCTTTAGCCTTGGCGAGGCTGGTCTTGATTTCATCTCGTTTGGATTGCTTGAGAATGATGTCGGTAACGCCGCTGTCGTCGGAGATTTTTTCGGCCAGGAGCGGGCCAATTGGTGAAGCCAGCAAGTCTCCGACCTCCGCTCGGTCGCAGAACTCTTCGAGGAACTTTTTCCATCCGGTAAATGTTTCCCAATCAAGCCCGTCCTTGACCTTCCTTTGAATATTGATCTCGGGCGGTCCAAACTGGGTGCGCAGTTCCTTTTCCTCTGCTTTGGGAATGGTCTTCACTTCTGCCTGGAAAGGAATGCGGAGGTTGAAACGCATTGCGACGATCTCTTTGTCTTCATCTTTCCCGAGCGCGTGACCTTTGGAGTTGCCGACGGCGATGCCGGCGCAAATTGAGCGTGCGTATGAAGGCGACACTTCGTCGCCGTGTTCCGAATTAGGGAGAATAGAAAAGGGGACGAAGAATTCGACGTCTACCTGTAAAGCCTCCTCGCCGGTCAACCACAACTCGATGCGGCGTCGCATGCCGGCCCCAAAAACGAAGACCTCCTTGATGCCGACTTTCTGTTTGGAAATCCCGAAGGTTAGGGTCGAAAAGAAACTGCGCTCAAAACCTGAATCAGAGATAAGAGCCTGCCTGATCGCGTCAGTACCACCCGCCATGTCTGGCGTAAAGGTTTTGCCGAGCAGGTCTTTAGAAGCAATGACAGGTTCCGCGATCGCGACGAAGTCATGTTTATGTCCCGCGATATTCGCGAAGACCGTGGCCATCAGCCAATCGCGGAAACGGACCTGGTTCCACGCGAACTGCGGGCTGTTCAAATAGAGCTGGTTCCAATCTGTTTCACGCAGAGTGCGTTCTTCGTTGCGTTCGGGCTCGTTAAGATAGTAGTCGTCGCCCGAGTCAGCGGTGACATCGGGTTTCTTCACCGTCTTCAGACCAGCAATTAGAAGAAAGAGATCGGATGTAGAAGGTGGCTTGGCGTCGGCCATGAATACCCCTCACTTATTGACTCGTGCGGACAGGTCTCTATTGACTTTGACCGCTATGAAAAAGGACAAGCGGCGGTCCTTAAAACACAGCTACACTTTGGGAGTTCGGAACTGCTCGTATAGTGGTGCCTGCGAGGGGAGACTGTTCTATCGGTAAAGCTTAGAGATTTAAGCGAGAACAACGGCACGGATCCGATCCGCGCCCTCGAATTTCGGATTTTCATTGATCTAGTTGTCGATGTCTGGCGTCGCGCACTTAGTTAGGCGCTGGAGTATACGGGCAGAACGTGATTCTGACAAGAGAGAAAGGCATCCAAAACACGTGTAAAAGCCTGAGCAACGTTATGTCGCAAAGCCGATCTTCAGCAAACTGTAATCGAAGTCTCTATCTTATCCTCAGCCTCAAAAGCACGCCAAGAAACAGCGCCAAAAGAGCGCAACGGCGTAACTACGATTGATTAACTCGCGCGTAATCAATAGTTGGAAAACGGTCTCATATTGCCTGACCATTGGAGTAGTGTTAGTAACAGTCATTACAGTGCCGGCGCGAGGTCGAAATCAAGCGGATTAGTCTTCATTGCGAGAGCCAAGAGCCTACATCGTAAGTAACGGAGGGCGCAAGTGATACAAGAGAAATCCATCAAGATCGCCTGGCTGGTATTTTCTTCGCCGCTAGTGGTGAAATCTCTTGACAGGCCAGAACCAAAGAACTAGTCTTTTGGCCCTAATCGAAAGATTTTTCCGTGCTGTTGGTGGGTTTGATAGTCTCTTCCGCCGTTTAGGAATTCCCGGAAAGAAATAATGCTCTTCGGCAAGCAACCAACTTCGACGGCAGTCGCTCCCGCAACCTACTCTTTCGGCGAGAATTCGGAACACCCTACAGCCGAGCAGGCAATGGCCCTGGTGGCGCTCAGTCACACCGTCATCGAGCATCAGCTTTACTCTGCGATGCTGACAGAAATCTCTTTAGTGGGAACTCGAGTCGCTTCGTTCACGACCCGGCGGTTGATGACTCTGACGGGAATTGCCGGTTACAGCACGGTGCGGCGCGGCGTTACCGGACTAGTGAACAAGCTGAGCATCGAACGCCAGAAGGTAGCCGGCCACAACGGGAGTACGCATCCGCCACTGGTCTATCTGGTCTTTTCTCCTGAGGAAATTCTGGCCCGTCGCCACTCCGTGGGTTTATCTGCCTATCCAAAGGGTGTGGAAGGCGGGCCGGGAATCACGTCAATGGGCCGCGCAGTCAGCCGCGTGGTTGAGGTAGGACGTCTGAGCCGGCGCGAGGCGCAGGTGGCGTTGTGCTGTGCGCAGGGACTAACAAATGCCGAGATTGGAACGCGCCTGCAAGTCAGCGAGCAGACCGTAAAGTTTCATTTGCGGAATATCTTCGTCAAGTTTCGCGTTAAGCGCCGCGCCGAACTGGTGTCGCGGCTTTTTCGCGATGGTAGTGGCACGGACTTCAGTCTGTGATTTTGATCGTGTAACAGAACTCCGACTGAAGTTTGGGACTTTGAAAACTGGAAGCTGCCTCGGCGTTCGAGGTTTCCCTTCGGGGTCGCTGCGTGGATTCGCGTCGATCGAAGAGCACGCATGATGCCATAGTGTGCCCGGACCGTTGAGACATGATCGCGAGTGCAACGGGCGTCCCGACAGCGACGCAAGCGCAAGGTGCGCGTGCCACAACCTAACTGAACGAGCACGAAACCGGAACGCGGGTCATTAACGGATTAAGCGCATGACAAAAAAAGAGAAGAAGAAGAAAACAAAGAAGAAGAAAACGGCGCTGGTGATTTGCCGCGACCGCAAGGAATTCTGGACTACGCAAAAACAATTCTGGCAGTGGGTCAGGGAAGGTATCGTCGTCAAAACGCAGGACAGTCCCCTGACGGGGGCTTTTAATCGTGAACATGAGGAATTGATGGTGTTGGTAAGCAATACTGTTCTGAACCTGGCTCACCCCAATCACATGCGCGAGGCCCTACTTTCGCGGCGCACTGGTCTGGGGGGCAAGTGAAATATGAAAAACAGTGAAGATATGAAAAACGATGTAACCAGTCTTTCAGTCATAAATAG
>Ga0070698_100003434_pt1 | contig 17420 bp, 18 predicted proteins | sample KBSK1502metaG_FD_65477 | JGI IMG/M metagenome (GOLD analysis project Ga0070698, IMG submission 65477) | Corn, switchgrass and miscanthus rhizosphere microbial communities from Kellogg Biological Station, Michigan, USA - KBS K1-50-2 metaG | ecosystem: Host-associated > Plants > Roots >...
CCAGTTGCGCAAGCTCGGGAATGACCTGGGCGAGTGGCGGGGGAGGCGGATCAACCGCCAGCAGGCGCTTCTGCTGCATGACGAGCGCCAAGTAGAGCGCGCTGGACTGGCCCGTCTGCGGGTGCCCCTCGGCTTCGAGCTTGTTGAGAATCGCCTTGGCTTCGTCTCTCGCCTTGTGTACGGCGTGGGCGACGTTCTGGTGCGCGATGCTCATGCGAGCGGAATCTACAGCAACGGGGGCCAGGCGAAACGGGATGGTGCGCCCGCTGGGGTAGAGCACCTCCGTCGGCTCCTCCGTGATGACCTCATACGCCTCACACGCTGGCTCGCCGTTGCACTTCACGACGAAGCGGAACGATGCCAGACTACTCTTGTCGACCAACCTACTCACCCGCGCCCGTCACGTCGGCCATTGGGGGCCCCGCCGGCTGGGACGCGCCGCCGAACGTGGACTCCGCCACGCTCACTCGCAACGGGGCAATTCAATCGGCTAGGGCCACGCACTGTCAAACTTGCGCCCGTGCTCGAGCGACGGCCCCGTTGAACGCTTAGGCGCCATCAAGCGACCACCCATGTACGTTCAGCGCGCCAACGCGGTGCCACCTCCGCTCCGCGACCTTGCGCCGCCGAGCGTTGCGCCCGCAGCTTACGCGCGATCGGTTAGGCGCGCAGCTCGGGCTGTGGCGGAATTCGCACGCGATCCAGCCGTTGCACAGCACCATTCCCGTTGTCTGGAAGTATCGAAGCAATGGATAGGCACTCATCTGGAATCACGCTGGAATCGTGGCTCATCTCGGCAGGCCGCGCTACCGAGCCCGGCGCTCCACTAAACGTACCGCCGATACCCGCATCAAACTTCATCATCGGAAGGGGGCGCGAATACTCGCGCGATGATGGTACACCGACTTGGGAGGCACTCGAGGAGGTCGTCGGTGGGCTCGAGTCCGGTAACGCCGTGGCATTTGCCTCCGGCATGGCGGCCATCGCCTCAGTGTTTGATCAGCTCGCGGCGGGTGCCGTCGTAGTACTACCAGATGACTGCTATCACGGCGTTGCAGGTCTGGCAGCGGCAGGCGCTGAAAGACAGCGTTGGTCCGTGAAGCGCGTGGCCGTCGACGATACGCCTGGCTGGATTCGCTCCTGCGGCATTGCCGACCTGATTTGGCTTGAATCACCCTCGAACCCACTGCTCACGGTAGCGGATCTTGCGGCCGTCTGCGCGGCACCACGCAAGCGAGGGGCGATCGTGGCAGTCGACAATACCTTTGCCACCCCCCTGAATCAGCGACCGCTCGACTTTGGTGCCACGGTGTCCCTGCAATCGGCAACCAAGTTCATCGGCGGCCACTCTGACCTACTCGCGGGGATCGCCACGACGAGGGACGACGCACTCTGGCACGCCCTGAGGAAGTCCCGCGAGCTAACTGGCGCGACACCCGGAACGCTCGAGGCCTTCCTTGCCGTCCGCGGTGCGAGAACCCTCGCGCTGCGGTTACAACGGGCCCAGCAAACCGCAATGATGCTCTCGGAGCGGCTCGAGATGCACCCGTTGGTCACTCGTGTCCGGTATCCGGGCCTGCCCTCGCATTCGACGCATGCTATCGCCAAGCGCGTACTCAACGGCTTCGGAACCATCATTGCGTTCGAAGTGCGTGGAGGCGCTGAAGTGGCTGATGCTGTCTGCCAATGCGTCCGGCTCATCCGTCACGCCACTAGTCTCGGAGGGGTGGAATCGACCGTGGAGCGAAGAGCCGCGATCTCCGGACAGGAACACCTTCCTCCTTCTCTCCTACGACTCAGTGTTGGTATCGAGGACGCGGACGATCTCTGGGCTGATCTCGACTCGGCGATACGCGCTGCCACACTGTGAGCACGAGCACCCAAGCGCCATTCGTTTGGGTACGCCATGTCACTCCGCTTGTACCGCCGATCTCGAACGGGCTACACGGTGAAGTGCGTGATTGCGGAGACCGCGCGGTACGCCGGCGACGGCTAGGCTGCGAGCAGCCTCCCGAAAACAATGCGCCGCCGCCAGGCGTGCGGTCCTGGACGGCGGACGCAAAGCGGCGATGGTCCGACGGCCCGACCATGCGCCAGTGCATCTCTACAGCAGGTGTTACAACACAATGATCGCCTGCGGGACCAAACTGCACAAGATGCACATCAGGGTCTACGACACCCGTGAATCAGCGGGGCGCGGCCCGCCGGGCGCCCGCGTCCCTCCCCGCGGCAGGCACGCGCACGATGGCCCAGCCCAGGCCGGCGATGCGCAGGATGACCTCGCTCAAGCGCGCGAAATCCACCGGCTTGGTCAGGAAGCCGTCGGCGGCGAGCGTCGCAAGCTGCTCATGCTCGGCATCGGACCCGGTGAGCACCACCACCGGTAGCTCGTGCCAGCGCGGCTCCTCGCGGATGCGCAGCAACACGTCGCGGCCGTCCAGGTGGGGGAGCTTCAAGTCGAGCAAGACGAGGTCGGGCCGCGGCACGCCATGATGTGGGCCCTCGCGTCGCAGGAACGCGAGCGCGTCGACGCCGTCCGCCACGACCCATAGCCGGTTCTGGACCTTGCCGCGTCCCAACCCGCGCCGCGTCAACTCCACGTCGGCAGGATCGTCTTCGACCAACAGGATGTTGATCGGCGTCGGGCCGCGCATGGCGCTCAACTTAGGTGCGCGGCCCCGCGCGGCTCACGGGGCGCCGCCGACTCTGCCCGCGGACCTCGCCTGCGGCTCGACGCGGCTGCCCTTCGCCACCTGCGGCGTACCCTGCATCGCCTCTTCGACCATGCGCCACAGCGTGTCGAGTGACAACGGCTTGAGCAGGAAGCGCTCGGATTCGAGGAACAGGTCCATGCTGCGCGGATCGGGCAGTGGCTCCGACGCAATCAGCACGAAGCGGCCGCGCAGCTCCGGTCGCACGATCATCGCCTGACGCCACAGCCACAGCCCGCTTTGCTCGGGCATGTTCAGGTCCGTGACGACGACGTCGCACGACTGTCGCCGCAGCGACGCAAGCGCCTCCGCGGCGCCTGTCGCCGTGGTCACCGCGCAGCCACGTCGCGCCAGCGAGCGCGCGATCGCCTCGCGCATCGCCGGGTTGTCGTCCACCATCAGCACCGACCACGTCTTCCTGGGGATTGTCATATCAGATCTCGCTGGCTACCTCGCGACATGAACCGTAGTTCCGCTGCCGCGCAGTCGACAAGTGTTGCAGCAGCGCAGCGCGTGGCATCCCTTGTGCCGCCGGGACCGGCTATCGCGGCGCTCTCGTGGAACGGTGATTGCCACCACACCGAGCCCTCCAACTCTCGTCCGAATGGGGTTGACGCCGGGCGAGCCCAGGGGCCAACCTAGGGCGGCCAGCGGCGGAGCTGCGGACCCCGATGAACCCATCTGTTCCTGTTCAGGAGCTGCAGCTCGCGTGGGCGCGGCTGCGCGTGGAGGCCGACGTCGGGCTGCGCCGCGGGGCGTGGTACCGCGTCACGCGCTTCACGCCGTCGGAAGTGTTCTTGGACATCCAGCGTTCTCCCATCGGCGTGCCGCGACGCTTAGTCGAGGTGGTGCTCGGCCGGCCACTGCGCTGGTCCGTGGTGCCCCGGCTGCGGGACGCCAGCAAGCTGCCGCCGCAGCTGGGGGCTCCCTACGCCGTCTGTCCCGTGTGCCGCACGCGGGCGCCGCTCGAGGGACGGCCCGGCAAAATGGCGTGCCCCAAGTGCCAGGGGATGTTTGGCGTCGCGTGGGAGGAGCGCTACCTGACGAAGAGCGAGACGAAGGACGAGGAGTAGGTCGACCGCCGCGCTTACAGGGAGAGTTTCGTGAGGACATCGGCAATCAGCTCGCCCTCGTCCAGCGTCAGGGCGTCCCACACGCCGACGCGTCCGTCGGCGCGCAGCACCTCGTAGAGCGCGCGACCCGCCGGACGACCTTCCGCGGCCGCCCAGCGCGGGCGCGCCACCCAGAACCCGGACGTCCCGTCGGCGAGATCGCGGTAGCAGTGCGCGATCCGAGTCGCCACATCGCCCGCGACGAGGTCCTTGGGGAGCAGATGCTGCCGCTCTGCCAGGGCCGCTGCGACTTTTTCTACCAGATTGTCCGCACGCGGGGTCGTCGTCATGGCGAGTCGCCGATGGGTGACATTGCCGAGGATACCCGCGGCGGCGCCCCGGTAACGCTCGCGGGCTTGACAACCCCTGGGCAAGTGCACAATCTGCACATGGCAGGCATGACGCCAGGGTTATCCGCATCTCGAAGAAGAAGCTGCTGCTCGCCTCGCAACGCATCGAAATTGGCGCCCTCCTTCAAGGCACCACGTTGAACGCGCGTGCGTTCCGCTGGGGTGTCGCCGAGAGCGAGACGATGAATGGCGCCGAGGTCACCAGACTCGAGTACGCCAACGGTCACTCCCCGGCGTACTTCCAATTCGACCGCTACCTGCACCAGCACTACGCCCTCTACTCGTGGGGCGGCGGCGCGGAGCTCGAAGAGCACTTCGCCGGCACCTGGCCGCACCAAGTGCTGCACGTCGCCCGCTGGATCGCGCACCTCGAGCGGCAAGCCCGCACCCAGGAGCAGCTCGTCCGCTAGCCGCGGCTACCGCAGACGCAGCCCGAGCCGCAGCGTCAGCGCCGCCAGCTGCTCGACGCGGTGCACGCCCTGGTCGATCGGGAAGTCGTAACGCTCCAAGGAATACTCCACGCCCAGCGTGGCCGCGCGCACGCCGTACTCGAGGCCCGTCGCGGCACGGAAGGCGACGCCGGGGTCCGGCAGTCCCGTCACCGACACGACGGGGAGCAGCGCGGCGCGCCCCACGCCGTGGATTGTACCGCCGGCGAACGGGACCCGAGCGACGGCTCCGATGTCCACCGTGGTCCAGGTCTGCCGGCCGACTTTCGTCCCGTAGGCGCGGCGCGCGGCCCCGGCCTGAAGTGAGAGCCACGGTCCGGCGGCCACGCTGCCCTCGACGCCCAGCTCTCCGACGTCGCGATCGAGGACGCCGTTTGCGCCGAAGAGCGAGCCGCCGAGCGCGCGCACGGCAACCGCGAGCCCGGGGCCGAGCCGCAGGGTGCCCACCGCACCGAGGATCGGACCGAGCGAGCGCTCGACGCCGAAGCCCGCATCCACCCGGTGCTCGGCGAGGGATACGAGCGGCGCGACGGTCAACGCCCGCTGAGCGGTCGCGGGCGCGACGGCCCCCCACAGGAAGATCGCGGCCGCGATCAGACGGGCGGCCCTCACGGCCCCGCACCCTCGCCCGCCGCGGGGGAGACGAGCAACGCGGTCGCTGCGATCCGGTCGGCGTTGCGCCCCCGGATCGCTACGTTCGTCGAGTCCCGCTGCGCGCGGTGGCGCGCATTGGCCGTCACGTTCTGCGGGATCGCACCTTGCCGTCGGTGTGCGAGGAACGCGACGACGCCCGTCACGGCGGCGGTCGCCGCGACGACGTCCGCGCCTCCCCGCTCACTCCCGCCGAGGTCGGCGTTGGCGGCACCCGCGATGAGCAGCGCAGCCGCGGCCACACCCAGTCCCGCGGCGACGTCGCGCCGCGCCGCCTCCGCCGAAATCCGCTCGGGGAGCAGCACACGTGGATCGAGATCCGGAAGCGTGTCCTCGAGCTGGGCGATCTCGTGCCGCAGGTCGAAGTACACCCGGGCGGAGTCCGCTGCGCCCGTCACCCGACTGCGTCCAGCGACCGCCAGCGTGTACCGTCCCGGCGGAGCGAGTCGTCGATTGGCGAGCAGGCCGTCCCACGCAATCTCGCGCACGCCGTCCATTGTGCCCTGAAACAGCACGAGCGGCGAGCCGGCGCCGATGGCGGACAATTTCACGTCGACGAGCGCGGCATGGGTGGCGACGACGGTGAAGCTGACTCGCGTCGTGCGCGGGTCCACGCGGGCGGCCTGGATGGGGCGCACGGCGACGGCGAGCGTGTGCCGACGGGCCTCGTCAAAGGTTGCCAGCTGGGCGGGCGTGAACAGGCTCGGATCGAGGTCCGTGAACGGGTCCCGCTCGATCGCCGCGCGGAAGTACAAGACGGCGGAATCGCGTTTTCCCGCGAGCGCCAAACAGGCGCCGAGATACTTGTAGGCGTCCACCCGCTGGTCGGGCGTCACCTCGAACGGCCAGTTGGGAGAGACAATCTGGCGCAGCAACGGCAGCGCCCGCTCTACTTCGAGTCGTTCGTAGAACTGGTGCGCTTGCCCCAGCAGCTCTGCCGTACTGCCCTGCGCGGCCAGCGCGGGAGCCACCCCGACCGCGAGGACCACCGCCCACACGAGTCGCCTCATCGCGAGCTGCGGCTGCGCAGCGTCACGCGCCCGAGCGACAGCGTACTGCCGGGCTCAATCACCACCGTCGTATCGAACGTCTCGTAGCCCCGGGCACGAACCTCGAGGTGTCGGGGCCCAGGGACGATTCCCAGGTCGAACGCGCTGCCCACGCCGACCCGCCGGCTGTCAATCACGATCTCGGCATCGGGAGGCGTCGTCAGCAGCCGCAGCCTGCCCGCCGGGGGTCCCGCCCGGCGAGGCGCGGGCGCGCCGGATCGGATCGCCGGCCGGGACGGCAACACCGCGGCTGGAGGGCCCGAGGCCGAGTCCGATCGCGCGCCGCCGGCGCGGCTGGCCACGCGGGAGGGTCCGCCGAGCAGCCACGCTGCGCCCAGCGCCACCAGGCCCGCTGCCGTGAGTCCGGCGAATCGCAGCTTCGCGGGCAGGCGCCGGGGCCGGGTGGGGATCGCCGCGCCGCCCTCCATGGCGAGGGTCGGCATGTCGGCGAGCGGCGGCAGCGCGCGCGTCGTGATCTTGCGGACCGCGCGGCCCTGCACGAGGTGCTGCAGGATGCGCTCGCTCTCCTGACGGTCGCGCTCACGGAACGGCGTCGCCTCGATCGCCGTCAGCATCTCGCGCGTCGTCTTGAATCGTCGCTCGGGATCCTTGTGCAAGGCGCGGCGCACCACGTCGCCCAGCGACCCGGGCACGTCGTCACGGACCAGCCCGAGGTCGGGCACCGGGGTGAAGAAATGATGATGCATCACACCGGCGAGCGTGTCCGCGTGAAACGGCACCGAGCCCGCGAGCATCTGGAAGGCGACGATGCCGAGGGAGTACTGGTCGCTCTGCGGGCCGGCGCGCCGGCCGGCACATTGCTCGGGGCTCATGAACGGCGGCGTTCCGATGACCGTCCCGTCGGCGGTGAGGGTGACGTCCGCCGAGCGCAGCGCGACGCCGAAGTCGGACACCATCACCCGTCCATCCGAGTCCACGAGGATGTTGGCGCCCTTGACGTCGCGATGCACGATGCCGCAGGCGTGGGCGTACGCCAGGGCGCGGGCCGCCCCGCGCAGCACGTACAGGGTCACGGGCACGGGAAGCGCGCCTTGCGCCTGGACGATGGCGTCGAGCGACTTCCCCTCGACGAATTTCATCACGATGAACAGGATGCCGCCGATCTGGCCCACCCGGTACACCGGGATGATGTTCGGATGATCGATCTCCGCCACCATGCGGGCCTCGCGCTTGAAGCGTTCGGCGGCGCGGGCCGTGAGGCCGAGCTCGGGCGGAAGCACCTTGAGTGCCACCACACGCCGCAGCCCCACCTCCGTCGCCTTGAACACGACCGCCATGCCGCCGCGCGCTAACTCGTGCTCCACCTCGTATTCCCCGGCGAGCACCATGCGAAGGCGCTGCAGCAGGTCGTCGCCGCTCTCGGGCGGCACCAGCAGCGTCGCGTCGTGCGGGTCGCCCACGAGCGTGCCGCAGTGCCCGCAGAACCGGGCCGGCGGCGGCACCTCCGCCCCGCACTGGAAGCACTTCACGGCCGGATCCTGATGGACTGTGCCAGGGTGGGCGCGCTATCGGTGAGAATGGTGCTGTCGAGCCGAATCATCAGGGCGGCGGTGCGGATGGTCGACTTCGCAACAAGGGAGTCCCGCCCCGCCGTGAGATCGAAAACGCTGGTGTCGGAAGACCACATCGTGAGGTGAGGCCGGTCCAGCAGCACGCCGCCCGCCTCGACCTCGACACTGAACGGCACCGTGCTGTCCCGGCGAATCGTCGTGTCGCCCACGTAGGTGATCGTGACGGCCTCCGGGCCAGCAGGGCGGAACACGTCCGCGAACCCGCAAGCCAGCGCCGCCAACCCGCCCACCACCGTCCACGAGATCCGCACGATTGGGCGCGCTGGCACCACGATCCTCATACCCCATGCAAGGCCGGCTTACAAAATGGGAGGGACCACGCGGATAGCAATACGTAAAGTGGCCCGACCCGCCTGTTAACCGGTTGCACGGGCGTCGGTTGAGCCCATTGCCACCGACGTGGCGCTCCGTAACTTCCTGCGGGTCCCGCGACACCACAGCCGCTCCACGGCTCGAGCCGAGGTCAGATCTGATGCGCTCCGCCCCATCGCTCCCAGTCGTCGCCCTCGTCGCCCTCGTCGCCCTCGTCGCCACGCCGCTCGCCGCCCAGGAAACGCCCACCGAGCGCAGTGCCGCGGCCGATGTCGTGCGCCGCATGGACGCGCTGGAGCGCTCGCTTGCGCTGCCCCCGCTCGTGGCGCGGCTCACGGGCGCCCGCGATCCCCGCCGCGACGCCGTGCTGGCCCGCGCCAAGCAGCTCATGGACCAGGAGCTCCTCGCGATGGCCGACGACATCACCCGCCACCCCGAGACCGGCTGGAAGGAAGAGCGGTCGGTGAAGATCCTCACCGAGTATCTCCAGGCGCACGACTTCGACGTGACGACCGGAGTGGCCGGCTTGAAGACGGCCTTCGTCGCGCGCTACAAGAAGGGGACGCCGGGTCCGAATCTCGGCATCATCCTCGAGTACGACGCGCTGCGCGGGACCACGCGCGACTTTCACGGCGACCAGCATAGCGCGCAGGGTCCCGTCGGCATGGCCGCGGCGCTCGCGGTCGCGGAGTTCCTCACGAGCTCCAAGACGCCCGGGACCGTGACGGTCTACGGCACGCCGGCCGAGGAGCTCGCCTCCCCGGCCGCGAAGACGGTCATGTACAACGCCGGTGTGTTCAAGGGCGCCGACGTGCTCGTCCGCTCGCACTCGTCCACGGGAACCCAGGCGCCCGGTCCGGGCTTCGGCAGCTGCTGCATGAACATCGACGTGGTGCGCTACATCTTCTCCGGCGCACCGGCGCATCAGCTGCAGGCGTGGGACGGACGGGATGCGCTCACCGGCGTCATCGGGCTGTTCAACCACATCGACGCGATCCGGAGGACGCTGCGACCGGAGACGCGCATTCAGGGCATCATCACCGAAGGCGGCAAGGCGCCGAACGTGGTGCCCGACCGCGCGGTGGCGGAGTTCTGGCTGCGCTACCCGGATCAGGTGTACCTCGCGCAGGTGCTCGAGCGCGTGAACGACGCGGCCCGGGCCGCCGCCCTCGCCACCGGGACGAAGGTCCGCATCGAGGCCGACTCCGAATCGCGCGACGGCATCTCGGTCGCGGCCCTGAACGACGTGGCCTTCACCTACCTGAAGAAGCTCGGCGCGACCAAGCTCGAGGACGAGCCGGGACGCCCGCTCCCCTACGAGGAGACCGGCACCGTCGCGACCCAGATCCCGGGCGTCGGCGTGACGGCCCACAGTTCGAACGGCGGCTACCACACGTTCGACATGGAAGCCGACGCCCTCGGTCCCGTGGGCCATCATGGCTTCGTGCTCGACGCCCAGGCGATGGCCGCGGTGCTGTACCACTTCGCCAGCGACACGCCGTATCGCACGACGGTGCAACGGGAGTTCGAGGGCCTCAAGGCGCTATACGACGAGTACCTCACGGCGCTGCGGAGCGCGTACCCCCTCCCGACGGTACCCGAGCCGGGCGGCAACTGATGCGGCCCGCTCTCACGGCCTGCGTCGCCGGGCTGCTGTGCGTGCCCGGGCTCGCGGCGCAGCAGCGCGCCATCTCGGACAGCGACCTGTTCGCGTTCCGCTGGGTGGCGAGCCCGCAGATCGCGCCCGACGGGCGTCGGGCCGCCTACGTGCTGGTCACGGTGAACGCCAAGCACGACGGGTACGACACGAGCCTGTGGCTGGTCGCGAGCGACGGCGCCTCGCCGCCCCGCCGGATCACCAGCGGCCCGCACGACGCCGCTCCGCGCTGGTCGCCCGACGGCGCGACGCTGGCCTTCCTGCGTCCCAAGGACGGCCACACTCAGCTCTACCTCCTGTCGCTGGCCGGCGGCGAGGCGCAGCAGCTCACCGACTTGCCGAAGGGTGCCGGGCCCGCCGCCTGGTCGCCCGACGGGAAGACGATCGCGTTCACGAGCACGACCACGCCGGAAGACCTCGCCAAGCAGGAGAAGCCGGACAAGAAGGACGAGCCGAAGAGCGATGTCCGGGTCATCACGCAGGCCGAGTTCCGCGCCGACGACGCAGGGTATGTCGACCCCGGCGAACACGGGCACATCTGGACGGTGCCGGCGGTCCTGCCCGGCGACCAGCCGGCGAAGGCGCGTCCGGTGACGTCCGGCGCGTTCGACGAGAACGCGCCGCAGTGGAGCCGCGACGGGACGCGCATCTATTTCGGCTCGGACCGCGTGATCGAGTCGTACTACTACCCGCCCGACAACAATGTCTATTCGGTCGCAGCCGCGGGCGGCGCCCTCGACACGGTGGTGGATATCAATGGTCCCGCCTTCGGCCCGGCCCTCGCGCCCGACGGACGGGCGATCGCGTTCCGTGGCTGGATCAATCCGCCGGCGACGCGCTCGTACAATCAATCCGACCTGTTCGTGTCGCGCGACCATCAGATCAAGAACCTCACCGCCGACTACGACTTCGACATGGGCGGCGCCGTGCTGGGCGACCAGGCGCCCCCCCGCGGCGGCGAGGGGTCGAGCCCCAACATCTGGACCGCGGACGGGCGCGGCGTGATCGTGGCGACCACCGAGCATGGGCGCTCCAACCTGGTGCGGTTCGACGCACAGACGGGGGCGCGCGAGCTCCTCACCACGGCCGACCATGCCGTGCTGGCGTACACGGCGTCCGCCGACGCGAAGAGCCTGGCGCTCACCATCGGCGACCCGACGCATCTCCCCGACCTCTACGTGCTCGACGTGGCGACCAAGGGGACGCGCCAGCTCACCCACGTCAACGACTCGCTGTTCTCGCAGCTCCGCCTCGTCACGCCGGAGGACTTCTGGTACACGAGCTTCGACGGCAGGAAGGTCGAGACGTGGATCATGAAGCCGGTGGGCTTCACGCCCGGCAAGAAGTACCCGCTGATCCTCAACATCCATGGCGGTCCGCACACGGCCTACGGATACATCTTCTTTCACGAGATGCAGTGGCTGGCGGCCAAGGGGTACGTGGTGCTCTATCCCAACCCGCGCGGCAGCACCACGTACGGACAGGAGTTCGGCAACATCATCCAGTACAAGTACCCCGGCGACGACTACCGCGACTTGATGGTCGCGGTGGATTCCCTGATCCGACGCGGGTATGTGGACTCGACCAAGTTGGGCGTCACCGGCGGATCGGGCGGTGGACTGCTCACCGACTGGGCGGTGGGGCACACCCACCGCTTCGCCGCCGCCGTGTCGCAACGCGACGTGGCCGACTGGCTGGGGTTCTGGTACACGGCGGACTTCACCCTCTTCCAGCCGTCGTGGTTCCGCTCCACGCCGTTCCGCGATCCTCAGGAGTTCCTCGTCCGCTCGCCGGTGCGCTACGCGGACAGCGTCACCACGCCGATCATGTTCATCCTGGGCGAGGAGGATCTGCGGGCGCCGCCCAATCAGGGCGGCGAGGCGATGTTCCGCGCGCTCAAGTACCTGCGCAAGACGACGGTGATGGTGCGCTTTCCGGGAGAGTCGCACGAGCTGTCGCGCTCCGGCAAGCCGGTGCACCGCGTGGAGCGACTGCAACACATCGTGAACTGGTTCGACAAGTATCTGCAGGGGAAACCGATCACGCTGTACGACGGGCGATGACCGCGCCGCTGCACTGCCCATGACGAGTCGGTCGGCGCCCCATACGGCGGGGCGCCGACCGACTGCTCCGAGTCTAGTTCCCAGTTAGTTGGGGTAGAAGCGCACCTGCAGCAGCTTCAGCCCGTTGTTGTCGTACTGCCAGAGGAAGTCCTGCAGGCACGTAGCGAACAGGCTCACGGTCGGCGTGGCGCACGCCAGCTCGGCCGGGCTCCCCGGTACGAGCGCAATGGTCGTGAGCGCGGTGGTCACGTTACGGAAGCTGCTCTTTCCCGTGCCGCGCACGAAGACCTCGTTCTCGGTCGAGCACAGCATCGTCGCCACGCCAGTGGTAGGATCGATGAACGTCGCGCAGGTCGCCATCTTCGCCTGCCCGCCCGGCGTGCCGAGCGCGCGGGCCCAGACCGTGTACGTGCCCGGGACGGGGAGCGCGAACGAGGCCTCGCCGTCCGTCCCATTCTTGTCGAGCACTTCGAAGACGCCGTCCGTCGACTGGCTGAGCAGAATCTTCGTCGTCACGGCGTCGGTGCTCGTGCCGAGACCCACAAAGATGACGTCCCCGCTTCCCTTGTTCATGTTGGGACTCTTGTCATGAGAGACCCCGATGATGTTGAGATTGAAATGCGTTCCGCTGGGTGCGCCATTGCCCGTCGTGGCCTTCTGGGCGGCCGCCGCGGTGGTCGCGGTCAGCGCGGCCGCCACGGCAGCCGCCAGGTGAAATTTGAGACTCATTAGTCCTCCCTCGAGTAGGTTCCCGGACCCCGAGAAGCACCAAGCCCCGTCGGCCCACCTCGCGGGCGCCACGGGGCTTGCTCGAACCGGCTTTGTCTCTCGGCTCCGCACCACTATGGACCAGGTGGCACGGCGCGCGGCGTGACCCGCCGCACCCCGGTTGTGGCCAGCGGTTGACCCACGCCGCCGGTCACTAGGCACGTGCGATCAAGCCTCGTACTTTAGGCCCCGTGCTCGCCTCGTGGCACACCCTGCTCGACGTCGCGCTGCGCACGTCGATCGTGTACTTGGCCTTGCTGGTGGGGCTGCGCCTCACCGGCCCCCGCCAGCTCGGCCAGATGTCGACGTTCGACCTGGTGCTGCTGCTGATCATTTCGAACGCGGTGCAGAACGCGATGGTCGGACCCGACACGAGCCTGGCTGGTGGGCTGGTCGCGGCCGGCATGCTGATCGCCTGGCACCGCGTCATCCAGTGGTGGCGGGTGCGGAGCCGGGGGCTCGCGAAGCTGCTCGCCGGCGAAGGCATCATGCTGATCCATAGCGGCAAGCTGCTCCCGGAGCACCTCGCGCGCGCCGGGATCACGCGCGACGAGCTGCGCCAGGCGCTGCGTGAGCACGGGGTGGCCGACGCCGCAGACGTGATGCTCGCTGTGCTCGAGCCCGACGGCGCGATCAGCGTGGTGCGATACGACGACATCAAGCCGGGCGACAGACCGCATCACCGCATCAGGGCAATACGGAGGAATCAGTAGACAGGAGATAGGAGTAGTCGTTGCGGTTCCTGCCTCAGTCCCCCAGCCCTATTAGATTTACTCCGACATGACTGCCATTCAGGTCCGCAAAACGGCGGAAGAGCCGGGAGCCGCATCCCTGGCCGTGACTGTGCCCCTGGAGCAGGTGCAGGCCGCCGAGGCGCGCGCCACCACCGCTTACCAGCGGCGCGTGCGGCTCCCGGGGTTCCGCAAGGGCAAGGCGCCGGCCGCACTCGTGAAGAAGCAGTTCGCCGACGACATCCGGCAGCAGACGCTCGAGGACCTGATTCGCGAGAGCTGGAAGGCGGCGCTCGCGCAGGAGGCGCTGAAGCCGGTCGCCGACCCGCACGTGCACAACCTCAAGTGGGACGTCGGCGCGGGGGGCCCGGTCACGTTCGAGTTCCACGTCGAGGTGAAGCCCGAGCTCACGCTCGAGCGCATCGGGAAGTTCCACCTCAAGCGCACCGTGCCCAAGGTGACGGAGGAGCAGGTGCTGGCCCAGGTCACCGCACTGCGCGAGCAGAAGGCGCCGTGGGTGCCGGTCGCGGGGGAGAAGCCGGCGCTCAAGGACCTGGTGCATGGCACGATCGCGACGCGCGAGGGCGACGAGGTAAAGGACCCGAAGCCCTATCAGATCGTGCTGGGGGAGGGAGGGGCGATCCCCGAAGTGGAGGAGCGCATCATGAGCATGCTCCCCGGGGAGACGGTGGACGCCACCGTGCGCTTCCCGCCCGACTTCCCCGAGGAGGCGAAGCGCGGCCAGACGCGTGCTATCCGCCTCACGCTGCAGGAGGTGAAGCGCCAGCATCTGCCGGAGCTGGACGACGCGTTCGCGCGCGAGGTGGGGGACTTCGAGTCGCTCGACGCGCTGCGCCAGGCGGTGCGCGCGGATCTCGAGAAGGAAGCCCAGCGCGAGGCCGATGCCCAGGTGCGACGCGACCTGATCGAGCAGATCGTGCAGGCCAATCGCGTAGCGGCGCCGCGGCCGCTGGTCGAGCGGGCGGTGTACGTCTACGCCCAGGCGTACGGGATCCCGGAAGACCGCTTGCCCGAATTCGCGCAGGAATTCCGGCCCGTGGCCGAGGCGCAGGTGCGGCGCGACCTGATCCTCGACTGGGTGGTGGAGCACCACGGCCTGCGCGCCACCGAGGCGGAGCTGGACGGCCGGTTGCAGGAGATCGCCGCGCGGAGCGGCAAGCAGGCGGCGGAGCTGCGGGCGTCGCTCGAGAAGGCGAAGCGGCTGCGCGACCTGGAGCGCGGCCTCACCGAGGAGAAGGTGTTTACGTTTCTTCTGTCGCAATCCACCGTGGAGTCAGCGTGACGAGGAACCAGATTTACCCGCCCTACATCATCGAGCGCTCCAGCCGCGGCGAGCGCACCTACGACATCTTCAGCCGGCTGCTCCTGGACCGCATCGTGTTCCTGGGCACGCAGATCAACGACGAGGTGTCGAACATCATCATCGCGCAGCTCTTGTTTCTCGACGCCGACAATCCGGAGCGGGACATCTACCTGTACGTCAATTCGCCCGGCGGGCTCGTGTCGTCGGGCATGGCGATCTACGATACGATGCAGTTCCTGCGGGCCCCCGTGAACACCATCTGCATGGGGATGGCGGCCTCGATGGGCTCGTTTCTGCTCGCCGCCGGGCGCAAGGGGAAGCGCTCCGCCCTGCCCCACGCCCGCATCATGATGCACCAACCGTCGGGCGGGACCCAAGGTACTGCGGCCGACATCGAGATCCAGGCCCGGGAGATCCTGTACTTGCGGGGCAAGCTCAACGAGCTGTACTCCAAGCACACCGGCAAGCCGCTGGACCAGATCGAGAAGGACATGGACCGGGATCGCTTCATGTCGGCCGAAGAGGCCAAGGAGTACGGGCTAATTGACCACGTAATCGCCAACTTCCAGCAGATCGACGACGGGAAGAAGAAGTGACGGCTTGCGCCGGCAGGCCGGCCTTCCCATACTAGGACAAGATGTCCCACGATAAGCACCTCCGCTGCTCCTTCTGCGGCAAGTCGAAGGACTCGGTCCGGAAGTTCATCTCCGGGCCGTCGGTCTACATTTGCAATGAGTGCATCGCGCTCTGCAATGAGATCCTGGCGGAGGACGAAGAGCGCGAGGTCTCCGAGGCGATCACCCAGGTCCCCATCCCCTCCGAGATCAAAGACGTGCTGGACCAGTACGTGATCGGCCAGGAGAAGGCGAAAAAGACGCTCGCCGTGGCGGTCTACAATCACTACAAGCGCATCAACTCGCACCAGGGGCGCGAGGCGGAGGTCGAGCTCGATAAGAGCAACATCCTCCTCATCGGTCCCACCGGCGTGGGCAAGACGCTCTTGGCGCAGACGCTGGCGCGCATCCTGGACGTGCCCTTCACCATCGCCGACGCGACTACGCTCACGGAAGCGGGCTACGTCGGCGAGGACGTCGAGAACATCCTGGTGCGGCTGCTGCAGTCCGCGGACTTCAACGTGTCCGAGGCCGAGCGCGGCATCGTCTACATCGACGAGATCGACAAGATCGCCCGCAAGTCCGAGAACCCGAGCATCACGCGCGACGTGTCGGGCGAGGGCGTGCAACAGGCCCTCCTGAAGATCCTCGAGGGAACGGTGGCGAGCGTCCCGCCCCAGGGCGGCCGCAAGCACCCGCAGCAGGAGTACATCCAGGTCAACACGAAGGACATCCTGTTCATCTGCGGGGGCGCGTTCGACGGGCTCGAGAAGATCATCGAGTCGCGCACCGGGCGGCGCCAGATCGGCTTCACCAAGGAAGAGGTCGCCAAGGGCGCGCCCGAGAAGATCAAGAAGAACCCCTTCATCGACGTCGAGCCGGACGACCTGCTGCGCTACGGCCTGATCCCCGAGTTGGTGGGCCGGCTCCCGGTGGCGGTGCCGCTCGACTCGCTCGACGAAGACGCGCTGATCCGCATCCTCATCGAGCCGAAAAACGCGCTCTCCAAGCAGTACCAGAAGCTGTTCGAGCTCGAGGACGTGCGGCTCACCATCGAGAAGGACGCGCTCAAGGCCATCGCGCAGAAGGCGATCAAGCGCGGCACCGGTGCCCGGGGCCTGCGCGCCATCCTCGAAGAGATGATGACCGACATCATGTTCGACCTGCCGAGCCGCGACGACGTGCGCGAGGTCGCCATCACCTCGGAGTGCGTCACCGAAGGTCGGCCCCCGCTGCTCGTCACCGAGCGCGTGCGCCAGAAGAAAGAAGCCTGACCGCTCCGGAACCCCGCTTCATCGGCTCATTCCCGCGGGCCGACGTCCCACTCGCTCCTGCCCTTCCCGAAGTCGCCCTGATCGGTCGATCGAACGTCGGAAAATCCAGCCTGCTCAATGCCTTAGCCGGACGAAAGATCGCCAAGGTGTCGGGGACGCCCGGGAAGACGCGCCTGCTAAACGTGTTTGAGATGTCCGTCGCGGGTCCCGTAGGGGCACAGCATGCTGCGCCCCTACGTGGCGCCTACTACCTGCTGGATCTCCCCGGGTACGGCTATGCGCGAGCGGCCCACACAGACCGAGCCGCGTTCCGTCACCTGATCCGGCACGTGATTGATCGCCGCCGACTCGCGGGCGTCCTCTGGCTGCTCGACATCCGCCGCGACCCCTCCGACGACGACCGCGCGATGCAGGAGCTGTTTGCCGCGCGCGAGACCCCGGTGCTGGCGGCGTTCACGAAGAGCGATGTGCTGGCCCGGGCCGCACGCGCGCGCCGCGAGCGAGAGCTGCAAGGCGTGCTCGAGCTCGATGACGATCAGGTGATCGTGACGAGCGCACGCGAGAAAGCGGGGATCGACGACCTTCGAGAAGCCATTGCAGACCTGATCCGAAGGCCTCCCAGAGACCCCGGGCTCGCGCCCGGGGTCAGTTCGCCTCCGGGTCCCGACTAACCCCGGGCGCAAGCCCGGGGATCACGAAGGCTTAGAGTCGGACGGAATAGGCTCGCATCACCCCCGCCGGCTCGTTCCCCGTCACCAGCATC
>Ga0070698_100003436_pt1 | contig 17413 bp, 13 predicted proteins | sample KBSK1502metaG_FD_65477 | JGI IMG/M metagenome (GOLD analysis project Ga0070698, IMG submission 65477) | Corn, switchgrass and miscanthus rhizosphere microbial communities from Kellogg Biological Station, Michigan, USA - KBS K1-50-2 metaG | ecosystem: Host-associated > Plants > Roots >...
CCAGGCATCCTCCGGCCTGATCGTGGCCTCGGGGACCGGATCGACGGGCTGGTGCCGCTCGGCGTGGCTCGAGCGGCACAGCGAGCTCGGCCTGCCCGGCCCGGTCGAGCGACGACTCCTGTGGTTCGTGCGCGAGGCCTGGCCGTCACCGGCGACGGGCGTCGGCTGCACCGAGGGAGAGCTCACCGGGAACGAGCTGACCGTGGTGGTCGAGTCGGACCGGCTGGTCGCGTTCGGGGACGGCATCGAGTCCGACGCGTTGACCCTGGGCTGGGGTCAGACCGTCACCCTCGGACCTGCGCCGGAGTCCCTGCGCCTGGTCGTGTGACGCGTGAGGAGTCAGAACTTCTCGATCTCGTCGAGGGTCAGGGTGTCGAAGACGTGCTCCGGCAGCGGCTCGGGCAGCTGCTTCCTGCCGAACTGGACCTCGGAGTGGGCGCCGCAGCCGTGGTCGAGGGAGACCACCTTGCCGTCGTCGTTGGCGTTGCCGTTGGCGCAGACGCCGAAGAGCTCGGCCAGCGGGCCCGCGAGCCGCACCAGGAAGCCGCAGCTCACGCAGGACGCAGGCGCGGCCTGGGCCAGCGGAGCCTCGGGGCCGCCGTCGCCGGCGTACCAGCGCTCGGCCGCGAGGTCGCGACCCTCGGGGGACAGGGTGCGGACCCGGCTGAGGAACAGCTCGGTGCTGACCTGCTTGATCTGCGCCCGGTCAGTCTGCGACAGCCGTGAGTCGGCGACGACATCCGCGGCGGTGTCGCCGACCTCGTCGCCGAAGGAGTACGTCGGCACCAGCCGCGGGTCGTCGTCCTCGACGGGGAGCAGGTCACCGGGCGAGAGGTCGCCGGGCTGCAGGCGCTCCTTGTAGGGGATCCACTCCGGCGCGATGATCGCCTCGTTGCCGGGGATCAGCACGACCTCATCGAGGGTGATCAGCTTCTGGCGGTAGGCGCGGGTGATCGTGACCGACCAGTGCCACCCGTGGTAGCCCGGCATCAGGCACTCGAAGAGGTGGGTGACGACGCGTTCGTCCTCCAGCGCGACGGCGACGTGCTCACCCACAGCGGATGTCTCGGCCTGCTCGAGCAGGGCCGCGCGCGCGACGTCGACCGCCTTCACCAGCACGGAGTCGGGCTTGAGCTGAGTCGCCATCACGGGCGGAGTCTATGCGAAGGATCGACCACCGTGATGGGGCAGGATGGACACATGAGCGCGCCGACTCCTCCACGCAGCTCCGGAGAGCAGCAGCGGTGGCGCGAGCCGCACCCAGATCCGATGGGTCCGAGCCGTGGGGCGCGCGCCGGCCAGGCCGCGCGGACGACGGCGCGGGCCACGGCCACGGGCACCCGGGCGGTGGCCAGGGGGACGGCCAGATTCAGTCGGTTCGCCTATCGGAGCGCCCGACGCGCCTCGCACGCGGAAGGCGCCGGTGACAGCGGACTGTCGCGCCTGATCGAGCTGCACGCCTTCAACGCGGCCGGCGACGCAGCGGTGGCGATCTCGCTCGCGGGCACGCTGTTCTTTGCCGTGCCCACCGGTGAGGCTCGCGGTCAGGTCGCGCTGTTCCTGGGCCTGACCATGCTGCCGTTCGCGGTCGTCGCGCCGCTCATCGGCCCGTTCCTGGACCGGTTCAGCCACGGCCGCCGCTGGGCGATCGGGGCCACGATGGCGATCCGTGCGTTCCTGGTCTGGGCGATGGCCGGCGCGGTCGCGGGTGAGTCCTCCTGGCTGTTCCCGGCGGCTCTCGGCGTACTCGTGGCTTCCAAGGCGTACGCCGTGACGCGTTCGGCCACCGTCCCGCGACTGGTCCCGCACAACCTGACCCTGGTCAAGGCGAATGCCCGCACCTCGCTGGCCGGTCTGATCGGCGCGGCGGTCTCGGCACCACTGGCCGGCATCGCGGCCTCATTCGGGGCAGAGTGGTCGCTGCGCTATGCGGCCGTGCTGTTCGTGGTCGCCACGATCCTGGCGATCCTGCTGCCGTCCCGCGTCGACTCCAGCCAGGGTGAGTCCCGCCTGGCCCTGCCGTCGAAGGTGCCCCAGTCGGCGGCGAAGAAGCGGCGCTACGGCATGCCGGCGGCGGTCTCGCACGCGCTGCGCGCCAACTGCGGGCCGCGGTGGCTGTCGGGCTTCCTGACCATGTTCATGGCGTTCCTGCTGCGCGAGAACCCCATCGGCGGGTGGAGCACCGGGTGGCTGCTCGGGATCGTGATCGGCGCCGCCGGCCTCGGCAACGCCCTCGGCATCGCCCTCGGGTCGGTGCTCAAGCGGGTGAATCCCACCATCACGGTGATGATCGCGCTGGTCGCCGACGCGGTGATGTCGCTGGTCTGCGCCCTGTTCTACGGCATCCTGCCGCTGGCGCTGCTCGGCCTCACCGTCGGCCTGGCCCAGTCCCTGGCCAAGCTCAGTCTCGACTCGACCATCCAGCGAGACGTGCCCGAGCGGGTGCACACCTCGGCGTTCGCCAGGTCCGACACCGTGCTGCAGATGGCGTGGGTGATCGGGGGCTTCGTCGGCATCGTGATGCCGCTGCACCCGCAGCTGGGCCTGGGCATCGCGGCCGGCGTGCTCGGTGCCTGGCTGGTGCTGGTGGTCAGCGCGAGCCGCAGCGCGCGAGATGTAACGCGGAGTTAGCCTCGCTTCCCGGGTGCTGCAGGCCACCGGAAGCGTGGGTAACTCCGCGTTACATGTGTGCGCGGGTCAGCTGTCGAGCTCGTCGGCCAGGGCGCGCAGCAGCTTGGCGACGGGGGCGGCCATCTTGGAGTCGGGACTGCGACCGCGGCGGTAGCCCTCACCGACGCCGTCGAGCAGCCGGATCAGGTCCTCGACGATCGAGACCATCTCCTCGGGCTTCTTCTTCACGGGGCGACCGGCCCGGGCCTGGGCCTTGGCCACCGACGGCTGCGACTCGAGGACCCGGACCTGCAGGGCCTGGTCGCCCTTGCGGCCCTGGGCGATGCCGAACTCGACGCGGGTGCCGTTCTTGAGGCTGGTGACGCCCTCGGGCAGGGCTTCAGCGCGCACGTAGACATCGGGGCCGTCCTCCTGGGACAGGAAGCCGAACCCCTTCTCTTCGTCGTACCACTTCACCTTGCCAACGGGCACCGGATCGCCTCTTCTTGCGGATTGTTGCGGATCAGCCGCGACCGGACGTCGCGTGCAGCGGCCCAGCCTATGGGGCTTTGCCGGTCAGCCGCATCTCGCTATCGGTAGACCTCGGGGTCCGGCAGCCGTTCGTTCATGGATCCGGAGCGGAAACCTCGCGGGTCGACGGAGGCGTCCGGGAAGCCGGCGCCGCGCACCGCGGCCACCACCTCCGCGTCGTACGGCCCGACCAGGTCGGCGTCGAGCTCGATGCTGGCCCGCTCACCCAGGTCACGGACGCGCAGGTTGCGCACCTGCGGCAGCAGACGGCGTACGGCGGCCTCGGCACGCTCGATCCGGGCCAGCCGCTCGGCGGTCACCTCGACCCCGAACGCCACCCGGCTCGACAGGCAGGCCGCTGCCGGCTTGTCCCACGTCGGCAGCGCCCAGGCCAGCGACGCAGCGCGAATCTGCTCCTTGGTCAGGCCGGCATCGAGCAGCGGGGTCACCGCGTCGCGCTCGGCGGCGGCGCGGATGCCGGGACGGAAGCCGGCCACCGCGTCGTCGGCGTTGGTGCCGGTCGCCACGTGTCGGAAGCCGTGACGCTCGGCGAGCGGCCCCAGGACGTCGAGCAGCTCGGCCTTGCAGAAGTAGCAGCGATCACCTGCGTTGGCGCGGTAGCCCTCGCGCTCGATCTCGTGGGTCTCGGGCGTGAAGGATCGCACGCCGAGCGACTCGGCGAAGTCGCTGGCGGGGTCGCGCTCGGACTGCGGCAGCGAGTGGGAGTACGCCGTGGCGGCACCGACCCGCTCGGCGCCGAGCGCCCGGACGGCCGCGGCCAGCAGGAAGGCGCTGTCGGCTCCCCCACTGAACGCGACGAGCACCGAGCCGAGCTCGCGCAGCCGCGCGTCGAGGGCGTCCAGTCGCACCTCGAGGAGGTGCGCGTCGAGCCAGGCGGGGAACTGCGTCAGGTCATCGAGTACGACGTGAGTGCCGGCCGCGAGCAGCTCGTCGCGACTGCATCCACCCGTCAGCACGCTCACGCTGATCGCGCCTGCGGCCAGCGCACCCTCGACGTCGTGGACGTGGTCGCCGACGTAGACGGTCGCGCCCTGCTCGCGGAGCACGTCGGCCTTCCCGACGCCCCACACCCACCCCTCCAGGTGATCGATGTCGAGCCCGAGGTGGTCGACATGGAGCTGCGCGTTGCGCGGGAACTTGCCAGTGACGAGCAGGACCCGACCCGCGTGCCGGCGGACGGCGGCGATCGCCTCGTGCGCCCCGGGGAAGGCGGGGACCGACGCAATCGCATGGTCGGGATAGAGCTCGCGGAACCGGTCGCCGGCGGGCCCGATCTCTTCCGGAGACAGGTGGTCGGCGAGCAGGTGGTCGAGGGGCGGGCCGAGCTTGCTGGTCATGTCGTCGATCGGGAAGGTGACGCCCAGCTCGTCGCCGAGGGCGGTCAGCACCGCACCGAAGCCCGGGACGGTGTCGATCAGGGTCATGTCGAGGTCGAAGCCGATGACCAGTCCGGGCGCGGGCACGTGGCCAGCGTAGGCAGACCCCGCGCGGGTCACGAAACGGGCGGATCGTTGACCCCGGCTGACAGAGTGGACAACTTCTGGGGAGGATGGGGGCATCTGAACTCGGGGACCTTTCGTCGGCAGGACTGGAAAGCGAGGTGCAGGGCGATGCGCGGCCACGTCGTACGACGCCTTCTCGCCTGCGCGACGGCACTCGCCGGTCTCGCGCTCGCGCCCGCTGCCGCAGCCCACGACCCGGTCGCTCCGGACGAGGGCGGGTCCCGGTTGTTCCTCGTCACCCTGCGGGCGCCGGGCTCCACGTCGTACGCCGGTCCGCTCGGCGCCGCTGGCTACCAGGCCCTGCTGTCCGCGCGTCAGGACCAGGTGCTGGCGGCGGTGGACGCGCCGCTGCCCCTCTATCGCTGGACGGCCGCGCTCAGTGGCGTCGCGGTCGAGCTCACCGACGTCCAGGCCCGGATGCTGCTCGACGATCCGGCGGTGGTCTCGGTCGAGGAGAACTCCGTGCGACCGCTGGCCTCGCTCGCCGGCTCGATCTCGAGCATCCGGCACACCACGACCGACCCCGCCTCACGCCGCAGCTCCGGGGCCGGCGTCGTGATCGGCGTCGTCGACTCGGGGCTCTGGCCCGACAGCCCGGTCTTCGCCGACGTGCCGGACCTCGGCCCACTGCCCCGCGACTTCACGGGCACCTGTGACGACCCCGGCCTGTGCACCAGCAAGGTGATCGGCGCCCGCTGGTTCGTCGCCGGCTTCGGCAGCGACCGGGTGCGCAGCGCCAGCTCGCTGTCCGCCCGTGACGACAGCGGACACGGCACGATGATGGCTTCGATCGCTGCCGGCGACGCGGGCGTCTCGGTCCGGATCGACTCCCAGGACCTCGGCACGTACGCCGGCGCCGCACCGCTGGCCCGACTCGCCGTCTACAAGGCGTGCTGGACCGCACCCGACCCCGCCGACGACGGGTGTGCGACCGCCGACCTGGTCACCGCCATCGACCGCGCCAGCGCCGACGGCGTCGACGTCCTCAACCTGTCGGTGGGCGGCTCGTCGTCACTCGACACGGTCGAACGAGCCCTGCTGGGCGCCAGCAGCGGCGGGGTCTTCGTGGCCGCCGCCGCCGGCAACACCGGCGTTGCCGGGCACGCGGCGCACGCCGATCCGTGGGTGACCACCGTCGGAGCGGCCGCAACTGCCGTGCGAGGCGGGTCACTGAGCCTGACCGACGCGACGCTGTCGGGCGCGATGTCCTCGCGTCGCTCGGTGTCCGGCCAGCTCGTCTACGGCCGCGACATCCCGGCGCCGGCGGCCAGCGCCGATGACGCCGCGCTCTGCCTGCCGGGCTCGCTCGACGCGGCGCGGGCCCGCGACCGGATCGTGGTCTGCGAACGCGGGCGGATCGGCCGGGTCGACAAGTCCGGCGCGGTCGAGCTCGCCGACGGCATCGGGATGGTGCTGACCAACACGCGCGGCGACGACGTGCACGCCGACTTCCACGCGGTGCCGACGATCCACCTCGGCAAGGCTGCCGCCGACACCCTCCGGGCCTGGTCAGCCAGTCACCCGGGGGCAACAGTGACCCTGCGACCCGGCGGCGCGGTCAGCACCGGAGACACCGTCCCGGCCTGGTCTGCGCCGGGTGATCCCGAGGGTGGGCTGGTCAAGCCCGACCTGGTCGCCGCCGGTGTCGACGTCCTCGGGGCCGAGCAGCCGACCGCCACCGACCCCGCTCGCTGGAACAACGCCAGCGGCACCTCCGCCGCCACCGCCCGGGTCAGCGGACAGGCCGCGCGCGTGCTCGGCGTACACCCCACCTGGCTGCCCGACCGGGTGCGTTCGGCCCTGCTGACCACCGCGGCTCCGTTCGACGCCACGAGCTCGCTGCGGCAGGGCGCAGGCCGGGTCGACGGGGACGCGGCGCTGCACCCCGGCCTCGTGTACGACGTGCAGGTGCGCGCCTACGTGCGCTACCTCGCCGGCCTGCTGTCCGGAGCGCGACTGAACCTGCCGTCGATCAAGGTCGACGGACCCGCAACGGTGCGGCGCACCCTCACCAGCGTCGGCGGCCGGCCGATGTACTACTCCGTCACCGCGACCGGCTTCGCCCGGCACCAGGTCACCGTCCGTCCGGAGGCGATCCGGATCCGGCCGGGCGAGAGCATCCGCTACCGCGTGCGGGTGACCGGTCCCGCCGACCGGCTGCCCGACAGCGGCTGGATCACCTGGCTGGGCAACAACGGGATCACCGTGCGGATCCCGGTCGTCATCGCGCGCTGAGTCCTACGCCAGGACCTTGATCGTCACGCCGTCGCCCAGGTCGAGGATGGCGCCGGCGGCGAGCGCCACCGGGTAGCCCGGCTGCAGGTCCTCCGGCGCGAGCCCCGGCTGGACGAGCACGGTGCCGTTGGTGGAGCCGAGATCGGTGGCGAGGGGTCGGCCGTCGACGCCGGGGCGGACCTCGAGATGCGTCGAGGAGATCTCGTGGGCCGGGCTCGGCACCGTGATCAGGCGCGGCTCCTCGTCGCTGAAGATCCGGCGGGGCTCCGGTGCCCGGCCGATGATCAGCGGGCGGTCGACCTCGACCTCGTCACCGGTCGAGAGCAGCAGCCGCGCCCCGGACCTGACCCGCGGGGCCAGGCTCACGGCCTCGGTGAGTACGTCGTCCTCGACGACGACCGCGGGGGTGGGCTGGGTGTCCTCGATGGTCGACGCCGGTGCCCTGCTCATCGCCGGGTGGCTCAGCGCCCCGAGCCGGATCAGGCCCTGGTCGACGATCAGGTGATCGCCGTCCTCAGCCGCGGCCGCGTGCTCGAGCAGTACCGACATGGACGTGACCCCGGTCAGGGTGCGCTCGGTCCAGGTCCAGGCGGCGGCGCCGTCGACGGCCACGGGACCGTGGCCTGTGTCGAAGGTGGCGGTCGACGAGCCCCGTACCAGGACCCGGGTGGTGTCACCCGAGACGCCGATCATGACCAGGCCGGGGAGGTCGCGCAGGCCCGCGGAGATCACCAGGTCCAGGACCTGGTCGAAGGCCGCTCCCTCGTCGACGATCTCCCAGACGGCGGTGGCGCGTCGTTTCATCGCCGGAGGCAGCAGCACCAGCAGGTGCTCGCCCACGATCCCGAACCAGCCGCCAGGGCGATAAGTGATGTGCACGGAGCCCATCCCAGCAGATCACCGGTCACGCGGCGACCAGTAGCGTGGGAACGATGCCCACCGTCCCTGCCCGTTCGCTGGCCGACCAGTTGCGCGCCTGGCCGGACGACCGGCTTGCCCGGCTGCTGCAGGAGCGTCCCGACCTGGGCACGCCGGCGCCCCAGGACTCCGCCCAGCTGGCCTCCCGGGCCACCACCCGCACCTCGTTGCTGCGGGCCCTCGACCAGCTCACCCGGCTCGAGCTCTTCGTGCTCGATGCCCTGGTCGTGCTGGGCGAGACGTCCCTCGAGCAGGTCGCCACGATCGTGCGGGCCGACCCCGGCTCGGTGGCCGCGGCGACCGAGCGGCTGGTCGACCTGGCCGTCGCCTGGGAGAGCCCCGGCGGGCTGAAGCCGTTGAGTGGCGTGCCCGATGCGCTGCGGGGCACCGGCAGCGGCCTGCAGCCCGTCACCGGGGACCGGATCGACATCTCCTCGGCCGCGGTCGCCCTGGAGCAGGTGAGCCCGGCTGCCCGGGCCCTGCTCGAGCACGTCGACCGGGCGGGTGGGCTCGGCACCACCGAGAACGCGACCGTCGTACCACTGGACCAGGCGCGGACCCCTGTCGAGGAGGTGCTGGCCCGCGGGCTGCTGGTGCCGCGCGACCGGACCACCGTCGTGCTGCCCGGTTCGGTCGGGATCGCGCTCCGGGGCGGCCACACCACGGCCGACCCCGTTGACGACGTCCCGGCGATCGCCTCCTCCAGCCGCGACCAGGCGTTGATCGACCGGGCCGCCGCCGGCGCCGCCTTCGACGCCGTACGCCGCATCGAGCTGCTGCTCGACCGGTGGGGGGTCGCTCCGCCCTTGGCGCTCCGCACGGGCGGGCTGGCGGTGCGCGACCTGCGGACGACGGCCGCCGAGCTCGCCGTTGACGAGTCGACCGCGGCGCTGTTGATCGAGGTGGCCTCGGCAGCCGGACTGCTCACCCAGGGCGCCACCACCGACGGGGTGGCGGCCTGGCTGCCCACCGACGGCTACGACGCGTGGTCGGCGAAGTCGGCCGGCGCTCGCTGGGCCCAACTGGCTCAGGCCTGGCTGACCGCGCCGCGCGCCGCCGGACTGGTCGGTGGGCGCGATCCGCAGGACAAGCCGATCAACGCGCTGGTGCCCGAGCTGGCCAGCCACCTGGCGGTCGAGACCCGACGCGCCGTGCTCGACCAGATCGCCGAGCTGCCGGTGAGTTCCGTGCTGGCCACCGGCACCGGCTCGCCCTCGCTGGTCGACCGGCTGCGCTGGCTGCGGCCGAGGCGGCCGGTCCTGCGCGACGACCTGGCGGTGTGGACCCTGCGCGAGGCGGCAGAGCTCGGGCTGCTCGGGCTCGGCGGACTCGCCGGGCACGGCCGCGCCCTGCTCGCCGGCGACGACCCGGCGCCGCTTCTCGATCCCCTGCTGCCGGCCGAGGTTGACCACGTCCTGCTCCAGGCCGACCTGACGGCCGTCGCGCCCGGGCCCCTGGAGACCGAGCTCGCTCGCAAGCTGCAGGCGCTGGCCGACGTGGAGTCGCGGGGCGGTGCGACCGTCTACCGCTTCACCGCCTCGTCGGTACGGCGTGCCTTCGACGCCGGCTGGTCGGCCCTGGAGGCGCACGAGTTCGTGGGCACGATCTCGCGGACCCCGGTGCCTCAGCCACTCACCTATCTCATCGACGACACGAGCCGGACCTTCGGCTCGATCCGGGTCGGCGCCGTCGAGGCGTTCCTGCGGGCCGACGACGAGCACGCCCTGACCGAGCTGCTGCACCTGCCCGCGGCTGCCTCCCTGGGGCTGCGCCGGATCGCACCGACGGTCCTGGTCAGCACCACCCCGATCGACGTACTCCTCCCCCGGTTGCGCGACCTCGGCGCAGCCCCCGTCGTCGAGGCCGCCGACGGCACGGTCCGGGTGGCGCGGCCCGACCACCAGCGCGCCCGAACCCCCAAGTCCGCCCGCCCGTCGGGCGCCGTCGCCGCGCGAGCCGCCGCCCAGCTGGCGGCCGTGGTCACCGCCATCCGCGCAGGTGACCGGATCGCGGTCGCCCGGCCGGGCACCTCCGCAGCCCCGCTCTCGCCCTCCTCGTCGTTGGCCGCGCTGCGCCAGGCCACCGAGCACCGGCGCACGGTCCAGATCGCGTTCGTCGACAACCATGGGGCCGCCTCGGAGCGCATCGTCGATCCGCTGTCGGTCGAAGGCGGGACCCTGACCGCGCGCGACCACCGGTCCGAGGAGATCCGCAGGTTCGCCGTCCACCGGATCACTTCGGTCCGTGAGGTGGAATCTCCCACGTAATATCGGCGTCGTGGACTTCATCCGGTACGCCGAGTCGGGCGCGAGCCTGCTCAACGCCGAGGTGTCCTCCGTGGAGTCGCTGATCGCCCACCTGGCCGGCCGCGAGTGGCTCCACCACCAGTGCACCGACCGTGACTGCGCCGACCTGGTGGCCTTCCAGACCGACCTGCGCCCGGTCTTCGAGGCGTCCGGGGCAGGTCAGACCAAGGCTGTCGTCGACCGGGTCAACGACCTCCTCGGCCGACATCCGGTCACCCCGATGATCAGCGACCACGACCCCGACAACCTGCACATGCACGTCGCCAACCGGGCCGCCTCGGTCGCCGAGCTGCTCATCTCCGAGGCCCTGCTCGGCCTGGCCACCCTGATCTGCGACCTCGGCCCGACCCGGATGGGGGTGTGCAGCGCGGCGCCCTGCACCAACGTCTACGTCGACACCTCGCCCAACCAGTCGCGGCGCTACTGCTCCGACCGGTGCTCCTCGCGCGCGAACGTCGCCGCCTACCGTGCGCGCCAGAAGGCCGCCGTCAGCTGACCTGACCCCTGCGTGACGTCGGGCCGGGTTCGTCGTTGACCCGGGAAACCCCCCGCCGCCGTCAGCAAGGAATCCCGGGATGCCGACCACCCCTGTCGCCCGGCGTCGCGTCGCTCGCGCCGCCGCCCTCGCCCTCACCGCCGCCGCCCTCACCCTCGGCAACGGCGCCACCGACGCCTCGACGCCCTCGTCGGGCACCGTCACCGACACCGCGAGGTCGACGTCCTGGGGCGGTGGCCCGTTCCTCGTCCCGAACGTCACCGCCCAGGCGGGGGACGCGCCAGTCTGCACGGTGCCGCAGTCGTGCGACGACTACGCGCTCAACGTCTCGACGCCGGCCGGCTACGGGCTCGACCACCAGCTGGTGGTCAAGGTCGGCTGGGTGAACACCGCCGCCGACTTCGACATCTACCTGCTCGACAGCGCCGGCAACCTGGTCGGCAGTGCCGCCTCGAGCGCCGATCCCGAGCAGATCATCGTGCCGCCGACGAGCGGCAGCTACACCGTCCGCGTGGTGCCGTTCGCCCCGCTGGGCGAGAGCTACAGCGCAACCGCCTCGCTGACCGCCCAGCCCGCGACCCCACCGCCCGGCACCGCGCAGCCCGCAGGCTTCACGACGTACGCCGCTCCCTCGGCCTTCGCTGACGCCAACAGCGCCGGCGAGCCCTCGATCGGCACCAACTGGAAGACCGGCGCGACGACGTACCAGGCCGGCCTCTCCACCTTCAAGGCCAGCTTCAACGACTCGGTGAGTCCCGCCACCGTCTCCTGGGCCGACGTCTCGGCCAGTGTGACCACCGGCTGCCCGCAGGGCTCGACCACCAGCCTCGACCCGATCCTGTGGACCGACCACGAGACCGGCCGCACCATCGAGTCCCAGCTCTCCGGTGTCGACTCGCTCAGCTGCACCACCGACGACGACGGCCAGTCCTGGCTGCCGTCGATGGGTGGCGGCATCCCGAGCGGTGTCGACCACCAGACGCTGGGAGGCGGCCCCTACAGCGCCTCGGGTCTCGGTGGCCTGCCGGTCTCGACGTACCCCAACATCGTCTACTACTGCAGCCAGGACATCGCGACGGCCTTCTGCGCCACCTCGCGTGACGGCGGCACGACCTTCGGCGTCGGCGTCCCGACGTACAGCCTGCTCGACTGCGGCGGCCTGCACGGTCACATCAAGGTCGGCCCGGACGGCACGGCGTACCTCCCCAACAAGGGCTGCGGCTCCGACCAGGCGGTCGTCGTCTCCCAGGACAACGGCCTGACGTGGACCGTCCAGCACGTGCCCGGCGCCACCCCCGGCGACAACGACCCATCGGTCGCCGTCGGCGCCAACAACACCCTCTACTTCGGCTACGTCGGTGCGGACGGCAAGCCCGGCGTCGCCGTGAGCCGCGACCACGGCGCGACCTGGAGCAACCGCCAGGTGGTCGGCGGCGAGTTCGGTATCCAGAACGCCGTCTTCCCGACCATGGTGGCCGGCGACGACGATCGCGCGGCCTTCTCGTGGATCGGCACCCCGACCGCTGGAAACTCCCAGGACACCGCGAACTTCAAGGGCGTGTGGCACCTCTACGTCACCACCACCTACGACGGTGGCGCGACCTGGCAGACGACCGACACCACTCCGAACGACCCGGTCCAGCGCGGTTCCATCTGCACCAGCGGCACCACGTGTGGCAACGACCGCAACCTCCTGGACTTCATCGACTCCACGATCGACAGCCATGGCCGGGTCGAGGTCGGGTACGCCGACGGGTGCATCGGGGCGTGCGTGACCGACTCGACGCACACCAGCGGCGCCGGACCGGTCGACGCGCAGGCGGCCTACGCCACCATCGCCCGCCAGAGCAGCGGTCTGCCGCTCTTCTCGGCGTACGACCCGGCGGTCACCAACGTCACGCTCTCCTCGCTGGGCGTGGTGAAGAACGCCGCCGGGCAGTTCGTGGCCACGATCGGGATCCGGAATGCCGGGACCACTCCGCTGTCCGGGCTCGCGCTGCAGCTTCTCGACGGGCGCAAGCAGGTCTACTCCAAGACCGGGCTCTCGCTCGCCCCCGGCGCCCTGACCACGATCACGGCGACCTGGAAGGCCTCCGGCGGCACCCACACGGTGCTCGCCGTCGCCGACCCCCAGAACCTGATCACCGAGGCCGACGAGACGGACAACAAGGCCCTGTTCACGATCTCAAGCCGATGAGGGCGGCGCTGACCGGGCTCGCCCTCGTCGCGCTGCTGGCGACGGGTTGTGAGTCCGACGAGGAGAAGGCCGCCGAGCGCGAGCTCGGCAAGGCGGCCGACCGGTCGACCTGCCTGGCCGACGCGCAGGCAGCCGCGACTCCCTATCCGGGCGGGGTCCCGACGGGCTGGCCGTGGCCGGTCGCGACCGTGGTCTTCGACGCCGAGGACCGGGGCGCGGACGGCACGATCCTGACCGCCACGACGAGCACCGCCTTCACGGATGTGCTGGCGTTCCTGAACGGAACCGTCAGCGACGCCGGCTACGCCGTGACGTCCGGCGAGACCGAGGAGCACGACGCCGAGGCGAACTGGTCCGGCAACGGCTTCCACGGGCGCTGGGCGATTCGGGAGTCGGGCACCTGCCCGGGCGAGACCGTCATCCAGGTGCTGTCGGTCAAGGACTGACCCCGCACCGCTCGCCCTGAGCGAACCGGCCGGCCGAACCTTGCCCCACGCACCCGTAAACTCGGCGGGTGAACGACGGCCCGCTGATCGTGCAGAGCGACAAGACCCTCCTGCTGGAGATCGACCACCCACAAGCCAGTGACTGCCGCAAGGCGATCGCGCCGTTCGCCGAGCTGGAGCGCAGCCCGGAGCACGTGCACACCTATCGGCTCACGCCGCTGGGCCTGTGGAATGCCCGGGCCGCCGGACATGACGCCGAGCAGGTCGTCGACACGCTGCTGAGCTACAGCCGCTACGCCGTACCCCACGCGCTGCTCGTCGACGTCGCCGAGACGATGGCCCGCTACGGGCGACTGCGCCTGGAGAAGCACCCCGTGCACGGGCTGGTGCTGAGCAGCACCGACCGGCCGGTGCTCGAGGAGGTGCTGCGCGCGAAGAAGATCGCCGGCATGCTCGGGACCCGCGTCGACGACGACACCGTGATGGTGCACGCCAGCGAGCGCGGCAACCTCAAGCAGGCGCTGCTCAAGCTGGGCTGGCCCGCCGAGGACTACGCCGGGTACGTCGACGGCGAGGCGCACCCGATCGCGCTCGACGAGACCGAGTGGCACCTGCGCGACTACCAGCGCGATGCGGCCGAGTCGTTCTGGCACGGCGGCAGCGGGGTCGTCGTACTCCCGTGCGGGGCGGGGAAGACCCTGGTCGGCGCGGCCGCGATGGCGCACGCGCAGGCCACCACGCTGATCCTCGTCACCAACACCGTCAGCGCGCGGCAGTGGAAGGACGAGCTGATCCGGCGGACCAGCCTGACCGCCGACGAGATCGGCGAGTACTCCGGCAGCGTCAAGGAGGTGCGGCCGGTCACCATCGCGACGTACCAGGTCCTCACGACGCGCCGGAAGGGCGTCTACACCCACCTCGAGCTGCTCGACGCCCGCGACTGGGGCCTGATCGTGTACGACGAGGTGCACCTGCTGCCCGCGCCGATCTTCCGGATGACCGCGAACCTGCAGGCCCGCCGCCGGATCGGGCTGACCGCCACCCTGGTCCGCGAGGACGGCCGCGAGGGTGACGTGTTCAGCCTGATCGGGCCCAAGAGGTACGACGCGCCGTGGAAGGACATCGAGGCGCAGGGGTGGATCGCCCCCGCCGACTGCGTCGAGGTGCGGGTCACCCTGCCGACCAACGAGCGCCTCGCCTACGCGACCGCGGAGCCCGAGGAGCGCTACCGCCTTGCCGCCTGCACCCACCACAAGATCGACGTCGTGCGTCAGCTGGTCAGGCAGCACGAAGGACAGCCCACGTTGGTGATCGGGCAGTACATCGACCAGCTCGACGAGCTCGCCGGGGCGCTCGACGCCCCGGTGATCAAGGGCGAGACCCCGGTCAAGGAGAGGCAGCGGCTGTTCGAGGCGTTCCGGCAGGGCGAGGTCGGCCTGCTGGTCGTGAGCAAGGTCGCGAACTTCTCGATCGACCTGCCGAGCGCCGAGGTCGCGATCCAGGTCAGCGGCTCCTTCGGCTCACGCCAGGAAGAGGCCCAACGACTGGGTCGGCTGCTGCGGCCCAAGAGCGAGGGCAAGACCGCGCACTTCTACACGATCGTCAGCCGGGACACCGTCGACGCCGACTTCGCCCAGAACCGCCAGCGTTTCCTCGCCGAGCAGGGCTACGCCTACCGCATCGTGGACGCGGACGACCTGCCCGTCTGACGGAGGTCGAGCGCCACCGTCCAGGCGGCCCCGAGGAGGCCGATGATCGCGGCGACCGTCCACGCGGTGGGGATGCCACTGGCGTTCGAGATGAGCCCGAGCAGCATCGGCCCGAACCCGAAGGACAGGTCGATGGTGGCCATCATCGTCCCGGAGATCGCACCGCGCTCGCTCGGCCCCGCGGTCGTGAACGCGGCCGCGAAGAATGCCGGCGTGCTGAACGCGACACCGGTGGCCACCAGGGCACCGCCCAGGACCAGCCCCAGGCCCGAGTCGGTGGCGCTGCCGAGGAACAGGCCCGCAGCCGAGGCGAGCAGCGCGAACGTGCCGAGTCGCAGCGGCGGGATCCGGTCGACCACCTGCGCCGTCGTGAGTCGCCAGGCGATCACCACACCGCCGTACACGAGCAGCACCAGGCCGGCTCGGCTCAGGTCGATCTCGTCGGCACGGAGCGACGCGAACGCGAGGAAGCCGCCGGCGCCGATCAGGTTGGCGAGGAAGGCCAACGCGATCGGCAGAGAAGCCCGGTGGATCAGGGGTGTCGGCTCCGTGGACGGATGCGTCATCGTCTCGGGCACGGCGAGCGCGACGATCGCGACGCTCACGGCGGTCAGTGCGGCCCCGACCTGGAAGGCGAACTGCGGCCCCGAGTGACCGACTGCCCACTCACCGAGCTGCGGACCGAGGGCGAGGCCGAGGTAGAGCCCCATCGAGTTGTAGCTCAGCGCCGCGCCGATCTTGTCGGCCGGCGCCAGGTCGATCAACGCGGTGATCGAAGCGACCGCGAAGGCGGCCTCGCCGATGCCCGCGATCAGCCGGGCCACCACGATCAACGGCAGCGTGTCCACGACGGTGAGCATCGCGATCGACACCAGGGCCAGGACCGAGCCGGCCATCAGCACCGGGCGGCGGCCGCCGCTGTCGGTGATCCGGCCGATCCAGGGCCGCAGCAGCAGCGCGGTGATCCCGAACGCACCGACGGCCAGGCCGGCCCCGGCCTTGTCCGATCCGACCGGCCCGTCCACCCACGGCGGCAGCACCTGGAAGGTCAGCCCGACGCACAGGAAGTACGCGAACTCCGCCAGCATCAGGCCGACGAAGGCCCGCGTGAACAGACTCGAGTGCTCGGCGGCCATCCCCCGACGCTAGTGCCCTCCGGCCGATTGGTCAGACAGTCCCGACGAACGGCAGCACCAGGGTGCACGGGATCGGCTTGGCGTGCGAGGGGTCGAGCGCGTTGAGCACGATCCGCGCCGCCACCGGGTCGGCAGCGATCTCGAAGTGCTCGGCGAAGTCGGTCGAGCAGAAGTCCTGGACGACGTAGTTCTTCATGCCGGGCTGGATGCCGCTGGTGTACGGCTGCACGAGCTCGTCGTACTTGGTGACGATGTTGGTGTATTCGATGCCGGCGACCTTCGGGGTGCCGCCAGAGCGCATCTTGGTCATGAACGCCGAGTGCGTGAGCAGCTGGGGGCCGGAGGCGAAGTAGGGGTCGAGGGCCTGGCCGATGGCGGCGGTCACGCCGAACGGACTGCCGATCTCGGAGATCGTGTCGAGGCCGGCCGGGTCGGTGCCGTGCCAGAGCGGGGCCAGCGAGACATAGCGCTTCACCTTCGTCGCTCCGCCGAGGAACTTCACGTAGTAGTTGGGCATCAGGGTGCCCTCGGAGTGTCCGACGATGTCGACCTTGCGAGCGCCGGTGGCGTTGAGGACCTTGGCGATGAACGCCTTCAGCTGGAGCGCGCTGTCCTGCATCCGGTTGACGCCGCCGAGCTGGTCCATGACGGGCGGGGCCGTCTTGTTCACGCCGTACGTCAGGGCGAAGACGCAGTAGCCGTTGTTCTTCAGCAGCGGCGAGTAGGTCTGCCAGTTCGTCGCCTTGTTGCCGGTGAGCCCGTGCACGAGCACGACCGGCCGCGGGTGGGCGGCCGACGGCTTGCAGGTCCAGTTGTTGGAGCCGGGGGCGCTGCCGTTGGGCGGGAGCGCGCCGATCACGGCGCTCGGCAGGAAGTAGTAGGGCACCGGGAGCGGGTCGGCGTACGACGGCGCAGGCAGCGCCAGCGCCAGCACAGCAGCCAACAGGGCGGTCAGTCGGACGCGTCGCAGCACAGTAGAACTCCCTCAACAGGCCCGCGCGGCGCGGGCCCCCTCGGCGATGAAACGACGCTGTCCCGAGAACATGACGCGACTGCAGGTCAGGCGTCTAGTCCAGACTAGGCCCATGGAATGGCCGCTGTCCGGACGAGACGACCTGCGTGAGGCCCTGCTGGCGGCGTACGCCGACCCGTCCCGGGGATACCACGACACCCGCCACCTCGCCGAAGTCCTGGCGAGGATCGCCGAGCTGGCGACCAGCACCGCCTTCGACCGTGACGTCGTCGTCCTGGCCGCGTGGTTCCACGACGCGGTGTACGACGGAGCTCCCGGCGCCGAGGAGCGCTC
>Ga0070698_100003437_pt1 | contig 17412 bp, 18 predicted proteins | sample KBSK1502metaG_FD_65477 | JGI IMG/M metagenome (GOLD analysis project Ga0070698, IMG submission 65477) | Corn, switchgrass and miscanthus rhizosphere microbial communities from Kellogg Biological Station, Michigan, USA - KBS K1-50-2 metaG | ecosystem: Host-associated > Plants > Roots >...
TGACCATGAGCGATACTCCCAACATCCCGGGCGCGCTCTGGTGCACCGGGACGCTCGAGATCATGGCGCTGCTCCAGCAGGGGCTGGTGGATCTCGGCTTCATCGGCGGCGCGGAGATCGATCGCTTCGGCAACCTCAACACCTCCTTCATCGGCGACTGGCGGCACCCGAAGGTGCGCCTGCCCGGGAGCGGGGGCGGCGGCGACATCGCGAGCCTGGCGCGCCGGTTCGTGGTGATCATGCCGCAGGAGAAGCACCGCTTCCGCGAGCGGGTCGACTTCATCACCTCGCCCGGCTTCGGCGACGGCCCGGGCTGGCGCGAGCGCGTCGGTCTCGCGGGCGGCGGCCCCACCGCGGTGGTCACCACTCTCGGCGTCTTCCGCTTCGACCCCGCCACCTGCCGGATGTATCTCGCCTCGTATCACCCAGGGCAGAGCGTGGAGAGCGTGCGGGCCACCACCGGCTTCGACCTGCCGCTGGCGCCCGACGTCGCGGCCACGCCCACCCCGTCGGCGGAAGAGCTCGCCACCGTGCGCGCGTGCGATCCCGCCGGCTTCTGGACGCGCTGATCCGTGCCCGACCGAGCGGGGTCGACGGGGCGCCGGTGGCTCATGTGGGGCATCCCCGCGCTCGTCTTCCTGATCGCCTTCTTCCACCGGGCCGCGCCGGGCGTCATCGCCAAGGAGCTCATGCAGGCCTTCGGCATGACCGGCGCCGAGGTGGGCCTGCTCTCCGCGATGTACTTCTACTCCTACGCGAGCTTCATGGTGCCGGGCGGCCTCCTGATCGACAGCGCCGGCCCCCGCCGGGTGATCGCGGGCGGCGGCCTCGTGATGGGGCTGGGCTCACTCACGATGGGGCTCGCGGCGAGCCCGCTCGCGCTCTTCGCCGGGCGGCTGCTGGTGGGCCTCGGCGCCACCGTGACCTTCACCGGCGCGCTCAAGATCGCGGCGAACTGGTTCCCCCCGTCCCAGTTCGGCATGATGTCGGCCCTGACCGCGACGGTCGGCATCCTCGGTGCGCTCGTCGGCAGTGCCCCGCTCGCCGCGCTGGTCGTGGGCCTCTCCTGGCGCGGGGCGCTGATCCTCGTCGGCGCGGTCACGATGGCGGGGGCCCTGCTCTGCGCCGCGCTGGTCCGCGACCGCCCGGGGAGCGGGCACGAGCCCCGGCCGCGCGCCGGCTCGCGCGCCGAGGTGCTGGCCGGCATGGTCCAGGTGCTCCGCAACCGGCACACGTGGCCGCCGTTCCTCTGCTTCTTCTTCCTCTACGCCGCGATGGGGAACTTCTTCCTCTGGAGCGTGCCGTTCCTGCGCGACGTCTACGGCCTCCCAACCACCCGCGCCGCGCTGTACGCCTCGCTGCCGTCGCTGGCGCTGCTCGCCTCCGCGCCGATCACCGGCTATCTCTCCGATCGCGTCCTGCACCGGCGCAAGCTTCCCTACACCGTGCTCGCCACCGGGCAGTTCGTGGTGTGGCTCGTGTTCCTGCTGACGCTCGGCACGCTGCCGCTGCCCGGGGTGTGCCTGCTCTTCCTGCTGCTGGGCGTGGTGGGCGGCGCCTTCGTGCTGACCTGGCCGCTCGGGGCCGAGGTCAATCCCCCCGCGCTCTCCGGCATCGCGGTCGCGGTGACCAACCTCGGGGGCTTCGTGGGCGCGGCGCTCACCCAAGGGCCGGTCGGGGCGATGCTCGACGCGCGCTGGACGGGCGCGATGGCCGAGGGGGCCCGCGTCTACCCGGTGGCCTCCTATCGCGACGGCTTCGCGATCTGCGTGCTGCTGGTCCTGGTCGGCGCGGCCATCACCCTCCTCCTCCAGGAGACTCGCGGGGAGAACGTGTTCCATCATCTGGCCGCGGGAAGCGCGCGGCGTAGGGCTCGAGGGGAATCCGGAGCGCGTTCGTGACGAACGCGATCAGGTGGTAGAACCCGGCGAGCGCCACCAGCAGGCCTGCGGCGGGGTGAGCCCCACCGTGCTGAACGAGCGGCTGCGCGAGCTAAGCGAGAGCGGGCTGGTCGAGTCGGAGGCCGCGACCGGCTACGGGCTCAGCCCGCTCGGGCGCGAGCTGATCGATCAGGTGCTGCCGCTGGTGGCCTGGTCGACCCGCTGGGCCGCCGCGGTCACTCGCGCTCGAGGAACCCCTCGGTCATCGCGTTGATCTCGGGGATCCCGGTACGGGCGATCGCGTTGATGCGGGCCTTCACCTCGGCCATGGGTCGGAAGGGCTTCTTGGCCAGTCGCGCCGCGTAGTCGGCGACCGCGTCGGCGAGCCCGGCTCCCGGCACCACCTGGTGCACGAGCCCCCACGCTTGCGCCTCGGCCGCGGAGTAGCGCGCGCAGCCCATGATGATCTCCTTCGCGCGCGCGGGACCGACCATGCGCACGAAGCGCGTGGTGGTCCCCACCCCGAGCGGCACGCCCAGGTCCACCTCCGGGATCCAGAACTGGGCCTCGGCCGCCGCGATCCGGAAGTCGCAGGCGAGGGCCAGGCCCCATCCCCCTCCCACCGCGTGTCCATTCACCGCTGCGATACTGGCCTGCTCGAGGTTCTCGAGCACCGCGTTGGCGCGCTCGAAGAGGCGCCGGAACTGGCTCTTGCGCGAGAGGAAGAGCCGGCGCCGCTCCTCCGGAGTGGCCGCCTTGGCGTGGCCCGCGTCCGCGCCGGCGGAGAAGACCGGCGGCGCGCCGGTCACGACCACCACGCGGGTCGCCGCGTCGTCGCGCAGCTCCGCGAAGGCGGCTCCCAGCTCGGTGAGCATGTCGTCGCTCAGCGAGTTGCGCCGATCCGGACGGTCGAGGGTGACGGTGGCGATCGCGCCGTCGCGGGTCAGCCGTACGTTGGTCATCGGGTCTCCTCGGACAGGAGGCGGAGCCGGCCGGCGCGGACCAGCTCGGTGGAGCGGGCGAAGCCCGCGCCCGCGCGGCGGTCGGCCTCGATTGCGGGGCGCACCTCCTCGTCGAGGAGCCGCGCGATGGCGCCGGACAGGCGTCGGCGGACCTCACCGTAGCCCTTGACCACGTTGCCCAGCTCGGCGACCTCGCAGGCCAGGCTCTCGTCGAGGCCGGCGGCGGCCCGCACCGTCTCCTCCCACCGGTCCATCAGCGCGAACTCGCGCTGGCGCCGCAGCGAGGAGGGCCGCAGCCCGCGGAGCCGGGCCAGCAGCCAGACGCGCAGGAAGCCCAGCACGGTGGTGGTACGAACGTGCTGGCCGATGGTCGGCCGCCCGTCGGGCCACCGCCGCTCGGCCCAGCGGGCGATCGGGCCGCCGATGGACGCGGGCAGGATGCCGTACAGCTCGTCGAGGTCCGGCTTCAGGTAGTCGGTCACTACCAGCACCGCCCCCTCCGGCGCCGCGTTCTCCCGGCGGATGCGCTCGAAGCGGCCGCGCCGCGTCTTGAGGTCGGCCACCCGGATGGCGTCCTCGTAAGTCATCCACACCGCGAGGCGGCGCGCGAAGATCCCGGTGAGGCGGACGCCCGGGTCGAGCGCCCGCACGCGTCGCACGCGCTCCAGAAAGGCCTCCGCGTAGCGCGTGTCCTGATAGTCCACGAGTCGCGCGAGCGCCTCGCCCAGCACCGCATGGAGCGGCTCGGGAAACTCGGCCTCCGCCCGCGCGGCCACCGCCAGGAACGCCCGGCCGCGGGCGCCGAGCCCGCTCGCGCGCTCGACCTTCACCTCCGGCCACAGGCGATCGCGCCGCGGGATCTCCGTCTCCCCGGGCCCGGCCGCCACCAGCTCCACGCCCGCCTTGAGACCGCGGACATTGCGGTCGACGGCCACGCCGCCCTCGCGGATCGCGGCCTCGAAGTCGGCCGCGCTCATCGGCACGACCTCGCTGGCCGCGAGGGCCCCCAGCAGCAGCGCGTTGACCTCGGTCTGGTGCTGGCGGGCGAGCGCGAGCGCGTCGAAACCCACGAAGCGGCGGCTGAGCGCGCGGGCCGCGGCCTCGAGCGCCTCGCGCGGGAACACCCCGTCGCCCGGCGCCGACTTCTCCGCGATCGAGAAGAGCCGGTGCGTGCTCGCGATCACGGTGGTGCGGGTGGGCGCCGCGTAGTCCATCTCGACGGTGCGCCCCGCCTCGAGCAGCTCGGAGGCGATGATCACGTCGACGTCGCCCGGGGTGGGATAGAGCGAGAACACCGGCTCGGGGCCGCCCGGCGCTACCCGCTCGGGAAACACCTCCACGTAGTAGGTGGTGGCCCCGGTGCGCTGGGCCACCCCCGGGATCGAGGTGGCCTGCGCCGCGTAGCCCGCGTGGGCGGCCGCGCCCACGATCCACTCGGTGAGCACGCCCCCGCCCTGCCCGCCGAGCGCGGCGATCAGGATCGAAACGGGGCGGCGGGCCGCCATCACGCCGGCTGGAGCCGGCCCTGGAGCCAGCCGATGACGCGACGGCGGAGCGCGGCGAGCCCACGGGCCCACGCACCCGAGTTGTGGATCACGCGCGCCTCGTAGAACGACGGGCAGAGCACCGCGGCGTGCGCGACCTCGCCGCAGAGCCCACAGCCCACGCAGCTCTGGTCGACGTGCGCCACCGGGTCGTCGCGCAGCGGGTCCGGGTTGTCCCGGAGGGTGAGCGAGGGGCACCCGTTGAAGCGCATGCACGACTTGTCGCCGGTACACACGTCGGGATCGACCCCGAAGCGAGGCGCCTCCACCCGCTCCCCCGCCTTGAGCCGCGCCGCGGTCTCGGGCCTCACGCGTCGCTGGCGCTCGAGCTGGCACTCCGCGCGCGCCACGATCACCTTGAGCCCGCCCGCCGCGGTCGTCATCGCCTCCTTCACCACCTTCAAGGTGTCGCCGACCCGGTAGGGGTTCACCGTCTTGATCCAGGAGACCCCGAGGCTGCGGATCGTCTCCACGATCGACATGGCCACCGCGTCGCCGCGCGGATTCTTGCCCGTCGAGGGATTGGCCTGCTGGCCGGTGGCGGAGGTGTAGAAGTTCTCGAGCACCACCACGATCGAGTCCTGCTTGTTGAAGACCGCGTTGGCGACCCCCGCGGTGAGCCCCGAGTGCCAGAAGCCGCCGTCGCCCAGGATCGAGATGACGCGCTTGTCGAAGCTCGGCGCCACCGCGCTCGCGGAGGCCACGCTCATGCCGTAGCCCAGGATCGTGTTGCCCTGGTTGAACGGGGGGAGCGTCGCGAAAGCGTGGCAGCCGATGTCGGCGGCCACGTGGGTCTCGCCCAGCTCCCGCTGCGCGATCTTGAGCGCGCTGAAGACCGGCCGCTCCGGGCAGCCGGTGCAGAAGGCGGGTGGCCGCTTCGGCAGCGGGGTGCGCAGCTGCGCGCGCCCCCGCCCCACGTGCGCGGTGAGGGCCTCGCGGCGCCGCTCCGCCTCCCCGCCCAGGAAGCGGGCGAGCGCGGCGAGCACCACCTCGGGCACGTACTCGCCCTGGGCGGCCACCACGTCCTTGCCGTGGATGCGGGTGGTGACGCCGTGATCGTACGCGAGCGCCTTCAGCTCCTGCTCGATGAAGCTCGGCATGCCCTCTTCCAGGACCAGCACGCGCTCCTTGCCCTCGAGGAAGCCCAAGAGCTGATCGGGCACCAGCGGGTGGATCACGTTCAGCACCAGCATCGGGACGCGGCTCCGCCCGTAGGCGTCCGCCGCCCCCAGCAGCTCGAGCGCGCGGAGGGCGGTCGGGGTGAGCCCGCCCTGCAGGATGATGCCGAGGCGCTTGTCCTCGCCGGGCCGCACCTCGTTGAGCCCGCGCGCCACCACGTAGCGCTGCGCCGCGGGCAGGCGGCGCTCGAACTTCTGCGCCTCCTGCGTGTAGGTCGAGGGCGGGTGGCTCAGGCGGCTATAGTCGAACGAGTGGCGCTCGAGCCGCGAGCTCATCCCGATCGCGGGACGGACGTTGTCGCGGCAGACCATGCTCCCCCGCATGTGGGCGGCACGTATCCGTAGGCTAATGACCGTCGGAAGATTCGAGGCCTCGGAGAGGCCGAACCCCTCCTCCACCATGCGGGCCAGGTTCTGGAGCCTCGGCTGCGGATCGATCAGGATCAGCGAGGACTTGAGCGCGAAGGAGTGGGTGCGCTCCTGGATGACGCTGGCGCCCGCCCCGTAGTCCTCCCCCACCACGATGAGCGCGCCCCCGATGACCCCGGCCGAGGCCAGGTTGGAGAGCGCGTCGGCGGCCACGTTGGTGCCCACGATGGACTTCCAGGTCACCGCGCCGCGCATCGGGTAGTTGATCGACGCGCCGAGCAGGGCGGCCGCCGCCGCCTCGTTGGCCGAGGCGTCGAGGTAGACCCCCATTGGTCGCAACAGCGCCTCGTTGGCGTCGGCGAGCACGTCGAGGAGATGCGAAACGGGGGCGCCCGGGTAGCCGCCCACGTAGGAGACGCCGGCCTGGAGCAGGGCCTTGGTGATGGCCAGGATGCCCTCGCCGCGCAGCACCTGCCCCTCTCCAAGCGCAAGCTGCTTGACTTCCGCGGCGAACGACCGTTCCATAGAACCCTCTTTTACCACAACCCTCGGGGGAGGAGTCCCGTGGCGCACTTCACGACGACTGACGGCGTCCGCATCTACTACGAGTCGCACGGCACCGGCGACCCGCTCTTCCTGGCCTACGGCATCGGCGGCAACGCGGGCATGTGGCGGCCCAACGTCCACGCCCTGGCCGCGCACCACCGGCTCGTTCTCTGGGAGCCCCGCGGCCACGCCCGCTCGGAGAGCCCGGCCGACCCCACCCGGGTCACCTTCGGCCACTGGGTGCTCGACCTGAAGGATCTGCTCGACCACCTGGGGCTCACTCACGCGGTGGTGGGCGGGCTCTCGCTCGGCGGCGGGATCGCCACGCGGTTCGCCCTCGCCCACCCGGAGCGGGTGCGGGCCCTGGTGGTAGTCGACTCTTCCTCGGCCGCGGGCCTGCCGCTCTCGGTGGAGAACGTGGTGATGCGGGCCAAATCGATCGAGGTCACCCTCAAGGGCGGCATGGACGCGATGGCCGAGTTCGCCATCGCCTCGAACCCGAACGTGGCGGGCCGGCTCAAGCTCGACCCGGGGGCGCGGCAGGAGATCTTCGAATACTACCGGATGCTGACCCCTATCGGCTACGCCAACGCGCTGCGGGCGCTGCTGCAGATGGACTACATCACCGAGCGGCTGCCCGAGATCTCCGCACCCACGCTCTTGATCTGCGGGAACGAGGACCCGTCGCTCCAGCCGATGCGGGTGATGGAGAAGAAGGTCAAGCAGGCGCGCTTCGTGCTGCTCTCCCCGGCCGGCCACTTCGCCAACCGGGACCAGCCGGAGGCCTTCAACCGCGCGGTGCTCGAGTTCCTCGACGAGATCGGACCCGCGTGACGGTGACGTCCGCGCCCCGCACCCCCTCCCCGCAGTCCGGACAGTAGTAGCCCACCGAGACCGGGTGCCCGCACCCGGCGTGCACGAGCTTGCTCTGCTTGTGCACGTGGCGGCCGCCCCACGCGGCGAGTGCGCCCACCACCATGCCCAGCTCGCGTCCCTTGCCGGTGAGCGCGTACTGGGCGCGCGGCGGGTGCTCGGAGTAGAACTCCCGCTCGATGAGCCCGTGCTCCTCCATCAGCTTGATCCGCGCGGAGAGGATGTTGGGGGCGATGCCGGGCAGCGTGCCCAGGAGGTCCTGGAAGCGCCGGGTGCCCTGCAGGAGATCGCGCACCACCAGCAGGGTCCAGCGGTCCCCGATCACCTCAAGGGACTTGGCCACCGGGCAGGGCTGGTTGTAGCGCTTCGGCATGGGGCCAGTATACCGACCCGCTTGACATGGAAGCAAGTCACTACTATTTTAGTAGTGACTAGGAGGTCGACGATGGCCAAGCACCTCGACAGCATCCGGATGATCCAGCGCGGGGAGGCGCCGCCCCCGCCGGTGGCCCGCCTCATCGGCTTCACCCTCACCGAGGTCGAGCCGGGCCGCGCGGTGGTCGCGCTCGAGGCCGACCGCCGCCACGCCAACCCGATGGGGACCGTCCACGGCGGGATCCTGTGCGACATCGCGGACGCCGCGATGGGGATCGCCTACGCGGCCACCCTCGACGAGGGCGAGACCTTCACGACCCTCGAGCTCAAGATCAACTTCCTCAAGCCGGTGCGCAGCGCCCGCCTGGTCGCGACCGGCCGGGTGGTGAAGGGCGGGCGCTCGGTGGGGCTCACCGAGTGCGACGTGGTGGACGACAAGGAGCGCCTGGTCGCGCGCGCCTCCAGCACGTGCATGACCCTGCGCGGCGAGCAGGCGGTGGGCCGCTAGGTGAGCGGAGCCGCCGCCGCCGGGGCGGCGATCGCCGCCGCGCCCGCGCTCTCGTCCCGCACCCGCCGACTGCTGGAGGGGCCGGTGGCCCCGACCCTGCTGCGGCTCGCCGCGCCCAACGTGCTGGTCATGGTGCTGCAGGCCGCGGTGAGCACGCTCGACGCGGTCTTCGTGGGCTGGCTCGGCTCGGACGCCCTCGCGGGCGTCTCGCTGGTGTTCCCGCTCGTCATGCTCATGCAGACGATGTCGGCGGGGGGCATGGGCGGCGGGGTGGCCTCCGCGGTGGCGCGCGCCCTCGGCGGCCGCCGCCACGAGGAGGCGGACGCCCTGGTGGTCCACGCGCTCGTGATCGCGGTGATCATGGCCGCCGCGTTCACCGTGCTGCTCGAGCTGGGCGGCCCCGCGCTCTACCACGCGATGGGCGGCGAGGGCGCCGCGCTCGCGTCGGCCGCCCTCTATTCGCGCGTGCTCTTCGGCGGCGCGCTCGCCTACTGGCTCTTCAACACGCTCGGCAGCGTGATCCGCGGCACCGGCAACATGGTGCTCCCCGCGTCGGTGATGGTGGGCGGCGGATGCCTCTACCTCGCGCTCTCCCCCGCCCTCATCCTCGGCTGGGGCCCGCTGCCCCGGCTCGGCATCGCGGGCGCGGCCGCGGCCAGCGTGGCCTCGTTCAGCCTGGGCAGCCTCGCGCTGCTCGGCTATCTCCTCTCCGGCCGGAGCCTGGTGCGACCGCGCGGCCTCCGGCTGCGATGGCCGCTCTTCCGGGAGATTTTGCGTGTGGGCGCCCCGGGCTCGCTGAACACGATCCTCACCAACCTGACCGTGGTGCTGCTCACCGGGCTGGTCGGGCCCTTCGGCGCCCCTGCGCTCGCCGGCTACGGCCTCGGCGCGCGGCTCGAGTATCTGCAGATCCCCATCGTCTTCGGCCTGGGCTCGGGCCTCGTCACCATGGTCGGCACCAGCATGGGCGCGGGCCATCGGGCGCGGGCCCAGCGCGTGGCGTGGGCCGGCGCGGCGATGGCGGCGGGCGTGACTGGCACGATCGGGATCCTCGCCGCCCTGTTCCCCCACGCCTGGCTCGGGCTCTTCACGAGCGATCCCGCGGTGCTGGCCGCCGGCTCGGGCTACCTGCGTATCGTCGGTCCCTGCTACGGCTTCTTCGGCGCCGGCCTCGCCCTCTACTTCGCCTCGCAGGGGGCCGGCCGCCTGCTCTGGCCGCTCCTCTCCGCGGTGGTCCGGCTCGCGATCGCGGCCGCGGGCGGCTGGCTCGCCACCCGCTGGCTCGGCGCCGGCCTCCCCGGGATCTTCGCGGCGATGGGGAGCGCGCTGGTGGCGATGGGCCTCATCAACGTCGCGGCGGTCCACTTCGGGGCGTGGCGAGCGCCCGGCCCGGCCGCCGCCAGGAGGAGTCCATGACGATCCAGCAGATCTTCGGCCTCCAGGTGCTCCTGAGCTTCGTGCTGTTCACCCTGATCGCGCGCTGGTACGTGAGCCCGCGCCTCGCCGCGCTGCCGGTGGACCGCGCGCTCCAGCCCCTGCTGGTGCTCCACGCCTCGCGCCACATGGGGCTCGTCTTCCTGGTGCCGACGGTGGTGGGCGGCACGCTTCCGGCCGCCTTCGCGGCCGGCGCCGGCTACGGCGATCTCCTGGCCGGCCTGCTCGCCCTCGCCGCACTCGTGGCGCTTCGCGCCCGCGCGAGCGTGGCGATCCCGCTGACCTGGCTCTTCAACGTGATCGGGCTGCTCGACCTGGTCAACGCGTTCTACCAGGGGCTCACCCACCAGGTACAGCTCGGTGCCGCCTACTACATTCCGACGTTCATCGTGCCGGCCCTGGTGGTCTCCCACGTCATGATGTTCCGCATGCTGCTGGGGCACCCGACGCCGGCTCGCCTCGATTTGCCCGCGTCCGCGCGGATGTGAAACAATCGCGGGCGATGAGTCGCCGCGCCCGCGCCATCCTCGCGACCGCCTGCGGGGCGCACTTCGTCCACGACGGCTTCTCCGACATCCTCTACATCCTGCTGCCGGTGTGGGCCACCGAGTTCGGCCTCAGCTTCGCCCAGGTCGGCCTGCTCAAGACCCTCTACACCGGCGGGATGGCGAGCTTCCAGGTGCCGGCCGGCATCCTGGCGGAGCGCCGCGGCGAGGCGCGTCTGCTCGCCGCGGGCACCGCGGTGACCGCGCTCGGTTTCCTGGCCGCCGGGCTCACCGGCGGCTTCCTCGCGCTCCTCGCCTGCCTCGCGGTGGGCGGGCTCGGGTCGGGCTGCCAGCATCCGCTCTCCTCGTCGCTGGTGTCGCAGGCCTACGAGACCGGGCCGCGCCGCACCGCCCTCGGCACCTACAACTTCTCGGGCGACCTCGGCAAGGTGGCGGTCCCCGCTGCGGTGGCGCTGGCGCTGCCGTGGCTCGGCTGGCGGCGCGCGGTGGAGGTCTACGCGGTGGTCGGGCTGCTGGCCGCGGGCCTCATCCTGGTGCTACTCGCGCGCCTCGGCGCAGGGCGGGCGGAAACGCCCCCGCGCACGAGCGCGGAGAGCCCGCGTGCGACCGGGTGGGGCATCCGCGACGGGCGCGCCTACAGCGCGCTCTCCGCCATCCACGTCATCGACAACTCGACGCGGACCGGCTTCCTCACCTTCCTGCCCTTCCTGCTGATCGCCAAGGGCGCCACCGTGCCCTCGGTGGGGTTCGCCCTGATGCTGGTCTTCATCGGGGGCGCCGTCGGCAAGTTCGCGTGCGGGGCCCTGGCCGATCGCGTGGGGGTGATCCGCACCGTGGTCATCACCGAGGCCGCCACCGGCGTCGGCATCCTGCTGCTGCTGACCCTGCCGCTCGGCGCGTGCCTGCTCGCGCTGCCGCCCCTCGGCATCGCGCTCAACGGCACCTCGTCGGTCCTCTACGGCACGGTGGCCGACCTGGTCTCGAGCGACCGCCGCGCGCGAAGCTACGCGATCTTTTACACGCTCGGCATCGGCGCCTCCGCGCTGTCGCCCTTCGCCTACGGCCTGCTGAGCGACTGGGGCGGCGTCCGCCTCACCCTCACCGTCGTGGGCCTCGTCGTCTTCCTCACGCTGCCGTTCACGCTGCCGCTGCGTCCGACGTCGCCGGCCGCCGCCGCGCACTCCGCCTAGCCACCGCGCCGGGCACCCTCAGCGCGGGATGCTGGGGATCGAGATCCGCTCGGTGATCGCCTCCGCCCCGCGGCCCGGCCGCCAGGCGATCGTGAGGCGCCCGTCGGGATCGAAGTGGATCGCGGTGAGCGCCTCGCGCAGCGGAAGGCCGGGCGCCCAGGCGCGCTCGATGCGGGCGACCTCGCGGGCGGAGAAGATCTGCCGGACCGCGATCGCGCGCCCGTCCACCTGCGCCATCAGCAGGCGCCGGGTGTCCACGCCCAGCACGTCGGGCTGGGGAGCGGAGAGCCGCCGGCGCTTCGCCTCGAAGAAATAGGAGAGATGCCGCGCGGGATCCATCTCGAATCGGACCTCCGCGAAGGTGGCCTCGTGCCAGATCACCTCGGGGCGTGGCAGGGTGGCGACGCCGGGCGGCGGCTCGAGCCAGACCGGCTTCTCGGGATCGCCGTAGTAGTAGCCGACCCGGCAGTCACGGTCGGTGCGGCACCGGGAGACGAGGCCGGTGCTGGGGAAGGCGGCGCGGTAGATGCAGTGCGACGGCTGGTCGGGTGAGCCCCCGGCGCAGTCTCCCGCCACCGGTTGCGGGGCGGCGGCGGCCGCGATCGAGAGCAGGCCCGCCAGCAGGAGCGCCGACGCCGTGGCGGTCCTTTACGCCTTCTGCGTGGTGAGCAGCTCGGTCATGCGGGTGAAGAACTGGTCGAGCATCATCTTGGTGACGCCGCCCAGCATGCGCTGGCCGACGCTCGCGATGAGCCCGCCCACCTGCACGTCCGCGTCGTAGCTCACCCGGGTGCCGCCATCCACGTCGGAGAGCTGCATGCCCGCCTCTCCGCGGACGAAGCCGGGCCCCCCGCTCCCCTCCACCGCCATGCGGTAGCGGTGGGGCGGCTCGAGGTCGCTCAGCTTGACCTTGCCCTCGAACGTCCCCTTGATCGCGGCGACGCCCACCTTCATGGTGGCCTTGTACTCGTTCGGCCCGATCGCCTCGAGCTTCTCGCACCCGGGCAGGGCCTGGGCCAGGACGGCGGGATCCAGGAACGCGGCCCAGACCTTGTCGCGGGCGGCCGGGATGTCGGCGGAGCCTTCGATCTTCATGCTAGGCGCCCTCGAGGGTGCGGACCGCGGCGTCCATGCGGCGCAGCCCCTCGGTGATGGTCTCGAGGGAGGTCGCGTACGAGAGCCGGATGTGGGCGTCGGAGCCGAAGTCGACGCCGGCCACCGTGGCGATGCGGGCCTCGTCGAGCAGGAACGCGCTCACATCCGCGGAGCCGCGAAGGACGCCACCCTTGGCGCGCTTGCCGAAGAGGCCGGAGACGTTGGGGAAGGCGTAGAACGCGCCCTTCGGCATCACGCAGCGCACCCCCGGGACCGCGTTGAGCGCGGCCACGATGGCCCGACGCCGGCGGTCGAACTCCCCCGCCATCTTGGCCACCTCGTCCTGGGGCCCGCCGAGCGCCTCCACCGCGGCCCACTGGGCCACCGAGGTCGGGTTGGACGTCACCTGGCTCTGCGCGTCGGTCATCGCCCGGATGATCGGCTTCGGGCCCGCCGCGTAGCCGATGCGCCAGCCGGTCATCGCGTAGGCCTTCGAGCAGGTGTTGACCACGATGGTACGCGCCTTGATCTCGGGCGAGAGCGACGCGATCGAGACGTGGCGGCCCTCGTAGGTGAGCGACTCGTAGCACTCGTCGGAGATCACCCAGAGGTCGCGCTCGATCGCGAGGCGCGCCACCTGCGCGAGCGCCTCCGCGGAGAAGACCGCCCCGGTCGGGTTCCCCGGGCTGTCGAGCACGATGAGCTTGGTGCGGGCGGTGACCGCGGCCCGCAGCGCGGCCGGATCCAGATCGAACCCGGTCGACTCGTGGGTGAGCACCGGCACCGGAACGCCGCCGAGGAGGCGCACTTGCTCGGGGTACGAGACCCAGTAGGGGCTCGGGATCAGGACCTCATCGCCCGGGTTCACGAGGGCCATCACGATGTTGTAGAGGGTGTGCTTCGCCCCGCAGGAGACGGTCACCTCGTCCGGGGCGTACTCGAGCCCGTGATCCCGCTTGAACTTCTGGCAGACCGCGGCGCGCAGCTCGGGGATCCCGCCCACCTCGGTGTACTTGGTCTGGCCGCTCTCCAGCGCGCGGATCGCGGCGGCCTTGATGCGGGCGGGCGTGTCGAAGTCGGGCTCCCCCGCGCCGAAGGAGATCACGTCGATGCCCTGTGCGCGCATGGCCCGGGCCTTTGCCTGCATGGCGAGGGTCGGCGAGGGGGCAAGGGTCTTCATCCGATCGGCGAGCATGGGGTCCTCTCTCAGCGGGGGTGGGAGAACTTCTGGGTGAGGCGCTCCTCGACCGGCGGCGGCACCATGCCGGTGATCGGCGCTCCGAACGACGCCACCTCCTTGATGAGGCGCGAGGAAATGTAGGTGTAGCGCTCGTGGGGCATCATGAAGACGGTCTCTACCGTGTGGCGGAGCTTGCGGTTCATGAGCGCCATCTGGAACTCGTACTCGAAGTCGGAGACCGCGCGCAGCCCGCGCACCACGCAGTCGGCGCCCTCGCGATCGACCAGGTCGATCAGGAGCCCGTCGAACGAGGTGATGCGCATCCGGCCCATCCCGATGCCGGTGGTGCACTCGTCGATCAGCTCGAGGCGCTCCTTCGCGGTAAACAGCGGCTCCTTCGACGGATTCGCCACCACCGCGACGATCAGCTCGTCGAAGATGCGCAGGCTGCGCTCGATGAGATCCAGATGCCCGTTGTGCATCGGATCGAACATTCCCGGATACACCGCCCGCTTGCCCACGCGCCGCCCCCGGTCAACCGTTGTGGAAACGTCCGAAAACGCTGATCAGTCTACCTTCGGCGTCAGGAAAGTCAAGGTCGTGTCGCCGAACCGCCGCGCCTTCCAGAGCGAGAGCACGCCCGGCGAATCCGGCGGCGGCGTCTTCGTGCGGTGCTGGAGCACGACCACCGCGTCGGGCTGCAGGACGTGTCCGGTCGCCACCGCCTCGAGCGCGGCCGCGGCGGGGGGCGCGTCGTAGGGCGGATCGAGGAAGACCACCGCGAAGCGCTCCCCGGCCGCCGCGAGATCGCCGACCCCGCGCGCGGCGTCGGCGCGCAGCACCCGCGCGCGCGCGCCGAGGCCGAGCCGCTCGACGTTGTCGCGCAGGGCGCGCAGAGCCGCACCGTCCTGCTCGACGAAGACGGCGGACGGCGCGCCCCGCGAGAGCGCCTCGATGCCGACCCCGCCTGCGCCCGCGAACAGGTCGAGGAAGGGGCCGCGGGCGAGGAACGGCATCAGGGTGTCGAGGCAGGCGATACGCACCTGGTCCGCGGTCGGCCGCGTGGTGCGCCCGCGCGGCGTGGTGAGCCGCTGGCCCTTGAGCTCACCCGCGAGGACCCGCATCAGCGGGCCGGACCCGGGGCGCTCACGGCGTCGTCTCGGAGGCGCCGACCCGCCGCCCGTCCACTCGCCACTGCCCGCCCTCGCGCAGCAGCGCGTACTCCACGCGCTGCCAGACGGGGCTCGCGGCGGAGCCGCCGCTCGCCTCCACCACGAACACCACCCGCGCCGGGCTCCGGCGGATCCGGAGCACCCGGAAGTCACCGAAGCGCGGCTCGCCCGCGCCTCTCGCCTGGGCGTACTCGTCCATGGTGCCGCGGCCCTGCCGGCTCCACTCGGCCTGCGCGCGGGCGGAGAGGAGGCTCCAGCACGGGGCGAAGTGGCGCGTCCGCTCGCACGCCTGGTAGTACTCGAGCACCTGGCGCGCGCGGGCCACCTCGGCGCTGTCCTGCGCCGACACGGGCCCGGGCGCGGCGGCCGCTCCGAGGGCGAGCGCGCAGCCGACCGCGCGCCACCGGCGGGCCCGCATCAGCCCACGCCCGCCAGGTCGAGCTTGCCGCGCCAGCGCTGGAGGAGCGCGGTGCGCAGAGCGCGGTGCTCGGGGGCGACGAGCTGGGGATCGTCGCGGATGAGGGTCACCGCGTCGCGGCGTGCGGCCTCGAGGGCGGCCGCGTCGCGGATCAGGTCGGCGACGCGGAACTCGGGCAGACCCGACTGGCGGGTGCCGAAGAAGTCGCCCGGGCCTCGCAGCGACAGATCCGCCTCCGCGATCTTGAAGCCGTCGCCGGTCGCGGTCATCGCGTCGAGGCGCCGGCGGGCGTCCTCGGACGCGGCGCCGGAGAGCAGGATGCAGTAGCTCTTCCACGGGCCGCGCCCGACCCGCCCGCGGAGCTGGTGGAGCTGGGAGAGCCCGAAGCGCTCCGCGTGCTCGATGAGCATCACCGAGGCGTTGGGCACGTCGATGCCCACCTCGATGACGGTCGTCGACACCAGGATGTGGATGGCGCCCGCCTTGAACTCGCGCATGACCCGGTCCTTCTCCGCGAAGGCCATGCGCCCGTGGAGCAGGCCGATCCGCAGATCGGCGAAGACCTCGCCCTGCAGGCGCGTGGCCATCTCGGTGGCCGCGCGAAGATCGAGCGCCTCCGACTCCTCCACCAGCGGGTAGACCACGTACACCTGGCGCCCCTCGTGCACCTGCTCGCGCAGGAAGCGGTAGATCTGCCGGCGCGCCGACTCGGTGCGCGCCTTGGTGACCACCGGCTTGCGCCCCGGCGGGAGCTGGTCGATGACCGAGACCTCGAGGTCGCCGTAGAGGGTGAGCGCGAGCGTGCGCGGGATCGGGGTCGCGGTCATCACGAGCACGTCGGGGCTCTCGCCCTTGCGCCGGAGGGTCGCGCGCTGGTTCACCCCGAAGCGGTGCTGCTCGTCCACCACCGCGAGACCGAGGCGGCGGAACTGCACGTCCCCCTGCACCAGCGCGTGCGTGCCCACCACGCACCCGATGCTGCCGTCCGCGGTCCCGGCCTGCACCCGCTCCCGCGCCTTGCCCTTCACCGCGTTGGTGAGCAGCGCGACCTCGACCGCGAGCGGCTCGAGGAGCTGGGTCAGGGTCATGAGGTGCTGCTCGGCGAGGATCTCGGTGGGCGCCATCAGGGCGGTCTGGTACCCGGACTCCACCGCGGTGAGGACCGCGAGCGCCGCGACCACCGTCTTGCCCGACCCCACGTCGCCCTGGAGCAGCCGGTTCATCGGGTAGGGCGCGGCCATGTCCATGCGGATGTCGCGCCACACCCGCTCCTGGGCGGGGGTGAGCGCGAACGGCAGCGACGCGAGCAGGCGACGGGCCAGCGCCCCGGGCGGGTTCATGGCCACGCCGGGCTGCCGGCCTTGCCGGTGGCGGCGGATGGCGAGGCCGAGCTGCAGCAGGAGGAACTCGTCGTAGACGAGCCGGCGCCGCGCCGAGGCGTAGTCCGCGTCGGTCTTCGGGAAGTGGCCGGCGCGCAGGGCCACGCTCAGGAGCTCGAGGTGGTGGCGCGCGCGCAGGGCGTCCGGCAGGGGATCGTCGAGGCCGTCGACGTAGGTGTCGACCAGGCGCCGCATCAGCCGTCGCATCGGCCGCGCGGTGAGCCCGCGGGTGAGCCCGTAGACCGGCACGAGGCGACCGGTGTGCAGGGTCTCGTCGCCGGGCTCGGCCGCGCCCTCCCCGCTCTCGTCCTCGACGACCTCGAAGTCCTTCACCTGCATCTGCAGCGGTCCGGAGCGATACCGCTGGACCTTGCCGTGGACGATGAGCCGCTGGCCGCGCTGGAACACGCGCTCGAGGTAGGCCTGGCCGAACCACACGCAGGTCAGGAAGCCGGTGCCGTCGCTCAGCAGCACCGACAGCGGCACCCGCGGCCGGCCGCGCGGCGGTGGGCTGATCGCCCGGATCGTCCCGGACACCGTGGTCACGTCGTTGGGCTTGAGGCTGCGGAGCGGGGTGAGCTGGCTCCGGTCCTCGTGGCGCGACGGCAGGTAGTAGAGCGCGTCCTCCACGGTGTGGAGGCCCAGGTTGGCGAGGAGCTTGGCCCGCTGCGGCCCGATCCCCTTGACGAACTGGAGCGCCGTCGCGAGCGGGTGGGGCACCTCCGGGCCCGCGCGGCGGCCCGCGGCGCCCGGCGTCTTACTCGGGGGCAACGGTTTGCCTCATGCCAGACGCCATGCTATAA
>Ga0070698_100003438_pt1 | contig 17408 bp, 15 predicted proteins | sample KBSK1502metaG_FD_65477 | JGI IMG/M metagenome (GOLD analysis project Ga0070698, IMG submission 65477) | Corn, switchgrass and miscanthus rhizosphere microbial communities from Kellogg Biological Station, Michigan, USA - KBS K1-50-2 metaG | ecosystem: Host-associated > Plants > Roots >...
TGGAAACAGATCACTGATGTTTATAACAAAATTCCTTTTATCAATAAACCGCTTGAAACAAGTCTTACTGATTTTATTGCGGCAAGAGCTATTGATGGTATGTTCAGTATCGTAGCCAATGAAGAAGAACAGATCAGAACCAAATATGAATTCAGGAAAACTGATATGATGAAGAAAGTGTTTGGTTATGCGGAGGAAGAATTAAAAAGAAGGGCTCAGCAGCCGAAGTGAATTTTATTGTCCCAGCCATTCTTTAAATCCATTCACTCTTTCGCGGCTTACAACGGTATCAACATTTACTGATGGAAGCAGTTCAAGCTTTAGCCTCCCTCCTAACCAAGTATGTATTTTGTTTACAGCATCAATATTCACCAGCAGGTGACGGTTAATACGGTAGAATTTTGCTGGTTGCAGTTGTTCTTCAAGTTGCGAGAGATTATTTTCCAATAAAAACTTATTGCCGGTAAAATCAACTGCATAACAGAGTTTCCCATCAGCATAACAAAATGCAGTTGCTTCAATTTTTAAGAAACTTAATTGTTGGCCACGTTTTATCATCAATCGCTCCTTATACTTTGCTGTATTCATATCTTTTACGAGTTGCAAGATCCTTTCAGGAAAACCGTTCTCCTTTCCTTTATACAACTGCTGGTATTTTTCTACAGCCTGGCGCAACTCCTTTTCATCTATCGGCTTCAGTAAATAATCAATACTGTTAACCTTAAATGCCTTTAAAGTATATTGATCAAAAGCAGTGGTGAAAATGACTGGTGATTTTATTTCAGTTTGCTGAAAAATATCAAAACTCAACCCGTCAGCAAGCTGTATATCCATAAATATGAGATCGATCTTATTGCCAGACCGGAAAAATTTCACACTTGATTCAACACTGTCAAACCTATTCACCACTTCAATTTCATCATGAATGGCATGCAGCATTTTTGAAAGCCTGTTAGCCGCCGGAGTTTCGTCTTCGATTATAATTACCTGCATATTAATTTTCAATAAGAGGAATAGAAACAGTAAAACTTGTCCCGCTTTCTGTCACCTCCACCTCGCCGTTTCCTAAAAGTTTACAACGATTACGGATATTGTCAAGACCAATACCGGTTGATTCATTTACCTGTTTTTTCTTTTGTAAATTATTGCTCACTACGAGGTTTCCATTTTCTGCAAATACATTTACTTTAAGCGGTTTGTCTGATGAAACAATATTATGTTTGATCGCATTTTCCATCAGCATCTGCAATGAAAGAGGAACAATTTTCTTTTTCAGTTTTTCTTCAGGTACATCGATCGTAATATCAAGATTATCGCCAAATCTTGTTTGTAATAAAAACGCATAGGCTCTTAATACATCCAGCTCATCTTTTAAAGGAATGCTTTGCTCATCCTGCACCTCAAGTATATGCCTGTACACTTTTGAAAGTTGCTGCACAAACTCAACTGCCATATCCGGGTTTTCAGGAATGATGGAACTAAGCGTATTCAGGTTATTAAACAGAAAATGCGGATTCACCTGTGTTTTTAGTGCATTCAATTCTGCATTCAGGCTTTCCCTCTTCAGCTTTTCTGTTTCCTGTACCGACTTACGCAGTTGATGCATGAAAAAGATGCTTTCATAAATAGCGATCATCATTATCGTACAAAAAATAGCAGCTGAATTTGAATGAATGATACTGTCTGCTTCTGTAAGCAGTCCACTGTCTTTACTAAAAAGACTATCTGCTAACTGGTCCAATATCATATTCGATGCGACTGTAAATACAAACATAACCAGGGATTGAACCCATAGTCTTCTTCTTACTTCATTAAACATCGGGTACCGCTTTCTGCTGTATATCATGATATAGCGGTTGCCAATCCAGATTATTGCAGTAATACCAAGAACAACAAAATATTTTTCGAAGCTCAGATAAGGGGGCCTGTTAAATCTGCAGCCCATAAACACAATAGGAATGACAAAGCTTAAAAAAGGGATGCCGATTGCCATCAGCAAGCCGTCATTGAATCCTATGAAATTATTGACTCTCTTCATCAGGGTGTTAAAGTTAGGAAATTCAAAAGTTGATCAGGTAAGAAGTAGTTGTTATTTGTGACTATTGTTATATACTTCTACTGCATCTTTTAATTGGGATGGATCACCATTCACAGTTTTTGCTTTGTCCAGTGCTGCTGTATTACCAGCAAAAACAGCAGCGATAGTTTCATTAAAATTTTTCTTTGCAACCAACTTTAATTGTTTGTCTTCACTATTATAAATAAAATAATCTCCCTGCTTTCCTTCCGTGCCATTTGAGAATATTGCCTCTGCTCCGTTATAGGTTGGTTTACCGGAAGCATCACTCATTTTTTGTAGGAAACAAAGTTTGCCACTACAAATTGTTTTGAAGAAATCCCCTTTTATGCAGATATAATTTGCGTCGCCGATTGATACAGAAAGGATATCTGAACCATTGTATTTTTTCTTTTTCTGGTTTTCATCTATCAAGCTTACGGATGCATCTGATTTCATTTTATCTTTCACAAAACCTGAAACGGAAGTATTATCGGGTAAAACGATCGTTCCCTTTGCATAGCCTTTCGGCATTTCATTTTGAGCTTTTACATTTAAAGCAATAAAGAAGAAAGCGAATACTGTGATTGTTTGTAGTGTTCTCATAACAAAAGATTTTAATTTGATTGTCGATGATTTTCATCACAAGGCTACTTCCCTTTTACAACAGGCACAATCGAATTGGAGTGAATTGAAGAAAAAGAGGAATGAATTGAAAGAAAAATCCTGAAAACAAAAAACCCTCTCCATTTCTGAAGAGGGCTCAACTTGTTTTCACGTCCCGGACCACAGCCCCGATAGATATCAGGAATGGTTTTCCACAAATAATTTATACCCCTAAATCTCCGCCTCAGGTGGAGACTTGCCAACTCAAAGCCCCAAAAGTTGTGGCGACATTTATTTTTGAAACTTTTAATAAAGAACTAAAAAAGAATATAGAACCTAAGTTCCCCTTTAGGGGACAGGGGTTTTTATTCAACAGCAACGGCGCCTTCAACCAACACAGTTACTTTATTATTCAATACCTCTACAAAGCCGCCCTGTATATCAAAATTTGCAAAATGATTTTGCTTGTCTTTTAAAATTTTTAATCGTCCCGGTTTTAATGCACTTACTAATGGTGCATGTTTTTCCAAAACCTCAAAGCTTCCGCTGATGCCCGGCATTTGCACGCCGTACACTTCGCCAGAATAAAGTTTTTTTTCGGGAGTCAGTATTTCTAAGTTCATAATGTTCCGATATGCCAATATGCAAATGTGCAAATTCAAAAGATCGTTTCGCAAGCATGCCATTTGCACATTGGCACATTTGCTAATTTGCTAATTATCCCTGTGCTGCCGCCAACATTTTCTTTCCTTTCTCCATTGCATCATCAATACTACCTACAAGGTTGAATGCTGCTTCAGGATATTCATCCACTTCACCATCCATGATCATATTAAAACCACGGATCGTTTCTTCAATTGGAACAAGTACACCTTTCAAACCGGTAAAAGCTTCCGCAACATGGAATGGTTGTGAAAGAAACCGCTGTACTCTCCTTGCACGTTGTACAGTCATCTTATCATCATCACTCAATTCATCCATACCAAGGATAGCGATGATATCCTGTAATTCTTTATAACGCTGCAAAATTAATTTCACACGGTTCGCACAAGTATAGTGAACATCACCAACGATCTTTGGTGTAAGAATTCTTGATGTAGAATCAAGCGGGTCAACTGCAGGATAGATACCTAAGTCAGCGATCTTTCTCGACAATACCGTTGTTGCATCAAGGTGAGCAAATGTTGTTGCCGGAGCAGGGTCAGTCAAATCATCCGCGGGTACATAGACCGCCTGTACTGATGTGATAGAACCATTCTTTGTTGAAGTAATTCTTTCCTGCATCAATCCCATCTCAGTTGCCAGAGTTGGCTGATAACCTACCGCTGATGGCATACGACCAAGCAACGCTGATACTTCAGAACCTGCTTGTGTAAAGCGGAAGATATTATCAACAAAGAAAAGAATGTCTTTACCTTTTCCCTGTCCATCACCATCACGGAAATATTCAGCAACAGTCAAACCACTCAACGCAACCCTTGCACGGGCACCGGGTGGTTCATTCATTTGTCCGAATACGAATGTTGCTTTTGATTCTTTCAAACCTTCCATACTCACTTTACTCAAATCCCATCCGCCTTTTTCCATGCTATGCTTGAATTCATCGCCGTATTTCATAATTCCAGCTTCGATCATTTCACGCATCAGGTCATTTCCTTCACGGGTTCTTTCACCCACACCGGCAAATACGGATAAACCAGCGTAAGCTTTCGCAATATTGTTGATCAACTCCTGGATCAAAACCGTTTTACCCACACCAGCACCACCAAACAATCCGATCTTACCACCTTTTGCATACGGCTCGATCAGGTCAATAACTTTAATACCGGTAAATAATATTTCAGCAGAAGTACTTAAACTTTCAAAAGCAGGCGGCTTACTATGAATTGGTCTTCCGCCTTTTTTTGAAACAGGAGGCAAACCATCGATCGGATCACCAGTTACATTAAACAAACGACCATTAATATCTTCACCTACCGGCATTGCGATCGCAATTCCTGTATCCACTACTTCAAGTCCGCGAACAAGGCCCTCCGTTCCGTCCATTGCAATGCAACGAACACTATCCTCACCAAGATGTTGCTCTACTTCAAGCACCAATGTATCACCATTCGGTCTTTTCAGTTCCAACGCATTATAAATCTCAGGAAGTGTGCCTTCAAACTGCACATCGATCACCGCACCAATGATCTGTTTTATTTTACCAACTTTAGCCATAATTATATTTTAGAGGAGGCATGTTTTGAGGCCGCAAAGGTAAGGGGGCAGCGTTTATTTCCAATTAGAAAATAAATCAATTTTTGCCCACCAAATCTGCCAACAACCCACAGGTATTCGCTTTAAAGCATTAAATATTCTGCCTTGCTTTCTGTGTATATTTGAATAGAAGGCTCGGATGCTTTCTGTCGTAAAAATGAGAAAGTTGACGATCATAGTCTTAGGGTTCCTTTTCTTCACGTCTGCAATAAGGTCACAGGTAAATCATAAGATCGATAGCCTCATTATTCTTCTACAAAAAGCAAACGGTGATTCTGCCAAAGTGATGATCAGTGGAAAACTTGCTGAATATTATTTCATATATCAACTGGACAAAGCCGGAGACAGCATGTTGCAGAAACAATTGAACATTGCAGAATTCTCTCAAAACAAATATCTCATTTTACAGGCCCTTTTTGGAAATGCCATTACCAATATCAGTAATTGGAGAAGCAAAGAAACATTTGACCGTGCTATTTTGTTTTTGAATAAAGGATTAGACTATGCTAAATCAACCGGGGACGAAGATTATATAGCACTTGCTTATACCCGGATAGCTGCACTTTACAGAAAGCGGGGACAACTGGAAAATTCTTTTACAAATGCCAATATTGCTTTTACTTCTTCTCTTAATATTAGGTCCGACTCAATAAAAATTCTTGCTGCTATTGAATTAGGAGATACTTATCTCGCCAAAGGTGAATCATTGTTGGCTTTTAAAACTTATATAAATGCGTATGATAAATCAGCAGCAATAGATAATATCCATTTACAATCCGAAGTACTGCACCGTTATTCAAGTCTTTATCAAACCCTTGGCAACCGTGACCAGGCAAAAGAAAACTTATACCAAAGCCTTGAGCTCAACCGGGAAAATAAAAATTACGAAGGATTGATAAATGATTATATCGACCTTGCCCGGTTGACAGATGAACGATTTTTTATTGAAAAAGCAATTCAGTTATCTGACTCTTTGAATCTTGAAAAATATTTGATACAAGTAAAACGTATCATGTTTGGCTATTATACTTACATTATTGGAAATAGCGACAGTACAGTAAACTACATTAATAGTAATGCAGACCTGAAACAGGTTTTTCTAAATGGAGGATTACCATCTTACCACTGGAATCTTGGTTCTGTCTTTCATTATGCTAATAAACCCGATTCGGCTTTATATTATTTTAAGTCTGCAGAACCTTTTTTTAACCGTGATTATGATATCAGGACCCGGCAAGCCCTCTATGAAGAAATGGCTGAATGTTATTTGATGAAGCAGGATCACAAGCAATCAATTGTCTATTTTGAAAAGGCGTTGGAATTGATCAAACAATACAATGACCCTGCTAAGGAAGCACGGTATACTTTATCGTTAAGCGATCTTTATAGCAAGCTTGAGAATTATAAAATGGCTTATTCGTATTCAAGCAGATCAGCGCAATTAAAAGACAGTCTTCAAAAACTCTCAAATCTCAGGGATATAGCTCTTGTCGAAGTGAATAATGAAAAAAGAAATCATGAAAAAGAATTGCAGGCGCAGGAAGAAAGAAGAATTGTAAGAAGGAACCTGCAATACATGGCAATAACTGTAGCGCTTACAGTTATTTTTCTTGTTTTGATCGTCATGGGTACACTATCGGCGTCACCTCTAACCATCAAGATACTCGGGTATTTTTCATTTATTTCTCTTTTTGAATTTATCGTGTTGCTGATCGATAACTTCCTGCACCGCATAGCTCATGGCGAGCCATTAAAGATCTGGTTATGCAAAATAATTCTTATTGCTTTGCTTGTACCTTTTCAGCACTACCTCGAACATGGGATGATCAGGTTTCTTGCATCAAAAAGATTGGCGAAGATCAAAGAAAAGGTTTCATTTAAAAAATGGTGGCAGGCTAAAAAACCCACCACCGATACTATTGATGAAATCGAAAAAGATGGAGCCGTGCTTTAGTTAGTCTTCTATTGAGGCAGCACAATCATTTGGTGGCGGGCAAAGTGGCGCTATTGCTGCAAAAGATTTTGCAACAACCCTAATATCATAATACCTGTAAGTACTGTCGCTACCGGTCACTCGTTTCAGTTGAACTATAATTGTAGGCATATTTTGTTTGGCCGGATCGGGATCTGTTGCAAGGTAGGCAGCTGTTAAAAGTTTCACCCTTTTTACATTGGCGCTTTTCACCATTTCCTTTACATCTTTCGAGTTTAGATAGATCTGTTTAATGATCGCATCAAGACTATGATCAACCGTAGAATCGAGATAATGACTTATCATAGACAGGGCTACGGTCCTCGGCATAGAATCTTTGTGATTAAAATCCATTGCAGAAACCCCCTCTCCTCCTCCATCACCTGCGTCTTTACAGTTGGTAAGAACAATTAAGGTCGTGGATAACAGCATGGCAAATAATAATTTTTTCATAATCGTAGCTTTTGGTGTTACTAAATGTACTGAATTGAGAAGTACTCCTCCAAATAAATAATACGGGTCAATAACAGGAAGATATTCTGAAATTATAATCAACCGTTTATCATCATTTTACTCTAAAAACAAAACCTTTATTTATCTTTTAAAAAAATTGTACTAATTAAATGTCCGGAATAGAAACCGCTGTTCGTCATAGACCCGAACAACATTTTAAAAACTAAAAATCAATTACAATGGAAAAGTTTATGTTTATTTTTGAAGGCGTTCAGCCAGGAAATCTTAGTCCTGAACATATGCAGGAACATATGGGGAAATGGATGGCGTGGATAGGCAAATTAAAAGCTGCAAATAAATACTTAGCCGGAGAGCCTTTATTACCAGGAGGAAAATTAGTAAGTGGCCCTAATGGTAAAACAGTAACCGATGGTCCATATACAGAAGGTAAAGAAGTAGTTGGCGGTTTTTTTATTATCAATGCAAAAGATATTGATGAGGCCGTTGAACTTTCAAAAGAGTGTCCTGATCTCGGACATGGCAGCAAAGTGCAGGTAAGACAGGTTATGAAGATCGAAGTTGGTCAGCCTGCATAACAAGAATGGACCAAAATAAAAATATCAATCAACTTGTCGATCATCTTTTCCGGCATGAGTCGGGAAAGATGATCGCTGTTTTGTCAAGACTATTAGGTTTACAAAACATTGAGATCGCACAAGACCTTGTCCAGGATACTTTGTTGCAGGCTATGAGCACATGGAGTTATAAGTCAATCCCGGATAATCCTTCCGCATGGCTGTATCGTGTAGCAAAAAATAAAGCCATTGATTTTTTAAGAAGAGAAAAAAGATTTCGTGACATCAGTCCGCAGTTCAGCTATCTACTGGAATCTGAATACACATTATCATCAACTGTAAATGATTTGTTCTTAGAAAATGAAATAGAGGATAGCCAGCTAAGAATGATGTTTGCCTGTTGTCATCCTGTTATTGCCGAAGAATCACAAATCGCCTTAACCTTAAAAACGCTTTGCGGTTTAAGCGTTACTGAAATCGCAAAAGCCTTTTTGACCTCAGACGAAACAATTTCAAAAAGGATCTACAGAGCCAAAGAAAAGATCAAAGCAGCAAAAATAGAGTTAGATGTTCCGGAAAGTCATGAACTGTCTTCAAGGATAGATACCGTTTTGAAATCACTTTATCTTTTATTCAATGAAGGATACAAATCATCGAACCCTGATAAACTTATCCGTGAAGACCTTTGCGAAGAAGCCATGCGGCTATGCTTTTTGTTGACGCAACATTCGTTAACTTCTTTTCCAAGAAGTAAAGCATTGCTTGCATTAATGTGTTTCCAGGCATCAAGACTCGATGCAAGGCTTGATGACAAGAATAATATCATTTTATTAAAACACCAGGACCGAAGCAAATGGAATCGCTCATTAATGAGTAAAGGGTTTGAGCTAATGGAAGAATCAACTGAGCCATTTGAAGTATCGGCTTATCATTTTGAAGCAGCAATTGCTTCACAACATGCAACAGCAAGATCATTTGAGCAAACTGACTGGAAAACTATATACCATTTATATGAGATGCTTTATGAATTGCAACCCAATCCTGTTGTGGCAATGAACAAAGCTATTGCATCTGCCTATGCCATCAGCAAACAAAATGCATTGAGGGAATTGCAAAAAATAAAAGGGCTTGAGCACCATCATATCTATTATGCATCTATTGGTGAAATATATTTTGAATTACAAGACAAAGACGAGGCAAAAAAATTTTATCAAAAAGCATTACAGCTTACTTCGTCTGGTTACGAACAGCAATTGCTCATAAGTAAGATCAATAACTGCTAAGTTGTGTAAAAAATTCCCCTTTTACTATCCTAATTTTCTTTTTTAATAAGGCATTGCTTTTGCAGTATTAGAAAGCATGAAGAAAATAATATTTGCCTTATCGATTTTTAGCTTGTTCGTATCCTGTACTGACCAGCAGATGAACAGCGAGGAAACAAAAACAAAAGAAGAAAAAAATGTTAGTGCAATAGATCCCGGTATTACAAAAGATAACTCGTACAGTGATCTTTTTTTAGACAGTACTGCTTTAACAAATTTTATTACCCAAAATAAAGTCCCCGATTCTATTAGTCGCCGTTTACGGAGTTTTTATAATACCCGCAATTATCAATTTGCATGGTTCAGCAGCGATGGACTTACAGAACAAGCCCGCGGTTTCTGGAACCTACATGACTATGTAACTACTTACGATAATGATTCATCGTTGAAAGATAAAAAGTTGCAGAAAAAAATGGACAGGCTTATTGCTGACGATGAATTTTCAGTAAGTGCATCAAATAAAGATTTTATAAATACAGAGCTTACGCTTACAGAACATTTCATAACATATATGGTAAACAATTATGAAAAAGGTTATGTGAAGCGTAAAGAAATGGAACGATTTATTCCAAGGAAAAAAGAGGACCCGTTAGCACTTGCCGATTCCTTAGTGAATAAAAAACATAAGGACGATAAATATTTTGAAGATGTTAATCAATCTTATAAAGGATTGAAAGATCAGCTCAGTAAATATTTAACGATAGCAAGAAATGGCGGATGGCCACAGATAAATAGTATTAAAAAGTCTTTGAAAAAAGGTGCAAGCTCTCCTGATATAGCGATCATTAAAAAAAGATTGGCAATCACCGGCGACCTGGCAGGTAATGATACCACCCAGGTATTTAATGATACATTAGTTGTAGCCGTAAAAAACTTCCAGTCACGACATGGATTCAATGAAACCGGCATTATCAGCGATTCATTGATAAAAGAAATGAATGTTCCTGCTGTAAAAAGAGTTGAGCAACTGTTAATGAACATGGACCGTATGCGTTGGCTCGCAAATGAGCCAACAGGAAATCTCATTGTTGTAAATATTCCTGAATTTGTATTGCACCTGTATGAGGGTAAACAAAAAGTTTTTGATATTGATGTAGTAGTTGGTAAAGAAGGTCATAGCACAATGATGTTTAATGGAGATCTCAACCAGGTTGTGTTTAGTCCTTACTGGAATGTGCCACCAAGTATTGTTGCAAAAGAAATTTTGCCCGAGATGGAAAAAAAACCAGGCTATCTCGCTAAAGAACATATGGAGATAACAGGAAACGATGATGGGCTTCCTGTCATTCGTCAAAAACCGGGGCCGGGAAATGCATTGGGTAAGGTGAAATTTTTATTTCCTAATAGTTTTAATATTTATTTCCACGACACTCCTGCCAAAAGTCTATTCAATAAAGACAAACGTGCATACAGTCATGGATGTATTCGTTTAAGAGAACCTGAAAAACTTGCGAATTATGTTTTACGTAATCAACCTGAATGGACTCCTGAAAAAATAAGTGAAGCAATGAACAGTGGCGACGAGAAATATGTAAAAGTAAAAGATCCGATTCCCGTTGTCATTACATATTACACGGCCTGGGTGGATGAGAATGGCCGCTTGAATTTCAGAGAAGATATTTATGGGCATGATGAAAGGTTGGCGGGAAAGATGTTTTTGTAAGAAATTCAATGCATTCCTCCCTACATTTGCCCAATGCAATTGATAGAGGTAAGCAGCAAGCAACTTGCAAAAGAATTTCTTCTTGTCAATGTTGAGCTCAACAAAAATAATCCCGCATACATTCGTCCTTTAGATAAAGACATTAATGAGATTTTTGATCCAAAGAAAAATAAAACTTATCGATCCGGCGAAGCTATAAGATGGATATTAAAAGATGATACCGGGAAATTCATTGGTCGTATTGCAGCTTTTACAAATAAAAAATATAAGAATAAGGGTGATGATGGCCCTGTTGGTGGTATTGGTTTTTTTGATTGCATCAATGACCAGGCTGCTGCCGATATGCTTTTTGATGTAGCCAAACACTGGCTGATACAAAAAGGCATGCAGGCTATGGATGGCCCGGTAAATTTTGGTGAAAGAGACAGGTGGTGGGGATTGGTTGTAAAAGGAACCGAACTTTCCCCGATGTATTGTATGAATTTTAATCCTTCTTATTACCAGCAGCTTTTTGAGAATTATGGTTTCAAAAATTATTTTAATCAGATCTGTTTTGCGATGAATGCTGACAAACTTATTCATCAGAAATTCTATGATCGGCATGATGAATGTGCAAAAGATCCAAATTATAGTTCAGCATACATCAGGAAAAATCAATTGGAAAAATTTGCAAAGGATTTCACGATCGTTTATAACAAAGCATGGGCAGGACACGGCGGCTTAAAACAATTAGAAGAAAGAGTGGTGCTGAAAATGTTTAAAAGCATGAAGCCGGTATTAGATGAACGTATTTGCTGGTTTGTGTATTATAAAAATGAGCCAATAGGGATATGGATCAATTTACCCGATCTTAATCAATGGTTCAAATATCTTAATGGCGGTTTTAGCCTTTGGCATAAATTAAAATTCCTTTGGGTAAAGGCAACGAAAAAAAACAGGAAGTTCACCGGGTTGGTTTTTGGAATTGTACCGGAGTTCCAGGGAAAAGGTGTTGACAGTTATATAATAATTGAAGGCGCTATGGTAATCCAAAAATTGAAAAAGGAAAATGGAAAATATGTTTTGGGCGATCCTATTTATGATTATTATGAAATGCAGTGGATAGGAGAATTTAATCCGAAAATGATTAACGTTTCCGAAGCCCTTGGCACTTACCGCAGCCGCATACTCACGACCTACCGTTATTTATTTGATCGGACAAAGGAATTTAAAAGACACCCGATACTGCTCTGAAGTCCGAGGTCTGAAATCAGAAGACAGATTGTGCAAAAACAAATATCATAGCATCCAAAACTTTTTTATTATTGCAGTTCCTGAAAGTCAGATTTCATACCTCCGACTTCAGTTGTTGTTATTATGGATAAATTCATTGTTTCAGCAAGAAAATACAGGCCGCAGACTTTTGATACAGTAGTTGGGCAATCGCATATTACTACTACACTTAAAAATGCGATAAAGCATAACCAGCTTGCCCATGCATTTCTTTTTTGCGGGCCAAGAGGCGTGGGTAAAACAACCTGTGCAAGAATCCTTGCTAAAACAATCAACTGCGTGCATCAAACTAAAGATGGTGAGGCCTGTAACAAATGTCAATCCTGTATTTCTTTTAATGAAGGAACATCTTTGAACATCCATGAGCTTGATGCTGCCAGTAATAATTCAGTGGATGATATCAGGACATTGGTTGACCAGGTTCGTTTTGCTCCGCAGGCCGGGAAATACAAAGTGTATATCATCGATGAGGTTCACATGCTCAGTTCTTCGGCATTCAATGCTTTTTTGAAAACATTGGAAGAACCGCCTCCTTATGCAATTTTTATTTTAGCAACAACAGAGAAACATAAAATTCTTCCAACAATATTGAGTCGTTGCCAGATTTTTGATTTTAAAAGGATCACCAACAATGATACGGTTGTGCATTTGCAGGAGATTTGTGATAAAGAAGATATAAAAGCGGAGAAAGCAGCTCTCCAGGTAATTGCTCAGAAAAGTGAAGGCTGTATGAGAGATGCGCTTAGCATCATGGATAAAATAGTGAGTTTTACAAATGGAAAATTGACTTATCAAAATACTCTTGAGCATTTAAATATCCTTGATGCAGATTATTATTTTAAGCTGATGGATTGCATGCTGAAGCAGGATCTTGCCGGCGCAATGTTATTATATGATGATATAAATAAAAAAGGATTTGAAGGTGATCTTGTGTTAAATGGATTTGCCGAGTTTATCAGGAACCTGCTTGTTTGTAAAGATGAAAGAGTTGCCAATCTTTTGGAAGCTGTAGAAAGTTTCAGGGAAAAATATATTTCCACTGCAAAAAATATTACTCCTTCTTTTCTTATCAGCGCTTTGAATATTATTAATGAAGCTGAAATAAATTACAAAGCTGCACGCAATAAAAGACTGCATGTTGAACTTGTGCTTATCAAGCTTTGTTACCTGCAACAAGCAATAGAACTTTCTGCAGATGCAGGTGGAATCAGTAAAAAAAAAGTAGTTGAAACAAGTCTTGCATTCAGGACGGCGGCGATAAAGCCGTTGAAGTTTGAGAATAAAAAGACAGCGGACCTCGGACCACAGACCACAGTTAAAAAGCAATCGGAAGCTAAATTGGTAATTGAAACTTCTCTTGTAAATGAAGGTCCTGAAAATTATAAACAGCCAGAATCTCAAACAAAACTGTCAGCTCTTGATAAAATAAGAAAGCAGGTTAAGGGAAATGGGAATAATGGAAATGGAAACTCCGGAGCTGATATACCCCTTGAATTAGAAACCCTGCATGCAGCCTGGAACGAGTACGTTCAAAAATTGAAAGCAGAAAAAAATCCGGCCGGTACCAATTTCGAGATGGCTGAATTAAAGATCCAGGATGCAAACAGTTTTATTGCGATCGTTACAAACAACATTCAATTAAGATTTATAGAGCAGGGCGGACAAAAAGCCTCGCAATTCCTTCGTGAGAAACTGCATAATAACCTTCTTACATTTTTTATTGTAATGGAAGAGAATAAAGAAGAAAAAATCCCGGTTGGCACCCCCCTTACTTCCCGCGAGCAATTTTTGAAAATGACAGAACGATACCCGCTGGTGAAAGAATTGAAAGATCGTTTACGGCTGGAATTGGATTATTAAACAACCTGAAATCTGTTCATGAAGCCATTATTTGTTTTACTGGTCTCATTTGCTATCGGTTTCGTCATTATAAGAATTACAGGCGGTTACTGGAATTTTATTTCTGCAGGAAATATAGCCATGAGTATTATGCTTTCTTTCACTGCCATTGGTCATTTTAAATTCCCGAAAGGAATGGCCATGATGATGCCTGATGTTGTTCCCTTCAAAAAAGAACTCGTTTTACTTACGGGCTTTGTTGAAATAGCGGCAGCCATCGGACTCATGATACCCGCCTTGCGTTATATTACTTCTGTACTGCTGATCATATTTTTTATATGCATCTTGCCGGCAAATATAAATGCTGCAATTAAAAAAATAGATTATGAAAAAGGGACTTATGATGGTAAGGGCATAAATTATTTATGGTTCAGGGTCCCGTTGCAGGTATTCTTTATTTTATGGATATGGTTCTTTGGCATATATAAAAGCTGAATAGCGAAGAGAAACCTGAATGGAGCGTCGCAAGAAAAGCTTAATAGTAATTCAAAAGTTTGGTCTATAATATCCTTTTCATCCTATTCACATTGACGATTCACCATTCACGAATTTGCCTTAATTTCGGCGCACAATTGAATATGTTATGGCAGAAGTGATCTTAATGCCCCGACTCAGCGACACCATGACCGAAGGTGTGATCGCTGCATGGCATAAAAAAGTTGGCGATACTGTGAAAAAAGGCGACTTGCTTGCCGAAGTGGAAACTGATAAAGCTACAATGGAATTGGAGAGCTATAAAGACGGAACATTGCTGCATATCGGTACTGAAAAGGGTGGTAAGCTACAGGTTAATGATCTGCTTGCGATCATTGGTGCAAAAGGTGAAGATATTTCTTCATTGATAAAAGGTGGTGGAAAGGCAGCTGAAAAAACTGAAAAGGCCGAAAGCAAAAAAGCTGAGCCGAAAAAAGAAGCTGCATCAAAACCAACCGGCGATAAACAACCAAAAGAAACTGCAATTGCCACGGCTCCTGCAATCGATATTTCTAAAATGGAAGAAGTGGTATTGATGCCAAGACTAAGTGATACGATGACGGAAGGTGTGATAGCTGCATGGCATAAGAATGTTGGTGATAAAGTAAAGAAAGGAGATATTCTTGCTGAGATAGAAACTGATAAAGCAACAATGGAATTGGAAAGTTATAAAAATGGAACATTGCTTTACCAGGGTGCTAAAAAGGGCGAAAAAATCCAGGTGAATGATTTGCTTGCGATCATCGGTGAAAAAAGCAAAATAGATGTTGATGCTATAGTGGCGGCAGCTAAAGGAGGAGTCGGTCAACAGTCGACAGTCGACAGCCCACAGCCGATTGCTGAAAATGCGAAAGCCGTTTCTAAACCTGAGACTGAAAAAGAAGAAGAAGCAAGTTCTTCAACCAACGGAACTAATGGAAGAATGAAAGCTTCTCCCCTTGCAAAAAAATTGGCGAAAGAAAAAGGAATAGATCTCAAAACTGTACATGGCAGCGGTGATGGTGGAAGAATTGTAAAAGCTGATGTTGATAGTTTTAGTTCGCAACCGTCTGTAAGCAGTCAACAATCAACAGTGAGTAGCAAACAACCTGCCACTGCTTCTCAACAACCAGTTGCAAAATTTACTCCGACTACTGAAGAGAAATTTACTGATACTCCAAATAGCCAGATGCGGAAAACAATTGCACGTCGATTGGGTGAAAGCATGTTCTCCGCTCCGCATTTTTATCTTACGATGGAGATCAATATGGATAATGCAATGGCTGCCCGTGCACAGATGAATGAATTCAGCCCTGTAAAAATTTCTTTCCAGGATATGATAATCAAAGCATGTGCAATGGCATTGCGTCAGCATCCTGCTGTGAATTCGTCGTGGATGGGTGATTTTATCAGGACCAATCATCATATACATATCGGAAGTGCGGTGGCTGTTCCTGAAGGATTAATTGTTCCGGTTATAAAATTTGCAGATCAAAAATCATTCTCTCAAATAGCAGCTGAAGCCAAAGAACTTTATACAAAAGCCAGGGAGAAAAAATTACAACCACATGAGTTCAGCGGCAATACATTTACCATCAGTAATCTCGGTATGATGGATATTGAAGACTTCACGGCGATCATAAATCCTCCTGATAGCTGCATTTTGGCTGTGGGTAAAATAAAAGAAATAGTAGTAAAAAAAGGAGACGGTTTTGGAGTAAGCAATGTGATGAAAGTAACGATGAGTTGTGATCACCGGAGTGTGGATGGCGCTGTTGGTGCCGCCTTTCTTCAAACTGTAAAGAAATTCATGGAAAATCCAATTGGGATGCTGGTTTAATTCCTACTGATCATCAGGTATTTTTCCCTGATTTTATAAAAGCCTCGTTTAAACACTTTAAAAAAGGGGTTGCAGATTGTAATTTTATTGAGCAGCAATCCCTATGAAATATTTTAATAAAGTATTTGATATCTTTCTTTACGAAGGAGTGTTTGTTTTCCTATTCAGCTTACTTCTTCTTCTTTTAGATGACAGGTATACCAACATATTTTTCAAGATTTCAATAAGTTCAATTGTTATTGCGGGAGTACTTGGAACTATCGGGTATTTATTTAATTTATTTGTCCAGGAAGACAAATACGAAGAAAGCTGATAATCTGTAACTGGCCAATCGCCAGTTTTTTTTCAAAATATATTTTCAATATTTTTTGAAAATTCGAAATGTATGTTTTAGCTTTGGGTTATGAAACTTCCTGAAGCAAGACAACAATTCATCAGCAGTTGGGGCGCCTTTGGTACACATTGGGGGATCAACAGAACAATGGCACAGATACATGCCCTTTTGCTTGTTAGTCCCGATCCATTAACGCAGGATGATATAATGGAAGACTTGAATATAAGCCGTGGGAATACTAACATGAATATCCGTGAGCTGATCAATTGGGGGCTTGTTGAAAGAGTGATCTTGTCTGGAGAAAGAAAAGAATATTTTACAGCTGAAAAAGATATCTGGAAAGTGGTAAAGCAAATTGTAAAGGAAAGAAAGAAAAGAGAGCTGGAACCAATGATGCAATTGCTCGATAAGCTTGAAGATGTGGAAGGAGATAAAAAAGACAAAAAGGTAAAGACGTTTGTGGATACGGTAAGCAGTATTAAACGTTTGGGATTGCAGGCTGATAAAACCCTGGATGTAATGATCCGGGCTGAAGAAAACTGGTTTGTGAGCAGCATGATGAAGATCTTTAAATAACCTCACCCTTCCCTCTCCATAAATGGAGAGGGAAAATGGCAACCGGGAAACCGGTTTTTATTTGAGAAATAAGTTTCATATTTTTCTGAAAGTTTAGAATACTTGGTATGGAAAAGTTAAGAAAAATAGAT